>Ga0316204_10010697_pt1 | contig 11732 bp, 7 predicted proteins | sample 6monrhotite_MG_2_FD_205661 | JGI IMG/M metagenome (GOLD analysis project Ga0316204, IMG submission 205661) | Microbial mat bacterial communities from mineral coupon in-situ incubated in ocean water Damariscotta River, Maine, United States -... | ecosystem: Environmental > Aquatic > Marine >...
CGATAGCGACGATAAGTTTGCCTTCATTCAGCGATAGCGGGATAACCTTGTGTTTGAAGGCTAGCTCGGCTGAAATCTGGTTGATAATCGCAGGACTGATTTTGAATTCCTGAATGTGGACAAAGGGAATGCCCAGCTTGGTTGCTAGTGCTTGCTGGATCTGGTCACGGCCAACAATACCCTTTTCCACCAGGATTTCTCCAAGCGGTTTTTGGCGATCACGCTTTTGGTATTCAAGGGCGTCATCAAGCTCTTCTTGGGTAATCAGGCTTTCGCTGATCAGGATTTCACCCAGTTTGAGATTAGGCATGCTCTTTTGGCGTTTTAGTGCCTGATCGAGTTGTTCTGCATTAACAATCTTGTTGTCGATCAGAAACTCCCCCAGCGGTTTTGAACGTGAGGCTTGCTGCTCCTTGACGGCCTGCTCGATCTGTTCTGTTGAAATGTTATTTTCGCGGGCCAGAATTTCACCAATCTGATCACCAATCAGATTGCTTTCAATCGACGTTCTGGGAATGAAAATGTGGATGTACTGGCGCAGATATTGATTGCTGCCGTGCTCTTTGAAAAGATGAATGCCATTTTTGTCGACACGCGTGCCATAGGTCTTGCCACGTAGTTTGGTGCGATCTTTAAAGGTGATTGCAAATCCCTGAATCTCATCGGAAGCTTTGAAATTGGCCTGTTTACTTTTGAGTAAGGTCTCATCCTGAACCCATTGCAGCGGTGTGGAAATGTGCATCGCCTTGATGTCGAGCATTTGTATGGTGTGATCTTCATCAGTCTGACCTTTGCTGATGGTGATGCTGCCTTCTTCTACATTGAATGCCTTGAGTTTTCCATCTGTACGTCGGCCGTTGATGTAAAAGATGGTAGTGGGCGTGTTTGTCAGAATCGGTGACCTTTCCCGGTCGCTGAGCGGGGGTAACGGCAGCTCGATAATGTCGGTCATACCTTTCTCTCTTTCAAAGATGGACAATGTAGATATTAAATCGGATAAGCGAGGCAGTTCTAAAGCGTCGCAGGCCAGAGCTAGTATGGCAGATATATGGCTGTTCGTTAATATCTGAAGATGAAGTCTGGAAAGCTAGGTAAATATAAGCTGCTGCCAGATTGTGAGAGAGGAAAATAGAACAATAACACTGAAAATAATTGACAGTCTCAGCTTGTTTTTTAGACGGGGGATTCTATGGTTGAGGTCTTCTCCCAGAGCAGTACTGATAGCATCAAATAGCTGAATGTTGCTATCAAAGGCCTTGCTGCCGATTGAAAAATATTCTTCTGCGGATATCTGGGGTTTTTCGTTTACTAACATGTTCTGAGAGATGCTGTTGAGAAATAGTTGGGTGTTTGCAAAGCTATTGCTGGTGGTCTGCTGTTTTATATCGAATTGAGCGTTGTTTCCTTGCAGGCAATTTTCAATTGTTTGCTGAGTTGTGGCAAGTGTATGGGTGAGTCTGTCATGTAGAAACTGTAGTTTAATTCTTACTGCGGTAACAACATTTCCTTTCGCTGCTGCGCCAGTTCCTATTCCCCTGGCCTGGCCTGTTACTTCGATGATGGTGGGCAGTAAGTTGAATGTGGTGGTTGCAATTTTCTGTAGATCATTATCTGGGTGAGCGTTGATGCGCATATCATCAGCGCTGTCACTGATCAGACTAAGTATGTCGGTGATCATCGCCGTGTGTCGCTCAAAACTATCGTTTGGTGAGATTGAGTTGAAATCGCTTTTTAGGCTGTGCCAGTTGTTTTTTATTTGTTGCCAGCGTGATGTCATAGTTATAGGTAGTGGGTGACGTGTCATGCATTCATCTATGGCCACAATATCTTCGGCTATAATTTTTTGCATGGTGTTCATCTTTTCCTTAAAGCTTTGATCGCCGTTTAGAAATGCATTGGCCATGCCCCGATGTTGAGGTAGGTGTTCAAGCGCTTTGCGTACATGGGCGATGTAACACATGCCGTGATCCATCAGGATCAAATGGCTGAGTGATTTCTTTTTGTTTATGACTATCAGCCAGGGGATGCAAATCAGGCAGAGTAAGGCCAATGATGTACTGAAAATCATTTTAGGTTCCTTTGCCTGAATTGCCGCCAGTGGGTAGCATTGTTTGCACCCGTTCAGATAGTGTTTCGAGGTAGGTCGCCGTTTGTTTGGTTTCTACTGCGTCTTCACTATTACTTTCAGCCATACGGTTGACTGTTTCAATGTTCTTGGCTATGTCTTCGCAGACGGCGTTTTGTTCGCAAACGGCAGAGGCAACGACATGCATGATTGAGACGGTGTCACTTGCTCCCTTCTGAATTTCTGAAAGACTTTGGTTGACCTTCTCGCTTTCTTCTACGCTCTTGCTGACTTCATCGTTGACTTCACCAATGCTACTAATGATGGCTTTGACTTCGGTTTGAACGCCAGTGATCATGCTGCTGACTTGTTCAGTGGCATCGTGGGTACGAATAGCTAACTGTCTGACTTCGTCAGAAACAACGGCAAAACCACGTCCGTGTTCGCCAGCTCGCGCGGCTTCAATGGCGGCATTAAGTGCAAGCAGATTGGTTTGTGAGGCAATCCCTTCGATTACATTAATGATCTGGCTGATCTCCTCTGAGTGTTTGCCAAGGCTGTCTATAAGTAAGACTGCCTGATCCACGGATGATGAAATGCTTTTAATGCTGTTAATGGTATTTTTGACGACTGTGCTGCCGTGCTCAGCCAGGCCCTGGGTCTGGATCGATGCTTGTTCAGTGTCCTTGACCTGTTCTGATACCCCAGCAATGCTGGTGGACATCTCTTCAATCGCTGCTGAAATGCAGGTGATTGCCTCGGCCTGTTCTAATGAACTGGTTGATGTGCGGTTGGCGATCTCTGATTCGGCCCCTGCCGCACTATGGGCTTCAGAGACAGACTCAGTGATGCGTTTTAGTAGGCGGTCGAACTCTTTGGCGATGTGGGCCATGTTGTTCTGGATTTTGGCCATGTCGTCATTGTCTGTGGAAAAGGGCGAGCTGCCGAATTTTCCTGAAATAATATCGAGGGCACTAGCGTTTAAAACTTGAGTGCGTTTCCTCATATAAAAAAGAAAGCCAAGCAAAAAATAAAGTAATAACAATGTTGCCAGTGAGCTAAATATTATTAGGTCGGTACTTGATGTTAGTGGCTTGGTATTGCTTTGCGTTGCTGAAAAGGCAAGATAGGTAAGGGTGATTGAGAATGTCAATATGGCAGCCGCAAATGCGATAAGGCTGCGACTACAGCCAAGTATGTTGATTAAGGCTATGGCGGGCTTGAATATAAAGTTGTCAGACCGCTTCATTTTCACCGTGTACCTTAATTAATCTCTGTTTTGTTTGGAGGTTTTGCTTTAGCCTAAAAACTCTAAATTCTTAACACATAATTATCTTTTCGGTACTTGCTCTTGAATACTTTAGCTATAGTGTGGTTTTTTTGTGGGGTAGTTTACTGAATGTGTAGGTAGTGCCTAATCAAGGGTGGCTAATTTGATAAATAGCATTAGCTATTGCTGAGGGTAAAGGCGTCAGCGTGAATGTCATTCATTGATGCGCCTGCGAGAAAGGTCTTCTTTTTGGTGCTGCTGACCATTTCAGGATGGCCGCACAGGTAGACACGATAGCCATCAAGCTTGGGTATCTCACTTAAGGCAACTTCATTGGCGCGGCCAGCCGTGTAGCCCTGATTATCTTGGCCGGAAATGCACGGTGTATAAAAGAAGTTGCTATGTAGCTTGGCCAGTTGTTTCAGTTCATCAACCAGATAAATTTTGTCTGTGCTGTGGCTGCCATGGAAAAGATGGATCTCGCCCTTGTGGCCCTTGCTGAGCGCATCACGAATGATCCCCCACAGCGGAGCCAGGCCGGTGCCCGTGCCAATCAGAAGCAGGTTTTGCTCTGGTTTGTCATCGATATAAAAACAATCGCCGTGTGGGCCGTCGATGTTGATTTTGCCGCCCATGGCGACTTGATTGTGCAGCCAGTTACTCATCTTGCCATTCTCGACAGACTCGACATGTAGCTCGAGATAGCCTTCTTGTGGCAGGCTGGCGATGGAGTAGCTGCGCGCCAAGCCGTCTTCTCGGTGGATGTTGAGAAACTGCCCAGGTTGGAAATCGAGTTCTGATTCAGGTTTTAGGCGTAGACGGATGATGTTGTCATTGAAACGTGTCTTGCTGACCACGGTTGCTGCTACCTGCGGCAGGGCGCTGTCATCCGGATTAACAAAACTCAGGTCCTGTTCAGGTTTACAGATACAGGCCAGAAAATAGCCCTGCTTTTGTAATTGAGGCTTTAGCCCTGCTTGTGCATCCGCAGGAGGGGCTGTTCCTTCCGTTGCCCTGACCATGCAGGTCTGACAGACCCCGGCGCGACAAGAGGAGGGTAGCTCCACACCATGTCGGGCTAAACATTCCAGTACCGATTCGTCCTTATTATTCTCAAACGTTTGTTCTGAATATGTAATCTTTGCCATGGTGTGAAGCCCTTGTGTTATTTACCGAGTACGTCGTTGCGAGTGCTTTCGGCAATCGCTGCTGCTTCACCGATTAGGTCGGCAGGTACACCGAGTTCAGTCAGTGTGGCGCCCAGATTTTCCATGACCGCGTCAAAATGACTGTCGTTCAGGCCTTTGGCAACCAGGTGGGCATGGCCTTCACGCATGTCTCTGCCTGTGTAGCTACTTGGGCCACCCAGGGCCATGGTCAGGAAGGCCTTTTGCTTGGCGTGCTGTCTTACCATATCCGTACCTTCAAACCAGCTGTTGATGCGGTCGTCGGCCAGTACCTTACGGTAAAAGAGGTCTACTGCAGCGTTTACTGCTGCTTCGCCACCGATACGATCAAAAAGGCTTTCACTCATTGTTATCTCCTAGTCAAGGTTTGGTATTTTTTGGGTGCGGATTAAGCCCCGCACAATGTTGTCGGCAATCGCCGTGGTAAATTAAGGGTTTAACATTAAAAATGTACCTGAAATGCATTATTAAGTCTCTGCAACTGGCTTGTCAAACATTAAAAGCAGGCGCAGTAACCTAAAAAAGGGTAAAATCGGCGGCTTTAGATTCGCTGAAATAAGCCTTATTTATGTCCCAACTCAATGACAATACGGCCCGTCGCCGTACCTTTGCGATTATTTCGCATCCCGATGCCGGTAAGACCACGCTGACCGAAAAGCTGTTGTTGTTCGGGGGAGCCATCCAGATGGCCGGTACCGTCAAGGGCCGTAAGGCTGCTCGTCATGCCACCTCTGACTGGATGGAGATGGAGAAACAGCGCGGCATCTCGGTCACCACCTCGGTGATGCAGTTTCCGCATGGCAACAAGATTATGAACCTGCTCGATACTCCGGGCCATGAAGACTTCTCGGAAGATACCTACCGCACCCTGACAGCAGTTGACTCGGCCCTGATGGTCATCGATTGTGCCAAGGGGGTAGAGGACCGGACCATCAAGCTGATGGAGGTCTGTCGCCTGCGTGACACGCCGATCATCTCGTTTGTTAACAAGCTTGACCGTGAAGGTCGTGATCCCATCGAGCTGCTGGACGAGGTGGAAGATATCCTCAAGATCAAATGTGCGCCGATTACCTGGCCCATAGGCATGGGTAAAGAATTTAAGGGCGTGTTTGATCTTTACAACGACTGCATCCATCTGTTTAGCGCCACCCACGGCGGCAAGATCAATGAAGGTGAAGTGATCCAGGGGTTGGATAATCCGCGTTTGGATGAGCTATGGGGCAGTATGGCCGAAGAGATACGCGAAGAGATTGAGCTGGTGAGGGGCGCCAGCCATGAGTTTGATCTTGATGCCTATCTCAAGGGCGAGCTGACGCCAGTGTTTTTTGGTTCGGCCATCAACAACTTTGGTATTCGTGAACTGCTCGACGCCTTCGCCGAATGGGCCCCGGCACCGCAACATCGTGAAACCAAAACCCGTACGGTTGAGCCATCGGAAGATGCATTCAGCGGCTTTATTTTTAAGATTCAGGCCAACATGGACCCACAACATCGTGACCGGGTTGCCTTCATGCGTGTCTGTTCCGGCAGCTATAAAAAGGGCATGAAGATGCGTCACGTGCGCATCGCCCGTGATGTGCAGATCTCCAACGCCATTACCTTTATGGCCAGCGATCGTGATCATGTTGAAGAAGCCTACCCTGGCGACATCATTGGCCTACATAACCATGGCACGATTCAGATTGGTGACACCTTCAGTGTTGGTGAAGAACTCAAGTTCACCGGCATTCCCAACTTCGCTCCGGACCTGTTTCGTCGTGCCCAGTTGAAAGATCCAATGAAGATGAAAGCACTGCAAAAAGGTTTGCAGCAGTTGTGTGAAGAGGGGGCAACGCAGTTGTACAAACCGCTCAACAACAATGAATTGATTCTTGGTGCTGTTGGTGTGCTGCAGTTTGAAGTAGTGGCGCAACGACTCAAGGATGAATACAAGGTTGAGTGTTTGTTTCAGCCGGTGCAGGTGGCAACAGCGCGTTGGGTGACTTGCGCAGATGAGAAGGCCTTTGATTTGTTCAAGAGGAAGGCGGCGGATAATCTGGCCTTGGATGGTGCGAATCAGTTGGTTTATATCGCTCCGACAAGGGTGAATTTGCAGTTGGCTCAGGAGAGATATCCTGAGGTGGAGTTTCATTCTACTCGGGAGCATTGATCTCTTATCGTCATTCTGGCGAATGCCGGAATCTAGGTTCTTTTTAAAAGCCTGCATTTGTTGCAGGCTTTTTTGTTTGTGGTTTGTATCGCTGTCGCGATGGTTTTATTTTGATGCGGTTTCCGGACCGCAGCCGGGTTCCCAGCGCTTCTCACCCGCTTTGGCGCACAACCAAACTCGCACAAAAGGCGTGCTCAAACATGGTTGCGCTTAACCCAAAGCGGCCTGCGATGCTCGGCTGCGTTATACGGGGATAAGGTCAAAACCGGTGGTTTATTTTTGTCAATTGGGGTGAATGTGGGAGTGCATATTTTTTTGCCCCAGCCAGGGGGTTATAATGGCTACTGGCATCTCCTGATAGGGCTAGGAGAAAAGGGTAAATGATGAAATTAGTGCAGCGTTGTATTTATGGCATGCTTGTTTCCACTATTTGCGGGCATCTGGCTGTTGCTGGTCCTCCAGTAGATTATAGTGATTGGAGTGAAACGGGTGGAGTCATTGACTCCGCTGTTTCATGCGATACAGCAGGTATTGATTGCACCACTAGCGTTGAAGATTCTGGCTTCTTGGTTGAATCTGTCTTCGGTTATGAAAGAATAGTATTAGTACCCTTAACTTGTCCAGCCGAACATGTGTGTGGAGATGTTGTTACAGGTCCTACCTTTTTTCAGCAAGAATTTACTGATGGTGCAAACCTTTGGTTTCAGACAGCCGCCACTAACGAAATCGAGTCGTCTACGGTAACAACTTCTTCAACTTGGGATGCAACTCCATTTCATCTGTTTGATAAAGAAGACGGGATTGTTTTAAAACCTGGGAAACATTTTGTTACTGCCATAGGTGACACCTTAATAACTCAGCCTGCCAACCTACACTTAGAACGTGACAGTCTAGTAGCTGACCCTGACTATATCGAGATCAATGAACAGAGCGCAGCAGAGCAAGAGGTCTATCGGAAAATTATAGATGCGGAATTAGTGGGGATGGCTTCTAGTGCTGATGCTATGTTATCCGCGCAATTAAATGTTTCTCTGAATATACCTGACAGCTACGAATTACAAATGCGGATGCTGACTGAGAATGGTTGGTCTGACTTTGTTAGTGATGACCACAACTACATAGCTGCCGCTTCTAAGCTTGATGCTGGTTATTGTCCAGAGGTGAACTCTGATTTGTACCAAAATTTATTTGGTGAAGGTAGTGAATGTTTACGTATTACTCTTCAGGATGGTGGACCAAATGATGGAGATGGTGAAGTAAATGGAGGTGTGATAATCACTGCAGGGGTTATATTAAAGTATTCCCAGGGTTTACAGGTAGTTGAACAAGCTAGTAAAACTAGTGTGGTGGCTGCTCAATCGAATGGCGGTGGTGCAATTTGGTCCTTATGGTTATTAGGCGTTCTGTTTTTTCGAATTAAGCGAATACGTAAAATGCTGCGTTAATAGGTGTTGAACTGAATGTGTATAAATCATATGAGAAGTCGTTGTTAATATACCTAAAACGAAGTTGAGATTATCCCGTCCGACGCAGCCGAGCATCGCAGGCCGCTTTGGGTTAAGCGCAACCATGTTTGAGCACGTTTTTTGTGCGAGTTTGGTTGTGCGCCAAGTGGGCGGAGACGCGCAGGGGAATCAGCGCGTAGTTTGCGCTGATCTGTGTCGCCGGGCGGCCTTTTCTTTGGTTTGTTTCTTTTGGCCGTGCAAAAGAAATGATCCCGCAGTGTGGGCGCTTGTGCCCTGCCCACGGGTGCGGAAGCCCACATCAAAATAAAAGCGCCGAAGGCAATCAAAATCTAGATTCCGGCCTACGCTTGTGCCCGTTCTTTGGATGCCGGAATGACGGCGGCGGAGAGTTTATTGCGCAGCAGCTTCCTCAGCCTCAACATACTCAAAACTCTCCCGAAACACCTCCTGCCCCAACTCATCAATCACCGCCACCGTCCATTTCCCTGTCCAGTCGGTCAGCAAAGTCTTACTCGACCACACCCGCCAACGCGGTGCGCCAACATTAAATTTCAATTCGGCCATGGTCTGACCATTGTAGATCCAGCGATGGATTACATTTTGGCCGGTCAAACCTTTTAGGTCGGTGAAGTAATAGATGTGATGTTGATCGTTAGTCAGTTGGGTGATTCTTGCTTTTGGTTCTCGATTGACCACGGCCAGGGTGAAGGCTGAGCGAGAGACTGAGCCGCCAATGATACCTGTTTCGATTCGGGTAGTTGTTGCTTCGCTGCTGGTTTCTGCATTGGCGATGTTGCCGCAGGTGAAGAGGGCGACGAGCAGGCTGATGGCCATGCCTATCTTGAGTGTGTCTTGATCCATGCCTGTTCCCCCCTATGTTTGATGTGGGGATCAGTTTAGTGCAAGCGGGGAGGGAATAATAGTTGGTGCCGGGGTGTTGGTGGTGCGCTGGGGGTTAAAAGGGGAGAGGCGCAGCTCTCCCCTTTTAGCTATTACAGGGCTTCGATCTTGGCGATCTGCTGGATCAGGTTGCTCATCGATGATTGCATCTCGGCAACCTTTTGGCGTTCTTTCTCAACCACAGCTTCAGGTGCTTTGCTGGTGAATTTTTCGTTGTTGAGTTTGCCTTCGGTGCGTTGCAGATCCTTTTGCAGTTTTTCCACCTGCTTGTTGAGGCGGGCCAGTTCGTCTTCTTTGTCGATCAGGCCGGCCATGGGGATCAGTACCTGCATTTCGCCCACTAGAGCCGTGGCGCTTTCTGGCGCCTCGTCAGCGTTGTCTAACCAGGTGACTGATTCCAGTCGGGCGATGCCGTTGAGATAGGCCTTGTTGCTGTCCAGCAGGGCGGCGTCTTTGTTGCTGCCATTGGCCAGCAGTACGGGCAGTGGTTTGCCTGGTGGAATATTCATCTCACCGCGAATGGTGCGCACGCCGAGGATGAAGCTCATTACCCATTCCATCTCAGTCTCAGCATTGGCGTTGACCATGGCATCATCACTGATTGGATAGCTTTGCAGCATGATGGTGTCGCCTTCAACGCCAGCCAGTGGTGCTGCCCGTTGCCATATTTCTTCAGTGATGTAAGGCATGATCGGGTGCATCAGACGCAGCAGGGTTTCTAACACGTTGACCAGGGTGTGACGGGTGCCGCGTTGCTGGGCCTCTGAGCTGTCGTCGTTGTTTAGCACGACCTTGGACAGTTCCAGATACCAGTCACAGTATTCGTTCCAGGTGAATTCATAGATGGCCTGGGCAGCGTGGTCAAAACGGTATTGTTCGATAGCCTCGGTGACCTGGCGGATGGTGTCTTGCAGACGACTCAAAATCCACAGGTCGGCCATGCTCAGTTCCAGTTCGCCACCGGTCTGGCCGCAGTCTTTTTCTTCGGTGTTCATCAGCACGTAGCGGGCGGCATTCCAGATCTTGTTGCAGAAGTTGCGATAGCCTTCGGAACGTTGCAGGTCGAACTTGATGTCGCGGCCGGTGGATGCCAGCGCAGCAAAGGTGAAACGTAGCGCATCGGTGCCGAAAGGCTGAATGCCGTCTGGGAATTCTGAACGGGTAGCCTTTTCGACCTTGGCGGCCATCTTTGGCTGCATCAGGCTGGAGGTGCGCTTGCTGACCAGGGTGTCGAGGTCAATACCGTCGATCAGGTCAATCGGGTCGAGCACGTTGCCTTTGGATTTGGACATCTTCTGGCCGTGGCCGTCACGTACCAGGCCGTGGATGTAGACTTCTTTAAAGGGCACCTGACCGGTGAACTTGAGCCCCATCATGATCATGCGCGCCACCCAAAAGAAGATAATGTCGAAACCGGTGACCAGCACGTTGGTGGGGTAGAAGGTTTCTAGTTCGGGGGTTTTCTCGGGCCAGCCCAGGGTTGAGAAAGGCCATAGCGCGGATGAGAACCAGGTGTCGAGCACGTCATTATCCTGAGTCAGGGCGACGTCGCGGCCGTGTTTTTGTTTGGCCTTGGCGCGGGCGTCTTCTTCAGTGCGGGCAACAAAGATATTACCTTCTTCGTCGTACCAGGCTGGGATGCGATGGCCCCACCAAATCTGGCGTGAGATACACCAGTCTTCGATGTTGCGCATCCATTCAAAATAGGTGTTCTTCCAGTTGTCGGGTACGAACTTGATATCGCCGTCTTCCACCGCCTTGATTGCAGGTTCAGCCAGTGGGCCGGCTTTGACAAACCATTGGTCGGTCAGCAGTGGTTCGATGACGCTATGCGAGCGGTCGCCTCTGGGGACCATCAGTTTGTGCGGATCAACCTTGACCAACAGGCCGAGGGCGTCAAGGTCTTCGACGACTTTTTTACGCGCATCGAAGCGATCCATATCCCGGTACTGCACCGGTACGGCGTTGTTGAGTTTGGCGTCTTCGGTAAGGATGTTCATCATCGGCAACTCATGGCGCTTGCCGATGGCATAGTCATTAAAGTCATGGGCGGGGGTGATCTTGACGCAGCCGCTGCCGAACTCGGGATCGACATAATCGTCGGCAATAACCGGAATGGTGCGTGCGGTCAGTGGCAGGGCGATCTCTTTGCCGATCAGGTGCTGGTAGCGCTCGTCTTCCGGGTGGACGGCCACGGCGCTATCACCAAGCATGGTCTCAGGACGGGTGGTGGCGACAATGACGTGGCCGCTGCCATCGGCCAACGGATATTTGAAGTGCCACATGTGGCCATCTTCTTCCTGTGACACCACTTCGAGATCGGAGACTGCGGTGTGCAGCACCGGGTCCCAGTTGACCAGACGTTTGCCGCGATAGATCAGGTCTTCTTCAAACAGGCGGACAAAAACTTCGTGCACGGCATCGGTCATGCCGTCGTCCATGGTGAAACGTTCGCGTGACCAGTCCAGCGATGCCCCCATACGGCGTAGCTGTTTGGTAATGGTGCCGCCGGATTCTTTTTTCCACTTCCAGATCTGGTCGATGAAGGCGTCGCGGCCAAGGTCGTGGCGGGTCTTGCCCTGGGCGTTGAGCTGACGCTCGACTACCATTTGGGTGGCGATACCGGCGTGGTCTGATCCTGCCTGCCACAGGGTGTTGTGGCCCTTCATGCGGTGGTAGCGGGTCAGGGCATCCA
>Ga0316204_10010698_pt1 | contig 11732 bp, 11 predicted proteins | sample 6monrhotite_MG_2_FD_205661 | JGI IMG/M metagenome (GOLD analysis project Ga0316204, IMG submission 205661) | Microbial mat bacterial communities from mineral coupon in-situ incubated in ocean water Damariscotta River, Maine, United States -... | ecosystem: Environmental > Aquatic > Marine >...
CAGGTGTTACAACTGTACGATCGCCTGCTGAAATTGGTGTTAAAATGCGTGCATTGGTAACAGATTAAAAAAATCATGAAAACAGAACATTCTTTACGTGTGGCGCTGGCGCAAGTTAATCTGTTGGTCGGTGATATAGAATTTAATACTCAACAGGTTATCGACTCTCTTCAAAAGGCCGAGTTAGCAGACGCAAATCTGATCGTATTCCCAGAGCTAACACTGACAGGTTATCCACCTGAAGACCTATTATTAAGAGTCGGTATGTATAAGCGCATTGAGCATGCACTGCAAACCTTGTGTGAAATAGTTACCGACACCGCTGTTATTCTAGGTTACCCCTATCTTATTGATGGTAAACGCTACAACATGGCTTGCATGATACAACATGGCAAAGTGGTTGCAGAGTATTGCAAACAATGTTTACCAAATTACAGTGTGTTTGATGAAAAACGTTATTTTGAGCAGGGTGATACACCTTGCGTGGTAGAGGTTAATGGTATAAAGCTGGGTATTACGATTTGTGAAGATGCCTGGGAACAGCAATCTATGCAGCAGGCAGTATCAGCCGGCGCCCAGATGTTAATTAATTTAAATGCCTCCCCATTCAATATACTGAAAGGTCGAGAGCGTGAGCAGACAATCTTAACACGCGTAAAAGAAAACGGTGTTCCTGTTGTTTATGTGAATCTTGTCGGTGGCCAAGATGAATTAGTCTTTGATGGTGAGTCGTTTGTCATGGATGGGCATGGCGATATAAAGCTGCGTGCACCAGCATTTGAGCACGGCCTGTATTGGGTTGATTGTCAGACGCAAGGCAATGTTATTGAGGTTGAAAATAACCAAATATCGCCAGTTTTATCAGTCGATGCCAGCGCTTATCAAGCCTTGGTATTAGGTGTGCGAGATTATATAAATAAAAATGGCTTTAAAGGTGCTGTTATTGGATTGTCTGGTGGAATAGATTCAGCATTAACATTAGCCATCGCAGTTGATGCATTGGGAGCTGAATCCGTTGAAGCGGTCTCTATGCCGTCTCGTTATACAGCTGATATGAGCATTGAAGATGCACGACAAGAAGCGGAAGATCTGGGTGTGAATTTTCAGGTAATACCAATTGAACCCGTGTTTAACGCTTTTTTAGATACACTAAGCGAAGAATTCAAAGGCAAATCAGCCGATACGACAGAGGAAAATATTCAGGCTCGATGTCGGGGTGTTATTCTCATGGCTATTTCGAATAAAAAAGGCAAGATGGTGCTGACTACCGGAAATAAAAGTGAAATGGCAGTGGGTTATGCCACGCTTTATGGTGATATGGCAGGGGGTTTTTGTGTACTTAAAGATGTACCAAAGACATTGGTCTATCGTTTGTCACATTATCGTAATAGTATCAGTAAAGTTATTCCTGAGCGTGTCATTGAACGTCCGCCCTCGGCTGAATTGGCACCTGACCAGAAAGATGAAGACAGTCTGCCTGATTATGAAGTGTTAGATGCCATTCTTGAGCGGTATGTTGAGCAAGATCACTGTGCTGAGGATATTGCTGCATCAGGTTATGAGTTAGATCTGGTTCGGCAAATAATCGGTATGGTAGATAGAAATGAATACAAACGGAGGCAAGCAGCACCAGGGGTAAAAATAACGGGCCGAGCCTTTGGTAGAGACCGTCGATACCCCATAACATCAGGTTTTGGACGACATGCATCGAGTAAAAACGATAGTTAGTACTTCCAAACTATCGGCGGTTACGGTATCGTCTATTACATAATTGCCAAGCCACATAGCTACCAGGAGGAATAAGAAGAATGAGAAAAGTAGAAGCTATTATTAAGCCATTTAAACTGGATGATGTACGTGAATCGCTGTCTGAAATTGGTATAACAGGTATGACAGTGACCGAAGTTAAAGGCTTTGGGCGCCAAAAAGGGCACACAGAGCTCTATCGTGGTGCTGAGTATGTTGTTGATTTCCTTCCGAAAATAAAAATTGAAATCGTTGTTGCAGAAGACCAACTCGACCGTTGTTTAGAAGTGATAACAGATGCCGCACGTACAGGTAAAATTGGTGATGGTAAGATTTTTGTTGCAACTGTTGAAAAAGTTATCAGAATTCGTACTGGCGAAGTCGACAGCGATGCGATTTAGAATCTTTTTTGTGCGTACTTAAGTAATGTATTTTGTGGGAAGTGGCTATGAGTCCTTCCCACACATGTTTCTACCGTATCTAATTCTAGAACGGGTTCCACCAGGAACGTTTTGATTTAGGTTTAGTATAATTAGGGAAGGAAGTCTTTAATACCCGCCTCGCATCTGAGGCAAGTTGCGTCAGCCCCAGTTTATCATAAGCAGTAGCCATGATAATAAGCGCTTCAGGCATCGCCAGAGATTGATCAAAATTCTCAACAACATATTTGCAGCGGTTTACTGCGGCTATATATGCTTTTCGTTTCATATAATAACTGGCAACGTGCACCTCATGTTGAGCTAGATTATTTCGAAGATATAGCGCTCTTAACCGAGCTTCTGATGCATATTTGCTCTTAGGAAACTTTTTAATGAGTGTAGAAAATTCGTTAAAAGCCTGTCTGGCAGATGATGGGTCTCTTGATGAAGTATCTTGTTGAAATAAGCGCCCTAGAAAGCCGATGTCGCGACTAAAGTAAATCAGTCCTTTTAGATAATAAGCATAATCAACATGAGGGTGGTTTGGATGAAGTTTTATGAAGCGGTCAGCAGCAGCAATAGCTGACTCTGGTTCATCAAACTTGTAATACGCATAAGCAATTTCTACCTGTCCTTGTTTAGCAAAACGACCAAACGGGTAACGTGTTTCTAACAGTTCATAATATTGAATGGCGTTCTCATAATCACCTTCAGTAAGAGATTTTTTAGCCTCAGTGTAAATTTTTCGTGCCGTCCAATTTTTTGTGTCATCATCAGGGGCAGGCAGGAAAGAGCAGCCATGCAATAGCAAGCTGGAAATAAATATTGTAATAATAGTCATGGTTCGCATAGGGACGATAGATTACTTCAGAGTAAGCAACAGGTAAAGCATCATATGTATAAAAAGATTATTTTTATTACTTTTTCGTATAAAGTGCACAATTTAGTAAAATTGTATGATGTTTCTAATCTGGATATTAATAGATTAAATGTGGCGCAAACTATATAACTAATTGTTTATATTGTGTAAAATCTACATTCTTATGAGAAAATCGTTAAAATGCCTCAAATAAAATTAAAAGCTCAAATTCCAGAAGAAATGTCGAATTTACGTGTTGACCAAGCGCTGGCGAAATTATTCCCGGATTATTCACGTGCAAGACTGAAATCATGGATTAAAACTGGCGAGGCGCTAATTGACGGTAAGCAACATAAACCCAAAGATAGAGTTCTGGGCGGAGAATCAGTTTCAATTGATGCTCAATTGGAAGACTTGAATCCGGTTTCCGAGGCAGAAGAAATTGATCTCGATATTGTCTATGAAGATGACGCATTGATGATTTTGAATAAGCCTGTGAACTTGGTTGTCCACCCTGCAGTGGGTAATCGAAGCGGCACGTTACTTAACGCATTGCTCCATCATTGCCCTGAGCTAACAAATGTTCCTCGTGCAGGTATTGTTCATCGATTGGATAAAAACACGACAGGCTTAATGGTCGTCGCAAAAACATTACAGTCGCATCAGTATCTAGTGGATATTTTGCAAGCCAGAGAAATAAAAAGAGAATATGAAACTATCGTTCATGGTGTGATGACAGCTGGAGGCACGATTGACGCCCCGATTGGCCGTCACCCGGGTGACCGAAAAAAAATGGCTGTTACAGAAACTGGAAAACTAGCTGTGACGCATTATCGAGTAAAAGAACGTTTTCGCTCACATACATGGGTAAGGGTGCAGTTAGAAACAGGTCGAACACATCAAATACGCGTCCATATGGCTCATAAACGTTACCCTATCGTTGGTGATCCGGTTTATGGAGGGCGAATGCGCCAACTAGCGGGAGCATCTGAAGATTTACAGAATGCATTACGTCAATTTTCAAGACAGGCATTACATGCCGTGCAATTAACTTTGCCGCATCCGGAAACAAAGGAAGAGATGACGTGGGAATCGGCATTACCCGAAGATATGAAATCATTACTTGCGCTATTGGCTAAGGATTTACAGTCGTCTCAGAATGAATGATCATTTTATTAAACCTGATTGGCCTGTATCTAAAAAAATTTCAGCATTTACAACGCTGAGAACTAATGGAGTCAGTACCGGAGGCTATAGTAGTTGGAACTTGGCAAATCATGTTGATGATGACAAAAGTTCTGTTTATAAAAATAGAGAGCTTTTGCAAGACCGTCTAGCATTACCGAATTCCCCTATCTGGTTACAGCAAGTTCATGGAGTGAAAATCTTTCAGCCTGGTTCCAATGAATCAGATGTTATCCCTGAAGCAGATGGAAGTTATACGGATTTAGTAGATCAGGTTTGCTGTGTGCTAACAGCGGATTGTCTGCCAGTCTTGATTACAAATAAACGAGGTACGGAAGTGGCTGCAGTTCATGCTGGGTGGCGTGGTCTTGCTGATGGTGTGGTAGAAGCTGCACTAAACAAGTTTCAGTCTAAGCGAGAAGATTTGTTAGTCTGGTTAGGGCCAGCAATTGGTCCTGATGTATTTGAAGTAGGTGATGAGGTAAGGGAGGCTTTTTGTGAGTACGACCCAAAAGCAACAAAGGCGTTCAGGATTTCTGAAAACAATACCTTATTAGCCGATATTTATCAGTTGGCTAGGCAACGATTGCAGCTGTCAGGAGTATCTTCCGTGTTTGGTGGAGACTTTTGCACATTCACGGAGAAAGATAAGTTCTTTTCGTATCGGCGTAATGCGATTACGGGGCGAATGGTGAGTTTGATCTGGATTCATGCATAATTTCTTTCGCCGACCATTTGTTTCAAAGCGTGTATAGGATATAGTTCTGTATTAAATTTATTATTTAAGCCTCATTATTATGGATTTACTTTCCTGGATTATTATATTTAGCTTGGTGGGCGGTGTGCTTAGTGTTTTTGCGGCATCGTTTTTTTTGCTATTACCAGAAACATTACGTGTTCGAGGTCTGCCTCATTTTGTAAGTTTCGCTATTGGTGCATTACTAGGCGCTGCATTTCTGGCTTTATTACCACATGCAATGTCAGAAAACACCAAATTGGATTTTCATGAAGTTGGAATGACAGTGTTGGTAGGTATTCTGGTCTTTTTTATGTTAGAAAAAATGGTGTTATGGCGGCATTGTCATTCAGATCATTGCGAAGCACATACACCACATGATGCTTTTGAAAAAGGAAGTCAGCATTCAACAGTATCGTTAATATTGGTTGGCGATGGGCTGCATAATTTTGTTGACGGAATTTTGATAGCGGCTGCTTTTTTGACTGATATTCATCTTGGTGTAGTGACAAGTCTGGCAGTTGCAGCGCATGAAATTCCTCAAGAGGTTGGCGATTTTGCAATCTTGTTACATAGTGGTATGAGTCGAGTCAAAGCATTATTAATGAATATCCTGTCGAGTCTTTCTACATTGCTAGGCGCATTATTGGCGTATTTTAGTTTGAATGAATTGCAGGGTGCCATACCTTATATATTGGCTATTGCGGCTTCCAGTTTTATTTATGTTGCTATGGCTGATTTATTGCCGGGTCTGCATAAGAAGACACAATTTTTTGAAACAGTAAAACAAATAGCGTTAATCGTTGCGGGTATTGCTACTATTTATTTGGCGCATTCTAGTTTGCATTAACAAATAAGCAATACGGCTAAGGAGAGTATGATGAATCATTGGTATATGTTGACAGTAGTCGGAGAAGACCGGTCCGGTATTGTGGCACACCTTACTCATGCCCTGTACGAAGGCGGGTGTAATCTAGGAGAGGCATCCATGATGCGCTTAGGTGGTAACTTTGCAATCATGTTGATGGTGCAAACGGATATTTCAAAGCATGCACTTGACGGGTTGATAGAACCAGTTGTGGATTCATTAGGATTGCATGCACATATAGACAAAATAAAAGGGCGTCTACATGAACATCATATACCGGATACGCGTATTCATGTTTATGGTGCAGATCGCGCAGGCATTATTTCCCAAGTAGTTGGTGCACTTACAGAAGCAGGACTGAATATTACCGACCTTGAATCGGATGTCTGCGGGACAGAAGATTTGCCTATTTACGTCATGATAATAGAAGGACATGCTGCCGAAGGAATAAAAGCGCTTCGTTCTGCACTCGATATTGTTGCCAATAATGGTGTCGATGCGAGAATTGAGGAAATTGAAACCATGATTGGTTAATTTCGGAATCATACTAGATGTCTATTCTTGAAATACTCAAATACCCGGATCCACGACTAAAACAAGAATCAACAGTAGTTGAGGTTTTTGATGAAATGTTATTAACATTCATTAAGGATCTTGAGGAAACTATGCGAGCTGGTCCTGGCGGTGTTGGTATTGCTGCCCCTCAAGTTGGTCATTTTAAGCGCATAGTGATTGTTGATGTTTCCGCACGTAAGAATACACCCAATAATGGATGCATGGTTTTAATCAATCCTGAGCTAATTAAATGGGAAGGCCTGAAAGTAGGCCGTGAAGGCTGTATGTCGGTGCCTGATTTTACCGGCAACGTGATACGTGCAGAACAGATTGTACTAAAAGCATCTGATTCTCAGGGTCAACCATGTGAATTTTCCTGCGAAGGTTATGAAGCTCGAGCAGTTCAACATGAAATTGATCATCTAAATGGTTTGTTATTTCTTGATCGACTTGTGAGTCGACGAAATGATTTGTTTAAACGTAAATCATATAAATGATCAAGAAACCACGCAAGGCTTCTAATTCTTTCAGTGAATGAAAAGTTAACAATTGTTAATTTTTTTAATTTATTATCAGAGATGATATTTATTTAGTAGAATCAGTTTTTTTAAACGTGCTGGTATCTTCCAGTCATGTCGCATAGCGACAATTTATCAACTAAGAGAAACAAATATGAAGCAATTATCGTTTGTAACAATTATTTTATTCACCTTGATCGGCTTGACTTCGGTTAGTCATGCGGCAAAGAAAGATATTATTGGCTATGTTGTTGATAGTAAAGGAAACCTGGTTCATGATAACTATGGTGGTTGTGTCAAAACCGGATCATGGGCACCTAAGCATGCTATTCCCGCATGTGGTGGAAAGATTGCAGACGAAGACGACGATGGAGTCGCTGACAGTAAAGATAAATGTCCCAAAACGCTTGCAGACGTAAAAGTCGATAAGAACGGTTGTGCTTTAGATTCAGATAAAGACGGTGTTGCGGATTATCTTGATAAATGTGCAGCGACTCCTGCTGGCGTTAAAGTTACTTCAAACGGTTGTCCTGTAGACAGCGATGCCGACGGCGTAGCAGATTATATGGATAAGTGCCCAGGTACACCAGCAGGTGCTCCAGTTAATGCTAACGGCTGTGCAAAAGACAGCGATAATGATGGTATTGCTGATTATCTAGATAAATGTCCAGGAACAGCACAAGGCGTCAAGGTTGATAGTAAGGGCTGCAAGCTTGAAAAACGTATTGAATTACGTGGAGTAAATTTTGCTTCTGGAAGCGCGAAGTTAACTGCAGATTCTTCTTCTGTACTTGATGATATGGCTAGCACATTAAACCGTTATCCAAACCAAAAGGTTGAAATTGCTGGCTATACTGATAGCTCAGGTGCACGTAGTTATAATGTTCGACTTTCACAGCAACGTGCCGAAGCAGTAAGATCATATCTGGTTAATAAAGGCGTTATAGCGGGTAACCTTAGTGCTCGTGGTTATGGCCCGGATAGTCCTATTGCAGATAATAAAACACGTTCAGGTCGAGCTAGTAATCGACGCGTTGAGTTGAAATTAAAATAAGTGATTTGTAGTTTGACTAGGTTCTTGTAAAGGTGAAATAAAAGTATTGAGTGTTTGCATTAAACACGATGCCTGAGCAAGTTCGACTAGGTTATAACGCTAATATTGCAACATTAAGTTACAAAAGCCTGATATCTTTCATGATATCAGGCTTTTTTTTGTATAAGACTTGAATTATCAGAGAAGTGCCTACATTTATAAGGTTAATAGAAAAGCATTTATAATATGAGGTTGTACCATGAGAATGGATAAATTAACCAGTAAGTTTCAACTGGCATTAGCAGACGCGCAGAGTCTTGCGGTTGGCCGTGATCATCAGTTTATTGAATCAGCACATGTGATGGTGGCATTGCTTGATCAAGATGGTGGTAGCATTCGACATTTGCTCACCCAATCTGATGTTAACGTAAATAAGTTGCGTTCCCAATTAGGTGAAATATTAGATCACCTGCCCTCAGTAGATGGAATGGATGGAGACGTTCATTTATCAAATGACCTTGGTCGTTTGCTTAATCTTACAGATAAGTTGGCACAGAAGCGTAATGATAATTACATTTCTAGCGAGCTGTTCGTGCTGGCTGCATTAGAGGATAAAGCCACATTAGGTCAGGCGCTACGTGATGCTGGTGCTAGTAAAGGTGCACTTGAAACTGCGATAGAACAGATGCGTGGTGGGAAAAGCGTAGATGATCCAAATGCTGAAGATCAACGACAAGCATTGGAGAAGTACACAATTGATCTAACAGAACGTGCTGAACAAGGTAAGCTAGACCCGGTTATCGGACGTGATGATGAAATTAGGCGCACAATTCAAGTGTTGCAGCGCCGAACAAAAAACAATCCTGTTCTTATTGGTGAGCCTGGTGTTGGTAAAACAGCCATTATTGAAGGCCTTGCGCAACGTATTATCAATGGTGAAATTCCTGAAGGATTAAAAAATAAACGTGTTCTTTCACTAGACCTCGGCGCGTTACTTGCTGGAGCAAAATACCGTGGTGAATTTGAAGAGCGGTTAAAAGCAGTGCTTAATGACCTGTCAAAACAAGAAGGACAGGTCATATTATTTATAGATGAAATTCACACGATGGTTGGTGCTGGTAAAGCTGAAGGTGCCATGGATGCAGGTAACATGTTGAAGCCGGCATTAGCACGAGGTGAATTACATTGTGTAGGTGCGACGACATTGGATGAATATCGTCAGTATGTTGAAAAGGATGCGGCACTGGAAAGACGCTTTCAAAAAGTATTAGTTGATGAGCCAACAGTGGAAGATACCATCGCCATCTTACGTGGTTTAAAAGAAAAATATGAAGTACATCATGGAGTAGATATTACAGACCCTGCGATTGTTGCAGCTGCAACGCTGTCGCATCGTTATATTACAGATAGAAAATTACCAGATAAAGCGATTGATTTAATTGATGAGGCTGGTAGTCGTATACGTATGGAAATTGATTCCAAGCCTGAAGAAATGGATAAGCAGGAACGTCGAATAATACAATTGAAAATTGAACGTGAAGCATTAAAGAAAGAATCTGACGATGCATCAAAAAAACGCTTACAGATTTTGGAGGCTGAAATATCAGAATTGGAGCGTGAATATTCTGATCTGGAAGAAATCTGGAAAGCAGAAAAAGCCACGCTTCAAGGTGCGACTCATATAAAAGAAGAGCTTGAGCGCGCAAGGCAGGAAATGGAAACCGCAAAACGTGCAGGTGATCTCGCGCGCATGTCTGAATTACAGTATGGTCAAATACCTGATTTGGAAAAATCTTTAGAGATGGCTTCGCAGGCAGAAACGCAAGAGATGCAGTTGTTACGTAATCGAGTAACCGAAGAAGAAATTGCAGAAGTTGTTTCCCGTTGGACAGGTATACCTGTTTCCAAGATGTTGGAGGGCGAACGTGAAAAACTTTTACAAATGGAAGATGAGCTTTGTAAACGTGTTGTAGGTCAGGATGAGGCGGTGAAGTCTGTTAGTGATGCAATTAGACGATCACGTGCTGGCATAGCAGATCCTGATCGACCTAACGGTTCTTTCTTGTTTTTAGGGCCTACAGGTGTCGGTAAGACAGAGCTAACAAAAACGCTTGCATCATTTTTGTTTGATACAGAAGAATCAATCGTGCGTTTGGATATGTCTGAATTCATGGAAAAACATTCAGTTGCAAGACTGATTGGCGCGCCGCCGGGTTACGTTGGTTATGAAGAAGGTGGTTATTTAACCGAAGCAGTGCGTAGACGTCCTTATTCAGTCGTTTTACTTGATGAAGTTGAGAAAGCGCACCCTGATGTATTTAATGTTTTATTACAAGTTCTTGATGATGGGCGATTGACTGATGGGCAAGGCCGCACGGTTGATTTCCGAAATACTGTCATTGTAATGACTTCGAATTTAGGCTCAGAGCAGATACAGCAAATGTCTGGCGAAAATAACTATGAAGCCATGAAAGCAGCGGTGATGGAAAGTGTAGGTGCACATTTCAGACCAGAGTTTATTAACCGGATTGACGAGGTGGTTGTGTTTCATCCGCTAGGACGAAAACAGATTCGTTCTATCACTAATATTCAGATTGAAAGCTTACGTCAGCGTTTATTAGATAGAGAAATTAATTTGCAACTGTCAGTTGCCTCATTGGATAAATTGGGTGAAGCGGGCTTTGATCCTGTTTATGGTGCAAGGCCACTTAAACGTGCTATACAGCAAGAATTAGAAAATCCCTTAGCACAATCTATTCTTGCTGGTGAATATGCTCCAGGAGATACTATAGATGTTCAAGTGGACGATGATGTATTGGTTTTTTCTAAAGGCTAGCTGTCTGTAAGTCTGGGGTTAGTCTTCTTTTGCTGCTTAAAGTTATAGAGCATAAGCAAGGGGATCACGGACATTATATATAAGATTGGTCTTAGTGGGACGCTATAGCGAGGGAAAGGGGCGAGTATTATATGTATGAAGATAAAATAAAATAGTATTAGTGAGAGTAACTGTGCGATTGTAGTGGTCATGGGTGGTAATGATGCACTGAAAAATGGAATCCAGATAAGTATACTTGCTATAACAGCCAATATTACTATTGGGTAATGTAGTGACCGCATGATCGCATTGCTTTTTATGAATAGATGCTTGTCAAAATAAGGGGAGTATTTAATTGGGTAAATAAAGCTTTCTCCCATGCCTTGTATAATATCCCATGAAAAAAATGTAATAGGTTTATCAATAAAATACCATTTCAAATGTTTTTCCGGTTCTGTTTTGAATCTATGGATAATTTCACGACTTACAGAGGCGATGCTTTCTGATATTTCTTTTGATCTAGGGTCGAATCTATAAGGGAATCCGTAACTGCGAATTTGATTTTGAAAAGTGAAATTTGGGTACATTCCGTGGTGCAGAGCATTAATTTTCAAAGTTTCGTCACTAAATTTTCCTGTGCTTATGTAATTTCGTACATGCCAAGGAGCGACGATTATAGTAAAGCCAAGGAGTATAAGTAAAATCATATTTTTCTTTTGTTGCAAAGAAACAGTTTTATTTACAAACAAGAGAAATGCGGTTAATGGAAAAACAAAATACTGTAGTGAAGGGCGAGTGAGGCACCCAAGTCCAACTATGATACCAATTAAGAATAGTTGTTGTTTTTTTTCTGGGGTTTTAAGGAAATTAATTGTGAGATATACTGTAAGAACCAGAAAAAATGTAAACAGTGTTTCGGTTAGTATGTAGATATTGCTATTTATTAAATGTGGACTAATTGCTGTTAAAAAAGAAGCTAAAAGCGCAGGGGCTTTGGG
>Ga0316204_10010699_pt1 | contig 11731 bp, 9 predicted proteins | sample 6monrhotite_MG_2_FD_205661 | JGI IMG/M metagenome (GOLD analysis project Ga0316204, IMG submission 205661) | Microbial mat bacterial communities from mineral coupon in-situ incubated in ocean water Damariscotta River, Maine, United States -... | ecosystem: Environmental > Aquatic > Marine >...
CCGCACCACGGTACAGCTCGGTATGGCCTTTCTGACGACCAAAACCCTTGACTTCCGTCACCGTGATACCTTGCACACCGATGTCAGATAATGCTTCACGCACATCGTCCAGTTTGAAAGGTTTAATGATTGCAGTAATCATTTTCATAATACTTACTCCTCGGAATGTGCCTGCCCTCATCATCGAGGACAGGCTAAAACCACTAAGGTTTAATTAAATAACGTCTAACTTCTTACAGTTCGAAATCAATACCGTAGCTAGCTACAAAACGAACGTTGCCTGCAGTACTGTCATCATCGATGTCATTTTTCTCAACCGCAAAGGTAAAACCATCTTTACCGATACTTGCGCCGTAATGCACATAATCAATTGCACCAACATCTGCCCCACCCGTCGCAGAGTAATCCTTTCCATCTTGGTCAAACATATATGAACCAGCAAAAATACTTACATCAGTCTTGCCGGCAGAGAAATCTAAGCTACCTGATAAATACATATCACCAGTTTCAAACAGACCTGTAGCCTGATCGTTATTCTCAGCATCATTAAATGAAGCGGCATCAACCGTATATGCTAAACCAATTGTAACGATACTCATGGTGCCTGATGCATATACTTCAGTGAAGTTAGTTGCTGGATCTATGGGATATTGATATGAAATTACACCAAGGTCATAACCGAAGCCGCCTACTTCACCACCGAAACCGGCGTACACGTCCATCTCATATCCATTAGCAGAGTTGTCACCGCCAAATGCAACGTTGGACACCCAGGTGCCCGCGTAGAGACCGGAAGAATGACCCCAGTCGATACCACCTTGACCAGCAGCCTCGTCTTGAGTCTGCGTAATACCACGCCAGATGTAGTTTGATGTAATTGCCGCATTTCCAGAAAGTTCAGCAGATGCAACACCGCTAGCAAGAACAGAAGCAACCGCGGTTGCTAAAACAATAGATTTTTTCATGAAGTTAGACTCCTAAATTTAGATTGATAAAAAAATTAAACAGTTTTGTATAAAACCTGCCTGAGAAATTGCAGGTTCTGTGCCAACTAAATAAAATTATTTAATATCAAAAGCTTAGGGATATTACCGCTTTCTCAGTGACAGCAACCGCTCCCTTGACGCACCATTTTAGTGCTCTAAGAATGCCGCTATTCCATATTGGTGCGTTATAGGCGCCTTGGTTTCATATTGGTGCGAGTTCAAATACACCAATTGATTTACAATGGCGTCAAAGAAATAAGCTGAATAACTTATTAACGGAGTGAGTACTTCCACATAAAAGTTCAGGATGTCAATTTAAGTTTATGGATTCGACAGATATTGTCGCCAGCCGCCCATATCACTTATATCTTTTGAGCCGGCTGCGGCATAACCTTCACAGATGAAACCCGGTAGCCATCGACCATCATTAGTCTCGACTTTGCCGATACCTAATGGCGAAGGGATAGCCGCGACAAAACTGCCGAACTCGGATTTGGCTATCTTCCAGATCTCGATATCGATGGCTGCACCATTCTGCTCATCACGGATCAAACCGGGACGTTGTGGTGCGCCGTCGATAACAAACATTCGATATGATGGGGCTGATGTCAGCTTCTCCTGCAAACTTGCACCACGTTCGGTCAACTGCCAGTTAAGTGCCAGTCCGTCCAGGTGTGCGCCGCAGACTATCACTGATATCTCATCGCTAAAATCGATACTGCCTGCTTCTGTAACGGGCAGCTCGATAACGAGGTTGCCCGGCTTTATCTCATTATGCTGTTGCCAGCGATTTGCATAGGAAAGTAATTTTCGATCACGCATACTGCTACTGACCAGGCTGATCCCCCAGGGCAGACCATTGTCTAAAAAGCCTGCGGGCACGGCCACAGAGGCACAGTCGAGAAGATTCATGAAATTGGTGTAATAACCGAGATTACTGTTCAGTTTGATCGGGTCAGCATCGACCTCATCGATGGTATAGATAGTACCGGCAGTCGGGGTCATCAGAAAATCGATGCCAGCCAATAATACTTTTGCCTGTTCACGATAGAGCTGCATCTTATATTCTGCCTTGAATGCATCTACTGCCGTTTTATCTTCAGCACTACCGATAATCGTTCGTATGACAGGAAGTAATTCATCCGCCTGCTGCGTGATGATCTCTTCGATCGCAACATAACGTTCAGCTACCCACGGTCCCTCATACAACAGGATCGCCGCTTCCAGGAAAGGGGTAAAATCCATTACCTGTTTAACACCACCGATCGATTCCATCTCCGCGACGCTCTTTTCAAATAACGCCTGCGCTGAATCGTTGCCAAAAAACTTCAGCTGATCCTCTCGCGGCACAGCAAAGGTAAACGCACCTTCAGGCAGACCATATTGCCTGCCGTTATTATCAAATGGATTGGCCCTGGCATATTGATCATCGACATCGTATACCGCAGCCTGTTCCAGCACCATATTGGCATCATCGGTTGTCAACGCAAAGATACTGACACAGTCCAGACTGCGACAGGCGGGTACCACACCGCTCATACTGAGCAGCCCCTTCGACGGTTTCAGACCGACCAGGTTATTAAATGATGCCGGCACACGTCCGGAACCGGCGGTGTCGGTACCCAGTGAAAAACTGGCCAGGCCGAGCGCCACTGCTACTGAGGAGCCAGAGCTCGAACCGCCCGAGATAAACTCAGTATTAAAAGAATTCCTACAGGCACCCCAGGGTTCAGGAGAACGTGTGCCGACCAGCCCGGTAGCAAACTGGTCCATATTCGTTTTACCGATCGGTATCGCCCCGGCACTGATTAACTGCTCGACCACAAACGCTGACCTTTTGGGCACATTGGCAAACGCCGGGCACGCGGCTGTAGTAGTAATACCGGCGAGATCAATATTATCCTTGATCGCAAAAGGGATACCATACAGAGGTAGATCATCAATATTTTTATGCTTGAGGTTATCCAGGTAAGGCTGTAACTCTTCACGGCTCAGAAGATGGATCCATATATTGTGATCATCGAACTGCTGGCAGCGTTGCAGGATATCCTCTACCAGTTTCTCCGGTGTCAGTGTTTGATCTCTGTATGCGTCGTGTAAATGTCTTATGTTTAAATTCATGTTCATTATTCTTCTTAATTAGCCTCTTGTAAGATCAACAACGCCTGGCCTGCGCCGACCTGGCTGCCCTCACCTCTGCTGATCGCATAGACAGTGCCAGCATGCGGCGCAGTAATCGTTATCTCCATCTTCATCGATTCGAGAACGGCCAGCGTCTGATCCTGTGCAACGATATCACCTGGACTGACCTGCATCTTCCACACATTGCCAGCCACCGGACTTTCGATGGCGACACAATTTTCCGGCAAGGCTTCCTCTTCCGCCGCGCCACTGACCAGGTCCTGTGTCGATTCAAAGTTGATCTGCCCCGATTCGATCCAGCGTTGCAGTTCTTCATCGAAAGCTTTTTCTCGTTTGCCTGTAAATTGCTGTATATCGCTATCGTTTTCCTGCAGAAAACCCAGATATTCTTTCAGGTTGAAACGCGTGTCTTCGATCTTGATGTTATACCGGCCCTTGGGAAAATCATGGCGGATCTGCCTGAGCTCTTCTGCACTGACTTCATAGAACTTTATCTGGTCGAAGAAACGCAACAGCCATGGCTGACTGAACTCTCTGGTCTTGTGATAGCGGTTCCACATCTGCAGGGTACGACCGACGAACTGGTAGCCGCCAGGACCTTCCATACCGTAGACACAGAGATAAGAACCGCCGATGCCCACCGAGTTTTCTGCGGTCCATGTCCGCGCCGGATTATATTTTGTCGTTACCAGCCGATGCCTTGGATCCATCGGTGTCGCCACCGGTGCACCGAGGTAGACATCTCCCAGCCCCATCACCAGGTAACTGGCATCAAAGACGATATCTTTGACCTGCTGCAGATTATCAAGACCGTTGATACGGCGGATGAACTCGATATTGCTCGGGCACCACGGCGCATCTTTTCGCACCGACTGCATGTATTTTTCGATGGCCAGGCGGCAGGCATCATCATCCCAGCTCAGCGGTATGTGGACCACGCGTGCGGGCACATCGAGATCATCGATGTTCTTCAATGAAGCGATGGCTTCGTCCAGTTCACTCACAAGTTTATCCAGCGAGATGACCTGGCTATCGTAGTGCAGCTGTAATGAACGTATTCCCGGCGTTAATTCAAGCACACCATCGACCGGATTATCCTGCAGCCACAGCATCAGTGCATGCACGCGGAAACGTAATTCGATGTCCAGTTTTAACGTACCAAATTCGACCAGAAGATACTTGTCCCCGCCAGGACGGTATACGATCTGCACGCCATGCTGATGCTCATCGATAGTCTTATATATCGGTGATGTAACCGTTGCCGGTGTTATCGCCTTTGTAATAACTTGCAGACTGGCAAGTGAATCCAGCTGTGCTCTTTCGACTGCAACAGCATCTTCGATAGAGACCGGAATAAAATTTATTTTATCCCCGGCCTTCAGCTGACCGAGTTTCCACAGGTCTGCTGATATCACCGTTGCAGGACAGACAAACCCGCCAAGTGACGGCCCGTCCGGCCCCAGGATGACCGGCATATCGCCGGTGAAATCGACCGTACCAATGGCATAAGCATTATCATGAATATTGGAAGGATGCATGCCGGCTTCACCACCATCGCTCCTTGCCCATTGTGGTTTCGGCCCGACCAGCCTGACACCTGTACGGCTGGAGTTATAATGCACTTCCCAGTCGGCCGCAAAAAATGTTTTTATATCATCATCGGTAAAAAAATCAGGCGCGCCATGCGGACCGTAGATGACGTGCAGCTGCCAGGTGTTGCCGATATCAGGAATCAACGCAGGCGTTAAACAATTTTTATCTGCCTTAACATCAAGTTGATTAAAATGCAGGACATCACCGACACGTATCGCCCTGCCGGCATGGCCGCCAAACTGACCCAGGGTAAAAGTTGATTTTGAGCCCAGGTAATCAGGGCAGTTGATGCCGCCTTTGATACCCAGGTAAGCACGGGCACCGGCGGAAACTGTTTTACCGATCTTTAAAATCTGCCCGGCCGCGACATCGATGACCTGCCAGAAGTCGATCGCGATATCATCCAGGTGTGCATCCATCTGTGCACCTGCCAGCACGATCTGCGTATCATTGTTGAACTTTAATGCAGGTCCGTTAAGTGTGATCTCCAGGCCAGCCGCTGCGTCATCATTTCCGAGCAATCGATTCGCCAGGTTGAATGAGTACTGGTCGAACGGTCCTGACGGCGGCACACCGATATCCCAGTAACCGGTACGGCCCGGGTAATCCTGTATCGTGGTTAATGTGCCGGAACTGATGACATCGATAGAACATGGGCTGGTGACAAAACTGTTCAGGTATCGTGTATAGATATCACCCTGCCGGAAGATTTCAGTGTTTAATATCTCCCGTAGATAACGGATATTGGTTTCTATGCCATACAGGGCCGTCTCTGTTAAAACGTCATCGAGCTGACTGATCGCTGTGCCACGGTCTTCGGCAGTTATAATTATCTTCGCCAGCATCGGGTCGAAAAGAGGCGATATCTCGATGCCGGTTTCCAGCCAGTGATCGATCCTCAAATTACTGGCGACGGGAAAAGAAACTTCACTGAGCAGGCCCGCACAGGGTTGAAAATCTTTATTAGGATCTTCCGCATAGATCCGCGCCTGGATAGCATGACCGGTTGATTTCAGCTGGCCGGCGAGAACATCCAGGTCTTCCAGTTCGCCCGCTGCCAGCCGGATCATCCATTCGACCAGGTCGATATTGAACAACTGCTCGGTAACGCCATGTTCGACCTGTAAACGGGTATTAACCTCGAGGAAGTAAAACTGGTTTAATTTCTGGTCATAAACAAATTCGACGGTACCGGCATTACGGTAGTTAACGGCTTTTACCAGGCGTACCGCAGTTTCATGCAGTTCGCTTCTGACATTGTCCGGAATATTTGGCGCCGGCGTCTCTTCGATAACTTTTTGATTGCGACGCTGCGATGAACAGTCGCGTTCACCGATAGCAACCGCCTTGCCCTGACCATCACCAAATACCTGGACCTCGATGTGTCTCGCGTATTCGATGAATTTTTCGATGAAGACGCCGCTATTAGAAAAATTATTTTCGCTCAAGCGGCGCACGGAATCATAGGCCTGTTCCAGCTCGTCTTTACTCCAGCACAACTGCATGCCGATACCACCGCCACCGGCGGTACTCTTCAGCATCAGCGGATAACCGATGTCTTCTGCCTCAGTGACTGCTTGCTCCAGCGTTTCCAGCAGACCGGTACCGGGCAACAGCGGAATGTTGTTGTCTTGCGCTAACTGACGTGCAGTATGTTTGAGACCGAAGGACAGCATCTGCTCGGTAGTCGGCCCGATGAATACCACGCCAATATCTTCACAGCGTTTGACAAAGTCAGGGTTCTCACTTAGAAAGCCATAACCGGGGTGCACCGCATCGACGCCGGCCCGATTGATGATGTCAAAAATTTTATCCTGGTTAAGATAGGTATCCGCAGCGCGTCCTTCACCGAGTGAATAAGACTCGTCAGCATGCTGCACGTGAAGGGAATCCACATCTGCTTCGTTATATATGGCAACAGATATACAGCCCATCTGCTTCAAAGTACGGATGATCCGGGTCGCTATGGCACCACGGTTTGCAATAAGAACTTTAGTAAACATACGTTTTCATTATCATGTAGCGGGTCGTCCCGCCGTTATACAATGATTGACCGGGACGTCCCGGCAACAGTAGAAAAGTCTAATCCCAGATCAACACTTCAACCGGTGTCGGGTCATAACCGTTACACGGGTTGTTTAATTGCGGACAGTTGGATATCAGCACGATGGTATCCATGAAAGCTTTCATCTCAACATACTTACCCGGTGCTGAAATCCCATCCTCGAAAGTAAGGCCGCCTTCTCTGGTGACGGGCACATTCATAAAGAAGTTTATGTTGTGCGTGATATCCCGTTTGCTCATACCAAACTGTTCGTTTTCCGCAACTGCCAGCATCCAGCTGTCACGACAGGCATGCATGCATTTCTTGTCGAGTGAATAACGTACCGTATTACTCTCGGTCGCACAGGCGCCACCCAGGGTATCGTGCCGGCCGCAGGTATCTGCCACTATCTCCAGCATGGGATTACTTTCGTTGGACAACAGTTTCGTGCCTGCGGTCAGATAAACATTACCCTGCTCGCGGATAGTATCGACCGCACTGTAACGTTCACTGGGGTCATCGGCATTGTAGAACAGGGTGTCTGCCGCCTGGTTACCTGCGAGATCGAGGATACGAAAGGTCTGACCTTTTTTGACCACTTTCATAAAGTAATCACCGGCAGCGACGATCTCCCGGAATACCGCCTGTTCTGCTAGCAGAGTGCTTTCTTTAATCATGACAGCAGCCTCCTGCCTGGCTATTGCCACCGAGGTGAAAGATTTCATTATTTTTAAATCCGCGCCGATTCTCTTCGCGATGATTCAGACAATAATCATCGTCACTCACCGGCGCTGCCTGAATGATCTGATAGCTGACGGCCTTATGCGGATATTCTTCCGCTGTGCTCAACGGGTGCGGACAGGTATGCAGCAGGACCAGGGTGTCCATCTCAAAACGCAATTCAATAGAATCACCCGCCTGGCTGTTACCTTCAAGGTACTGCAGGTTGCCCTCATCATCAACACCGACCGCACTGAACAGGTTCAGGTTTGCGGCCATGTCTTTTTTACCGAGACCATATTTTGCCAGTTCGACCAGAAAACTGGTGTAACCGTTCTGACTCCATTCATTATGAAATTCCTGATAGGTCTTCTCGCCCCATTTATCATTCACGACCTTTTTTGTCGTATTGCCACAGACCGTCTCGTGCCAACCAACAGAATCCTCGACGATGGAGCAGAAGATGCGGCCCATATCAGAATACAGGCAATTGCCTTTTGTCAGTTTAAAGGTGTGCTGGCATTTCAGTGTATCCGGTGCATTGTAACGCTCCAGCATATTGACCGGATTATAAAAAAGCATGCCGACGTTAGCGCCGCCCTGTTCGTCGATAATACGCAATGATGTACCTTTGCGCATGATCATCGACCAGTGACAGCCACCACTAAGCCGGTCTTCATAAAGCACTGTTCCGGCTTCGGCCGCTCGTTGATCCGTGTTTATCTGTTTTTTTTCATTCATTACATTTCTCTAATCATTACATCTTTATCTATCTGTTCATCATAATTCGAAGGCAACGGATGCAGCTGCGGAAGAATCGCCGCCGACATCAATAACTTACCACTGATGATACCCCGGCAGGTAATCATGCGGTCGGCTATCTTCTTCAGTTTATTTGCCGGCCCCTGTACCAGCATGACCGAGAGCGTACTGTCGTGTTTCAGGTTTACATTCAGCGTACTAATAACTTCGGCGATATATTTATGCTGTAGATCTGCCAGGTGTTTTTGTACCCCGGGTATCGAGTGGTCATACACCAGGTTTATCGTCCCGGCCATGATATCCTGTCCCAGCTCTTTACGGTGTTCGGTCAACTGCTGATTGATCATGTCAGCGATGGCCTGCGAACGGCTCTCGAAACCACGCTCTGCAACCATGCCATCAAGCTGGCTCAACAATGCTTCTGGCAGCGAGACACTGATCCGTGCAACACCACCGCTATTATTCACTGCAACCCGACTCATTATTTACACCATAAATATTTAACGTTTTTACTCAAGCACTCTATGCGGATTCCTATGCTGAGCTACTTCTTTTCTAAAAGCATATAACCTTCAGCCTCATACTTTTTAATGCACGCGTTTATTGAAGCTTCTCTTACGGTCATACCCGCCAGCATTGCAAGTGTTGTTGTCACATAGCAGTTAACCTGTTCACCCTGCTGATTTTCCAGCTTTGTTACACGTTTTGCGCAGCCTGCAATATGCGCCACTGCAATGATAATAATTATTCTCCCAATCACTTTCCTCATAGTTTTTCATCTCAGATACTGAATAATCTGGTGTCTTATGAGCGGTATAAATTAGTTTTATAAAACTTTAAAACAGGTGACTGTATCGCTCGATCTCCCATGCGGTTATCGCCTGGTGATATGCGTTCCATTCCTGACGTTTATATTTGATGAACTCATCGCGCAGTTCCTGCCCCAATGCTTCTACTACAAACGGGTCCGCCTCAAACGCATCGACCGCTTCGAGAAGATTTTTTGGCAAAAATTCTATCCCTCGTTCTGTACGCTCCTGTTCGGAGAGTTCATAGAGATTATCTTCCTGCGGGCTGCCCGGTTCAATACCCTCACGGATACCCTCCAGTCCGGCAGCCAGTGCAAGCGTTGCCGCAAGATAAGGGTTGACCGCGCCATCGGCATTGCGTGATTCGAACCGTCCACCACCCATGGGTACACGGATAGAATTGGTACGGTTGTTTGATCCGAAAGAATTAAACACCGGCGCCCAGGTAAAATAAGGCATGTCACCCTGGCGCACCAGGCGTTTGTAGCTGTTCACTGTCGGTGCGAATGCAGCACACAGCGCCTGGCCATGTTTGAGCACACCACCGATAAACTGGTAACCCAGCTCGGTCAGGCCAAGCCCCTTCGGATCATCTGCTGGATCACAGGCAAACAGGTTATCACCTGTCTCCAGGTCATACAGTGACATATTAAAATGTGCGCCATTGCCGGTTTTGTCGGCAAACGGTTTCGGCATGAAGGTCGCGACCAGTCCTTCTTCTTTTGCATATTCCTTCGCCATCATGCGCAGGAAAGTAAATCGGTCACAGCTGGTCAGTGCATCGGCATACATGAAATCAAATTCATACTGACCATTGGCATCTTCATGGTCCAGCGAATAGAGATCCCAGCCCAGGTCGTTTATGCTCGTCGCCATCTTGTCCAGCCAGCTGAACTGGTCGAGAAAACTGCGGGCGTCGTAACAGGGTTTGGTCAGACGGTCGTCAGGATTGGGCACCGACAGCGAACCATCATCGTTTTGTTTGAGCACGAACAGTTCGGCTTCGATACCCAGGTTAAAACCAAAACCCATCTCTGCCGCTTTTGCCTGCATCGCTTTCAGTGCGACACGGGTATTCAGCATATAAGGCTCACCATGGAAAGTATTATCTGCCGGCATCCAGGCGACTTCGGGCTGCCAGGGCAGCTGGATGATATGATCCAGGTCGGGCACTGAGGCGATCTCGTCATCGTTCGGCTGCTGTCCCAGTCCATCCAGCGCATAACCGGTATACAGCTCCGAACCATGCGCCATGTGCTCGAGATGATCGATAGGCACTACCTTGCCTTTGGGCACACCATGGATATCGACATAAGCACCAAGACAATATTTGACACCCTTCGCTTTGAGTTCGGCCTGAATTTTTTTAATCTCTTCTGTACTTTTCATCGTCTCTAAGCGTTAGCAGATACTGATTGATTCTGAATAGGAATAAGGTAATGGTGACTGTTCTCTCAGCCCACGACGTACCAGTGCACTGAGGTCTTCTACCATCCAGGAAAATAGCTGCTCGCCTTTTTCCTTAGTGGCGAGGCTGGGAGCACCTGTCACACCATTGCTGCTGGTACGGTTTACCGGATGCGAGAACACACAGTCTTCGGTACGATCAGGGTCGTCACTGTCGGCGATAAGTGATTCACGTACCATGGCCGGGTTCAATGCCATCATCAATGAAGTCTCGGCATCATTGGCATGCCAGTCTTCTGCATCATGAAAATGTTGCTCACGCACACGTTCACTGATGGACGCAGAATTGATCACCGCGACCATGAAACCATCATGTTCGGCACGCAGCATCTCGAGCGCACAGCGCAACGGGGCATAATTAGTCACATGGCTATTGATAATAAAAAGCCGTTTGAAACCAGAAGCATAAACCCAGTCACCGATCTGTTTGACCACATCGATCACCGTCTTGGGCTGCAATGCCAGCGTCCCCGGCCAGCGATTTGAGTGCCCGATCGAGCAGCCATAAGGCAACGTCGGCAACAGTGCAACATCGGTCTGTTCTGCGACAGCGCGGCATAGATGCAGCGCTATTTCAGCATCCATACCGCAACCCATATGCGGGCCGTGCTGCTCGGTAGCGCCGATCGGCAGCATAGCGCAATCCATGCCCTGCGTCGGCAGGCTACCGATCTCCTGCCATGTCATCTGGTACCAGTCATTCATCAGAAAACACTTTCGACTTCATGGTCCACCGGTACCATACGTACCATGTTCATGCTGTCGCCATTAATTTCGTCACCGTCCTCTGGCGGATGGATCAGTTCTTCCAGGCGTTTCTTCGTCGCAAGGAATTCGGGCGACAACAACTGATCAGGGGAGCGGGGTTGCGGCACCGAAACTTCGATCAGCTCCTGCACCTCACCGGGATGCGCCTTCAGCACCAGGATGCGATCGGCAAGATATATCGCCTCATCCAGGTCATGGGTGATAAACAGTATAGTGATATCGATATTCTTCCAGATATCCATCAGGTATGACTGCATCTTTATGCGGGTCTGTGCATCTAATGCACCGAACGGCTCATCCATCAGCAGGATCCCTGGCTGGTTGGCCAACGCACGGGCGATGGCAACTCGCTGTTTCATACCACCGGATAACTGGTGCGGATAACTATCAACGAACTTGGTCAGACCGACCAGATCTATCCACTGGCGAGCATCTTCCTC
>Ga0316204_10010701_pt1 | contig 11727 bp, 10 predicted proteins | sample 6monrhotite_MG_2_FD_205661 | JGI IMG/M metagenome (GOLD analysis project Ga0316204, IMG submission 205661) | Microbial mat bacterial communities from mineral coupon in-situ incubated in ocean water Damariscotta River, Maine, United States -... | ecosystem: Environmental > Aquatic > Marine >...
TGGTAAATGAGCGACTTAACCAGGTATGGGCCTCACTACCGGCAGGTGTAGAAGGTGGCCTTGCGCCCATTACCACACCACTTGGTGAAATATATATGTATCGCATTGTTGGCGATAACTATACCAATCAGGAATTAAGAAGTTTACAGGACTGGGTTATCAGGCCTCATTTGCGCCAGGTTGATGGTGTCGCCGATATTAATTCACTGGGCGGTGAAGTACGCAACTATGAAGTTGTTATAAAACCCGAGGCACTGGTTAAACACGGCATTAGCATTGATGAAATAGAACATGCTCTGCAAAAAAATAACCGCAATGCCGGCGGCGACCGTATAAACCGCGATAACCAGGTATTACTCGTGCGTACACTGGGCAAATTACACAACGCTGAAGATATAAAAAACATCACTATTCGTACCCGCTATGGCGTGCCATTACACATCAGTGATGTAGCCGAAGTTCGCACTGGAAGCATGACACGTTACGGCGGGGTTACCTCTAATGGTGAGGGCGAAGTTGTTACCGGTCTGGTTTTATTACGTAAAGGTGCTAACAGTTTAAAAACCGTAGAAGGCACCAAGCAGGCATTTGAGTCTTTAAAATCAATTTTGCCTGATGATATAGACATAGAAATTTTCTACGACCGAACCGACTTAATCACCAAGGCAGTATGGACCGTTGAAAAAGCATTAGGTGAAGCGGTACTTCTGGTGTTCCTGGTATTAATAATTATGCTGGGTGATATACGAAGCGCTTTAACCGTAGCTGTAATTTTACCTTTATCAGTTTTATTTACGTTTATTATGATGAAGGTATTTGGTGTGTCAGCAAACCTGATGTCGCTGGGTGGGCTTGCCATTGCAATTGGTATCCTGGTTGATGCCTCGGTTGTTGTGGTAGAGAATATTCATTCTCATTTTAGTAAAGGCTCAAATGGCCTTAATCGTCTACATTTAATCTATCGTGCGGTGCTTGAAGTTGCTGCACCGGTAATCTCAGGTATTTTAATTATCGTTGCAGTATTCCTTCCATTATTCAGCCTTAGTGGACTGGAAGGAAAAATGTTCACACCCCTGGCTATTACTATCAGTTTCGCTTTAATTGGCTCATTGATTCTGTCGTTAACCGTTATTCCTGTAATAGCAAGTTTCTTTATGAAAAATCACGATAATTTACATGAAGAAAAAGAAGGTCGAGTTATTGGGCTATTGAAATTTATTTATCTACCCGTAATGAACTGGGCATTGGTTTACCGAAAAATAGCAGTTGGTATTGCATTAGTGGCATTGATTGCTACCGCACCAATATTCAATATGATTGGTAAAGAGTTTATGCCAACCATGGATGAAGGAAATACGGTTATCATTATTGAGAAAGACCCTGGTATTACGCTAGAAAAATCGCTTGAGATGGACGCCCCTTTTCAGAAAGCCATGATGGAATTGCCTGAAATCATAGGCATTACCTCAAGAACGGGCGCCGATGAGTTACGTATGGACCCTATGGGTTTATACCAGACAGACAATTTCATTATTACAAAACCCAGAGATGAATGGGATATTTCTTTACCTCAATTTCAGGAAAATCTTCGCGAAATTCTTGATAGTTTTGAAAATATTGAATACGCCTTTACCCAGCCAATTGATATGCGCGTATCTGAAATGTTAACCGGTGTGCGCTCAGCTATGGCCATAAAGCTCTATGGTGACGATCTGTCTCTACTCGATCAAAAAGCAGCTGAAATAGAAGCGCTGGTGAAAAAAATTGATGGCGCTGTAGATGTATTCAAAACCGATATTTCAGGCCAGCAATATCTGCAGATTGACATTAACCAGAAAGCAATTTCGCGTTATGGCATAAATGTAGAGAGCATCAATATGCTGATTGAGTCAGCAGTAGGTGGAGCGGTTGTTACCGAAATACTGGAAAACAATCGTCCCATTAATGTACTTATGCGTTACGAAGAGAAATATCGAAACACACCTGATGCCATTAAGAAGATGTTAGTGAGTATTCCAAATGGCAATAAAGTAGCATTGAGTCAACTCGCGGATATTAAAGTCGTAGATGGCCCTATTCAGATTATTCGAGAATCAGCCAAACGACAGGTTGTGATACAGGCCAATGTAGATAATCGAGATGTTGTAAGTTTTGTGAACGAAGTACAAAACACAATTGCAAATAACATACAACTACCCAGTGGTTATTATGTAACCTTCGGTGGGCAATTTGAAAATCAGCAACGCGCGGCAAAAACTCTGGCACTTGTTGTTCCCATTGCAATTATTCTGATTTTCATCATGTTATTTACCACTTTCAGATCTATGCTGCAGGCTGGACTTATTTTACTAAACATTCCCTTTGCCATGATTGGTGGTGTGATCAGTTTATACATTTCAGGCCTTTACCTTTCAGTACCCGCATCCGTTGGATTTATCACGTTATTTGGTGTAGCCGTACTTAATGGCGTAGTGATGGTGAGTTATTTTAACCAGTTACGACAAAGTGGTATGAGTTTGCTTGATTCAGTTAAACAAGGTGCAGAACGACGCCTCAGGCCTGTACTGATGACAGCCCTGATTGCCAGCTTTGGTTTACTGCCATTGCTCACAGCAACAGGCCCTGGCTCAGAGTTACAACAACCGCTAGCTGTTGTAGTTATCGGCGGTTTATTCACTTCAACTTTGTTAACGCTAATTTTATTACCAACACTGTATGCGTGGATGGAAGAAAAACTTGAAAAAAGAATTGAGGAAAAATCATGAAAAAACTTTCCATGGTTGTACATGAATCTCTACAGCAGGCTTTATCTGACTACTTACGTAGCCAGAAGCTTGAAACATTTATGTTTAATCATATCGAAGAACACAGCTCACATGTTGAGAAAGACAGTTTTTTATCTGCCAGAGACAAGGTAGTAGGTTATGTGCCGCAGGTAAGACTTGACGCTATTCTTAGCGAGCAGGACATCAAGGCTTTATTAGAAAACATTCGAAATTCAAATTGCTCTTTTAAAGGAAAAGGCTTTTATTGGGTTATGGATGTTGATGAGTTTGGGGAGTTGTAGGACCTCCCTTTCACCTTTTTAATACAGGGTGGGCTCGTTTTTTTGCGCAGCATTTTGGTGTCCTTATGGTGCGCAAAAAAAACGAGCACGCCCTACGTAATTTTTCAGATAACCGAGGTATTTATCACTTCGAATTTTTCAAATGAGTTTTCAAGATTTCTTCTAAATAACTGCTTCGACCAGTTTTCCAGGCCTTTGGGGTATTCTTCTTTTTTTAATACACTGGCAATTACATCTATTTTGACGGTATTTGGTGTGTAATGCTCTACCAGATGATGCCAGGCATTTAGTTCATTCACTCTTATCCCCGGCATAGCAAATGAAGTACATTTTACTGACTGAAAACTCAGGGTAGAGAAAAATCCACGGAGTTTTTTATTCACCTCTTCTCGCACCAGTTTACAGGCAAACCAGGCAATAGTATCTGTTGCATCAATTAATTCTTCGTCTATGTCACCCTGTTTCTGTAAAAAATCCAGTGCAGGAAAATAACTCAGTTTATTTTTATTAACCGCTGCCACAACCTGCTCAGTGAGCGCTTCACCAACAACTTCAGCTGAAGATGGCAGGTGACGCTCCAGCAACTCATGGGGAACAGTAACCTGTAAAGTAATGTGAATTTTAGTAATATGTAGTGACATATATTTAGACTACATTTAACTTCTTAGAACTTTTGTCTGAGCTTTAATCGGATCTGTAAGGTGTTTAATACGCTTGCGCATAACAGAACCTACCGCTGAAGTTTGCCCAAAAACAGGAAATGTCAGTTCTTCACAATAACCGGACAAGACCATCATAGCCTGTAAATATTTTTCTGACTCTGGCAGTACACTTTTTATTGCTGCTAACTGTTCATCACACTGCTGGCACTTATCTGTAGCTTGCTGAATAATCAAATCGATTTCACGATGACTATCAAAACCAGGGCAAATATCATTGAAGTATTTTTCGATTGTCATAAACAATGCCACCACAACATTCTGGTCACTAGGGCGTTTTAGAGAAGCATCTACTGCATTAATATAATTTTGACCCGCAGCAGACAAAACTTTCAACAATATTTGAGCCTGTTTATTTCCCTGTTCTATCATCGGCTCCAGTTTTTCTTTAAAGCGTTCATAGTTTGCATGTGGTAGAGCATCACCCGGTAAATCATCTGGAACTGCCTGTAAAAAACCCACGTAATATGCGCCTTTTAGTTTAGCCTTTTCCCATAAATTTTGTTGTAACTCTTCTGATACAAGCCCTGGCTGTAATGCGGCTTTAACACTATCAATCATAGCCAGCGGGTCTTCTTCAAAGGGCAAATGCTCAAGCAGAAATGCTGCCAGTATTGGGCCCATTTCGCCTCTTATCACCGCTTCTTTTTCTAACATACGCCGTGCATTATCCGAAGTTGGACTACACCACCAGGCACGGCGTGCAAGCTCGTCGGTTAAACCCGGCGCATGTACAACCGCAACAACGGCTTCTTCTTCACCGAGCACAAGCAATTGATCAAGACTGTCGTCTTTAGCCTGTCCCATACGCGTCCAGCGCTTAAGGTAAACCGGATAACCACCGGGTGAACCAATTGAGTGTGATGATAAAAGTGATTTTACATTTCGAATATATTGATCATCACGGCAATTAGGATTGAGCGGTACTGTCGCTTCACCACGCTCGGTTAATGCATAAACAATCATGCGAGACTCATCAATACGCACCGCGAGTAAACCCTGGGTGAGTAATACGTTTAATCTAAGACTGTCTTCGGGGGAGAGATCCATTAACTATTTAAACCTGTTTTTATGAGACATCATTCTATAACAATAAAAAACTCTGAGACTTAGCTTCCCCCTTAGCAAAAGGGGGACTGAGGGGGATTGAGTTCAGTTGCGATAATATTTCCTGAGCATTATTTCAACCCTTCAAATCTCCCCCAACCCCTCTTTGCTAAAGAGGGGAGCCTGTACATCGCCCCTCTTAACAAAGAAGGAGCCGTTTGTAGCTATTTTAATTTTTTCTTTGCAATTTAATCATCACACTTTTAATTCAACTGAACACGCACACCCCAGGGCACTGGTGTTTTGCCTTTTACTAACCAGATCACCGGAAACGCCGGTTCTTTTTCCGGGAACTCGCCCTGCGCATCAGTAAAATAAACAATCAGGTGCGGCGCTTCATCCTGAGCTTCTGCCCATTCCATAACGGGTTTAAAACTGGTACCACCACCGCCACTAAATTTCTGCGGCATGCTGAACTCTTCCCAGGGTTCATACATCCAGGGGCCACCTTCGGCTAAATCTGAATCACAGGCGAGTAATGTAATGCGTGCGCGAATCTGGCTTTTTATAGAATCAACTTCTGACATAAATTCACCGATTTCTTTATCTGAAATCGAGCCACTAATATCCAGGGCAATCACAATATCTAATTGCGTGCTGCGCAAACTTGGATAAACTGCCGGGTCACCTCGGCGAGTGTTAGGCCGAGCGTAACTATAATCATCCCGAGCAACCATTGTCATATATCGTGATAACAACATTCGCCAGGGTAATCTGGGTTGCAACAGGTGATCAACCATACGCGCCATCGATCCACCCAGCTTACCTGCCTGAATCGCCTGCTGTGCAGCACTGGCCATACGTTGTTGCCACTGCAAACTTAGCGATTCAATTTCCTGCGGTGTTAATGGCTCAGGCTCACCCTCACCTTCTTCAGGTGGACCGGATTGTTGTTTACCCTTATCTCCACTGGAGTCTGAATTTTCATTTCGAGCACCACCGTCTTCCTGACCCTGGCCTTCTGAATCATTTTTCTGTTTTTCACTTTTGCCTTCCTGCTGCTCGCTTTCATCGCCTGTCGCGCCATCATCACTATCATCCTTGTCATTGTCTGAATCCGGATTTAACTCCTGTTCTAATTCACGCTCCTGATCATTATCATTGTCTTCTAACAGAGGATAAATTTCTTCCGCGGTCATACCATCATATTCACGCAGATAGTTAGTCCCTGGAGGAGGCGACATGCCGTCATTGATTAACATCGGATTAATCGCAAAATCACAGGCCATATCCCAGCGATGTTGCACTCGGTTTTGTCGGCGAGCAAAATGTGAAAGCGCACAGTGTAGTGCTTCATGCGCTAAAGCAAACTGGGTTTGATCTGGGCTTAAAGCATCAATGTAATGTTCATTGTAATAAAGTTTTTTTCCATTACTGAATGTGGCATCACACCAGTCATCTTTGGCGATCACCATCGGCAGGCGTAAAACCAGCGCGCCCAGGAAGGGCTTTTCCAAAATTAATTTGGTTCTGGCTGTGGCTAGTTTTTTTTCTAGGTCTAAAGGCATAAAAGACGTCTTAGGTCGTAGGTCATAAGTCGTAGGTCAAAATCAAAAGCATTTTACGCGCACGCTTTGACTTACGACCTATGACCTACGACCTATGACGATGTTTTAATAAATCATTAATTCAGCAATATCATTCGCCCAATCGGCAAACTCAGGCACAGCAAAAATCTCTTCGCCTACGGCTCGATGCATATCCGAAACCATCATCACACCCATTTCTTTCTGGCGGAAGTTTTTCGCGAACTTCAGAATATTGCCCAGAACAGCCTGCGCATTACTCTCGCCTTTTACGCGAATCGCACGTCCTACCAATGCAGCAGCCACTGCGTATTGCAGATCAATTTCTTTCGGTGCAGACACTTTCTCACCGGCAGTAATCGCATCGAGATCTGGCATTTGATCCAGACTCTCAATAAACGCATTTAGCTCAACACCCGCAGCAGGACCAACACAGGCCTGCAAAGTGCCCAGCAATAAATCTGGGTGATCTTCAAACTTATGTAATGCGTTATGCGCAAACTCCCATGAACGAGGCGATGGGAAAGCCACTGGATTATGCGAAGGGTCAAAATCAAACAATAAGTCAGGACGGAAACGTAAGAATCCAATCACCCGCTCATTTATATTATGTTCCCAGGCCCAGGCAACCCAGTCATCCAGATTCACATCCACTTCATAATGAGAGAACCGATTCGCCAGTGGTGCTGGCATGGTATAGGTTACACCACGATCCCCCTGACGGTTACCTGCAGCAAATATCGCCCAGCCTTCAGGTACTTCATAGTTACCCAGCTTTCTATCCAGAATGAGCTGATAAGCTGCTGCTGACACACTGGGAGGTGCTGAAGTTATCTCATCAAGAAACAGAATACCTTTAGGCCCATGACGTTCTGCATTGGGCAACATTGAAGGCACAGCCCACTCTACTGAATCACCATTCTTAAAGGGTATACCGCGCAGATCAGAAGGCTCCATCTGTGAAAGACGAATATCGATCACTGGAATATCATTCTTCTCAGCCACCTGAGCCACCATCTGTGATTTACCCACACCCGGAGGCCCCCACAACATGACAGGGGTATGGTGGCCGGTTTCAGTACTGGTGAATTCTCGATTTAAAACGGATAATAATTTTGCTGGGCGCATTGCCTGTCCTGAAATAATTTTTATTTTTAGATGTAATAACTAAAGTCGGTACGCTTATTTAGAATAAACGAAGGGTTGTGCTTTGAAAGCTCCGTGGCTGCCCAGGTTGCCCCTGGCTAGCTTCAGATCAAGGCGAAAAATGTGAGTTTATAAGTATAAATGTCCATTTTTCAACGTAGATATGGAGCTAGCCAGGGGTGAGCTGGGTAGTCACTACTTAAAAGCCGGCTTTTTTGTACCAGGCTTGTGCTTTTTCCTGGTCTGCATCCACTCCACGACCTTCCTCATACATCATCGCAATCGTCGTCATAGAGCCAACCAATCCCTGCTCAGCCGCCTTCTCAAACCAGCACATGGCTTCTTTAAGGTCCTGCGTTACACACTCACCTTCCATATACATAAAACCCAGACCGTGCTGTGCAATGGCATTATTCTGCTCTGCAGATAACTTCATATATTTAAAAGCTTTTTCATCATTTGCTACAACGCCAAGGCCATTCTGAAACATGATAGCCACCTTATGCTGTGCATCATCATTGCCTTCATCGGCAAATTTGATCAGAAAGCGCATTGCAGCTGGGAAGTTTTTCTCTTCAAATGCCGCTATACCGCTAGCGTATTCGGGATCATTCATCTGCATTTCTTCTGACATGGTAAACCTCATATTATGTATTGGGGGAGCATATAGCCACATTCGGGCTGCGGTCAGTAGGATATATCAAGGCCCACTAACAACGTATATCCCTATATGGGGAGAATAATTCTCATTTAAACCTCCATTTTAACAGATTTATGCCTCCAAACTTCCTTTGCCTGGGGTCAGACCCGGCTTTTTTCGGCTCTGACCACGGTTTTGATACCACGATAGCTGTACGGAATCGATCATGACACCGCCAGCTTGATCGGTATCACCACAGGGGTCAGAGCGCGAAAAGCTGCGATCTGACCCCGAGCATGGGAAATTTGATTAATTTACGCAAAATCCTTTAAATTTTAATGTTTTAGCCTTAAAATGCCTGCCCCTACTGGAAACGGGTATGTCACCCCTCCCTATAGGGATATATAGACAGCTTATGAGTCTGCTATACTATCGCCCAATTCCAGAAAGGACGACTATACTGTCCTTTTTAGTGATTAACCTATTTCAAATGTCGCTGGTGCTTTATACCAACGACGTGATTAACATGGTCTTTACCAGGAGTAAGCTATGAACCAAGAATATTACGATACAGTTGTTAAACTGGAAAAAGATGGTATCGATCCAGAGTACATCCAGGGTTGGCAGGGTGGTTACGTATGTAACCCAGAGCGTGAAGAGCAGCGTGTAACTGATGCTTACACAGCTGGCTACGAAGATGGCAGTGAGCACAACACTGACAACGCAGCAAACTTCAAAGCTTAATTTTTAAGATTTGAACACAGAAAAGGCCGGATTTATTCCGGCCTTTTTTGTGGATGATGGTTTCATTTGCTTGGAGTCAGACCCGCTGCCTTTTAGCGGCTCTGACCCCTGTGTTGATACCACAGAGGTTATTAGAACTAGCGAGAGCTACTCTGAATAATTCTCGTGGCCTCACCACAGGAGACAGAGCTCAAAAAGCGGACCCGAGCAAAGCAATCTAACGAGGCGCCTCTTTCCAGTTCCCAGACTCGGGTACAGAACTTCAGTTCTGTCCCTGTCTTGATACCACGGGAGTTGTACGAAGTCACTCGCTTCACCCCAAACGCGCAGAACTATGCCCGTCCACCATCTCAAACTTGGCTTTTTTCAGATTTTCCATCATATCCAGCACTTCTATCGACATCACCTGATCGGTAACCCATTTCTGGTCTTTTTCACCCATCTGCTCACTGATGTAATCACCAAAGTCGCGCTTATACTGAAAACCTGGCATATCCTTCTCATCATCCCATGGGCAGCCAGCATAGGCATTTAAACGCTGATTCATGATATCGATAAAGTCTTTCTTATAATCCACGTCACGCGCGATGAGGTCTTCGCAGTTTTCCTGATAGGTACCTGCCAGCTTGGTAGCAAACTTAACCACAAACTCCTGACGCTCACCTGCGGTCATCTGACTTTCCACGAGTCTGTCTGTCACCGACACTAGAAATGCCAGTGCTTCGCGGATCACATCAAGACGCTGTTTCTGGGTGTCTGTCTGGAAGTTTTCGTTTTCAAGATTCAGCACCAGTCCAGCGGCTACTCGCCAGGCAATAAAGGCCATGGTATTTGCCTGTTCATCAACCGATACCTGGCGCTCTTTATTATGCCATTTGGTTCTCATTCTCATGGAAAGTACTCACACAACTTAATTTGGAGGATTCCCCCACTATTTGCAGGAGGAATTAACAGACTGAATAGTATACTATTCTACTAAGGAATTATCCTCACTCAATTTGAGATATATGAAAGATTTAGCCCAACAGGTACAGCTTAATTGCCATATTTCCGATGCACAATACGCCGGTAATTACACCCTGTGCATCTATCTTTTGAAAATGCGTGAATTTTACCGCTGGGAGAGCCAGCTGCCATTCACCAAATCAATAAAAAATGATGATGTCGGTCAATGGCTCACTCAACGCGAAGCGCTCTGGGATGATATCGACGAGCAACCACTAGCCAACCTGCAAATTAACGGCGAACCCTACGACCTGTTTGATAGTGAAAAAATAAACCAGCGACTTGAGTCCCATCAACTGGTTTATAGCGGGGGTTATGGCTTATATGGTAAACCGGTATTTTTTCTTGGTGAGCTACTTCGTAAAGAACAGCAGGATGATTACACTTTGTATATAACAGGCAAAGAGCTGGCCCGAGATCTTGCCGCTCCCCCTGGTATGGCGCTAAATAAAACCGTGTATATCCGCCGCGAATCACTGCGTCGTTTTATTTGGGAAAAAGTCGAAGAGTCAGACTGGCACACCCAGGAAAATGCCTTATCCCGCGCATTAGATTGCTACAATTTTAAAGACCAGCCAGAACAGGCGCTGGAGAAAATGACCGATAATGAAGTGAATACCGTTTTACACCACGAAATTGGTGAAATTCAGGCGGGTAAAATACTCGGTGAAATATGGGAAGAGATACTAGTGAATCTACCACCATCCCAGGGGGAGATTATGCTGCGTGCAGTGCGTGATAATATTGCCGACATGCTCTCCACCCTGCCCGAGTTAGTGAATAGAAACGAGCCTGCACAAATGCATTTTTATTTCGCTAATTTAAGCAGCATGCGAAAAGTCATATTCCCCAGCCTGGTGACGGCTTATACTGACTGGTTAACATCACACAATACGAGCAAACTCAATGAGCTAATTCCACAGGCCAGAGACCACTGGATTAACATGGCTGAACAGATGATTGAGCTTTACAGAAAACACAATGAAAGTGCACATACCTATATGGAATCATTGATAAACGACAATACGTTTTGAAACCATAGCGCTATAATACCAATAATTTAAAAACCGAAACCGAAACTTATGTATCACGACGCAACGCAACGTAAACCACTAACAAATTTCAGAGAAGTTAAAGAAAATAGTTTTATCTATCTTAATGAAAATGCACTACCCAAAGATATTTGTAGAGAGATGATTCGACGCTTTGAAAGCGATAAAGAATCACAATATCGCGGACGCATAGGCCAGGACTTTAAAGAAGACCATAATGTAAAAATGTCCACCGATCTGGCAATCAGCGCACAGGATCACTGGAAAGATATTTCTCAGGAACTGTTCCGTTCACTAAGCCAGTCATTACGTGAATTCTCTGAAGCTTTTCCTTTTTTTAAAGGCCGCTTTAAAGATGTGGGTTACAATATGCAACGCACCGATGAAGGCGAATATTATAACTGGCATATTGATGGTGGCAGCCATGATTTTGCCGACAGACAATTAGTTGCTTTATGGTATTTAAATGATGTTGAAGGCCCGGGCGGCGCAACTGAGTTTATGTATCAGGATGTTGCGGTGCAACCCAATGAAGGAGGCTTAGTTCTGTTCCCTCCATTCTGGACACATGAACATAGAAACTCACAACTTCAAAAAGGCGTGAAGTATGTGGCAACTACGTGGATTTCGTTTGCTTAATCTATCTAATGAGAAAAAACCATAGCCACAGAGACGCAGAGTACACAGAGGTTTGCTTATAAAAATCATTAAGCCTCCTCTG
>Ga0316204_10010702_pt1 | contig 11726 bp, 10 predicted proteins | sample 6monrhotite_MG_2_FD_205661 | JGI IMG/M metagenome (GOLD analysis project Ga0316204, IMG submission 205661) | Microbial mat bacterial communities from mineral coupon in-situ incubated in ocean water Damariscotta River, Maine, United States -... | ecosystem: Environmental > Aquatic > Marine >...
TGGCCAAAGTGTTGGAAAACTATCCGGGACAGATTATGGCCCAGAATAGCTGGGGAGATGCCTTGCTGGCCATCACACCTGATGCCCCTTGTGCTGCCAGTGTTGCTCTCGAACTACAAAGCTCGCTGGAGAATTTTGACTATTCGCTTTTGGGCCTCGCTGAAAGCAGCGGCATGCGTATTGGTGTTCATTACGGTCCAGCCTATGAGACTATGGACCCCATCACCGGAAAGATTACGCTCTATGGCACAGAGGTATCACGGGCAGCGCGCATTGAACCTGTGACGCCCCCTGGAGCGGTGTTTGTGACCGAACCATTTGCGGCAATTCTGGCATTGGAAGCACCTGACGATTATCGCTGTCGCTATGCCGGGAACATTGAATTTGCCAAAGGATATGGGACCTATCCCATCTATCAGCTCGTGGAGAAAAGCTAGCGATTGGATTGTCATTTTGGGGATAGACGCGCTATAAGAATGCATGATCGAACCAAGAAAAACTATCGACATTCTGGAAGTTGGTCCGCGCGATGGCTTACAAAATGAACCGGACATTATCTCCACAGAGCACAAGCTTGGATTGATCAACCGCATGATCGATGCGGGCTCCCGCAGGTTGGAAGTCGCCAGCTTTGTCCACCCAAAACGCGTCCCGCAAATGGCGGATGCCGAAGAAGTCATTGCCGGTTTACAGGATCGTAGCGACGTGTCCTATATCGGATTGTGCCTGAACAAACGGGGCGTTTTGCGGGGAGTTGCAACCCGTGAAGGAAATAAACGCGGTATTGACGAAGCCGGGTGCGTGGTCGTCGCCAGCAATACCTTTGGCGAGAAAAATCAGGGTCAAACCATTGAACAGGGAATCAAGGAAAATCGCGAGATGATCCGCTTTGCCAAGGCAGAAGGTCTGAAGGCGCAGGTCACCATATCTGCTGCATTCGGCTGCCCTTTCGAAGGTGAGGTCAAACCTGAGACCGTATTACAGATTGCCGAAGAAATGGCCGAAGAGGAGCCGCTCGAAATCGCTCTCGCGGATACAATAGGTGTCGGCGTGCCAGCGCAAGTAGAAGATCTTTTTGGTCGTCTGCGTGAACTGTTGCCCGATCATATTGGCATGCGCGCGCATTTTCATGACACGCGTAACACCGGGATCGGGAATGCGTGGGCAGCGCTGCAAGCTGGTGTCAAAACGCTTGATTCCAGTTTGGGCGGTTTGGGCGGCTGTCCGTTTGCCCCCAATGCAACCGGCAATATCGCGACCGAAGACTTGATAAACCTGCTTGACCGCTCGGGGGTTTCCCATGGCCTGGATTTACGCATGGCTATTAAAACCAACCAATGGTTCGCTGGCATTATGGATCGCCAGTTGCCGTCTTTGGTCGCGCGCGCAGAGGCCTGATAACAAGCTCTCCGGTTAGAGAGATTGCCCATCATCGACGACAATATCAGCGCCCGTCACCATGCGCGATGCATCCGATGAAAAATATAGAATCATATCGTTGAGAGACTCAATATCTTGTAACCGGCGGCGGTGGAAACCAGCAATCTGCGCTTCCCCACCGGGGGTTGAATACCAGTCCCCCTGAATCTCGGTCGGAATATAGCCGGGATGGATGGTATTGACGTTGACACCCTGCCGCACCCATTCACGCGCCATATTTCGTCCCAGATGCGTGACACCAGCCTTGGTCGCAGCATAGGCGGCATCGCCATTTGCGTTCAGCCGCGAGGTAATCGAGCCAATGATAATGATCCGTCCGTTTTCCTGTTCTTTGCTGCCGCTGGCAATAAGCCGTTTCGCACCTTCCCGTGCCACCACATAAACACCTATGAAGTTAGTGTTCACCAGACGCTGGACGTCTTCGAGCGGCAGATCCGTGGTTCTGCCGGATGCGCTTAGGCCCGCATTGGCAATTATTGTATCAACTGTGCCGAATTCCGCTTCTGCTGCATCGTAGCTCGCGATGACAGACTGCTCGTCAGTCACATCAAGCGCAACCGGCAAGGCATTGCCGCCGGATTTCTTGATATTATCTGCCAGCTCTTCAATCCGGCCGGTACGCCGCGCACCCAGAACCACATTGGCACCCGCCTTGGAAAGAAGCTCCGCAAAATGAGCCCCAAAACCGGACGATGCACCAGCAATTAGTGCCGTTCGGCCTTTTAGGGAAAAAGGAATGTTCATGTCTATCTGCCCTCAACGCATTGTTTCATTTGGCTGTAGACCATCGCTTACTGTTCAGCCAATATCAGTTTCAACAGGAGATAGAATAGATGGACATTTCACTCGACTATGGCGGCAAGACGGTTTGTATCATTGGCGGTTCAGCAGGCATTGGCAATGCGACCGCACAGGCGTTTCGGCAATGCGGCGCCGATGTTCATGTCACCGGTACCAGAGCTGATCAGAGTGAATATAGAAAGGGAGATGGTTCTGATTTCGAGGGTCTGACCTACCATTCATTGAACGCAGCCGATGATGCCGCGATTGCCGCTCTTCGAAAGAAATTTGACAAGCTGGATGTGCTGATCTGCTCGCAAGGCATGGTCATGTATAAACGGGCAGAATTTGAGCCAGAGAATTTTGCCAAGGTAATACAGGTCAACCTCAACAGCATCATGACCTGTGGCGGCGAGTTCTATGATCTGCTCAAGGAAGCCAAAGGATCAATGATCATTGTCAGTTCCACCGCCGCCTTTCATGCCACTGTCGGCAATCCGGCCTATAATGCATCCAAAACCGGTGCCATGGGATTGACCGGAACATTGGGCAAGGCATGGGCACCGGATGGCATCCGGGTCAACGGCATCGCGCCAGGCCTTATCGCCACCAAAATGACCAAGGTTACAACCGATAATCCCAAACGGCGAGAAGGCACGATCCGCCGTATCCCTGTGGGCCGCATTGGTGATCCCGAAGATATGGCAGGATTGGCACTCTTTCTCGCATCGCCTCTAGCAAGCTACATCGTGGGACAGACGATCATCGCTGATGGCGGGCTGTTGCTTTAGGTCGCGGCGGACGGTTGCGGCTTTCCAAAGGCATTTGCCGCCCACAGATAAGCGATCGAACCGAAAACGAGGCTGAATGAAATCATCGCCAGAACCGAATAGTTGAGGGACAAAGCACCGTATTTTGGTGCGAGAAAGTCACTTATTATACCAATGATCACCGGGCCGATAGCATAGCCGAGAAATGTTGCCGAAAGCGAGGAAAAGGCCGTTGCTGTGCCCCGCTCTGCAGGTTGGACGGCGGTTTGAATCATCGAAACCGAAGGGCCTTGTGCGGCGACCATCAGTCCGTAGCCAATTGCATAAAGTGTCAATGTCCAGAAAACCTCGTCAACCAGGAGGCACGCCGCCATGAACGGCAGTGACAGTCCCACAGTGATCATGCAAACCCATGCGCGCCATCGTGGGTCCAGCGTAGCCATCCGGTCACTGATTATGCCGCCCAGCACCATGCCGGGAACACCGCCCGCAACCCAGACAAGCCCGAGATAAATTCCAACCTGTGAGACAGGAATGCCAAAAGTTCGGATCAATATCGGCGCAAGCCAGATCGAAAAGGCATAGCCGGTTATTATGGTCAGCGCGTTTGCAGTGATAACGCGCACGAAAACCTTGTTCTTCCAAAGCGATGCCATGGTTGCAAAAAAGGGTTCCTGATCGGCATTGTTTTTCTGCTCGACAAAGCGACCACGCTTAGGCTCGCGGATGGTGAAATACATAATGATGCCCAGCAGTACCCCGGGAAGGCCCAGCAATATGAACATCCATCGCCAGCCATAAGCCTCGGCCAGCAGCCCGCCTGCGGCAAATCCTACCATTGGGCCAAAAACGGCGCCCAGCATGAATATGCCCATGGCTTTGGAGAGTTCATGGGGTTCGAAATAGTCGGATAACATGGAAACCGAAGGCGGACCTCCGCCAGCTTCCCCGACACCCACGCCAAGCCGGGCCAGAAATAAAGTCCAGAAACCTATGGCAAGCCCGCACAAGGCCGCCATCAGACTCCACAGGCTGACAGCCACAGCGACCATGTTCTTACGATTGACGCGATCGGCAAGGCGCCCGGCGGGTATACCGAGCAAGACATAGAAGATGGTGAATGCAAAGCCAGCGAGTAATCCGATTTGCGTATCGCTGAGCAGAAACTCGGCTTTCACATCCTCAATCACAATCGACATCGCCAGCCTGTCGGTAATGTTGAACGTAAGGCCCAGCATCAGTGTGAACAGCACATAGTAGCGATAGACGCCGCCGACAGCGCCATTGGAATTTCTCATTTGCATCCTCTCCAAAGGATGCTCTGGTTTAGACACAAAAAAGGGAGAGAGCCAGCTTGGCCCTCCCCCCTTATTTGATAGGATGACTAGGCGTTTTAGCCAGCGGTCAGCTTGATATGGCGCCGCATATGATGATCAACGCTGCCAAACTCGCTTTCGACAATCGAAAGTCGTTTGAAGTAGCTACCAACAGCCAGCTCATCAGTCATGCCCATACCGCCATGGGTCTGGATCGCGGATTGCCCAACAAAACGCGCAGCCTGACCGATCTTAACTTTCGCCGCTGATACATTGGTCTTGCGGGTGACTTCATCTTCGTCAATCTTGATTGTGGCCAGATACATCATCGACACAGCCTGCTCATATTCCATCAGCATGTCTGCCATACGGTGCTGGAGAACCTGGAATGAACCAATGGCGACACCAAATTGTTTGCGCTGGCGTGAATAGTCGAGCGTGGTTTCGTTGGTCACCTTCATCGCGCCTGTGGCTTCCGCACAAACCGCAGCTGTGGCTTCGTCGACCACTTTTTCGATCAAGGGCAGGCCGTTGTCGGCTTCACCAATCAGCGCATCGCCAGAGACTTTGACATTTTCAAAATAGACCTCTGAAGCGCGGCGTCCGTCAACGGTTGCGTAATCACGGGTGGACACGCCATCGGCATCTTTCGCGACAACGAATACCGAAACACCGTTGGCATCCGACTGACTGCCTGAAGTGCGGGCTGTAACAACCAAATGTGTTGCCCAAGGCGCACCGACAACCACTGCCTTGTGTCCATTAATCACATAGTCGCCACCATCGGCCTTGGCTGAGGTTTCGAGATTTGCGAGATCATAACGGCCACGTGGTTCGGCATAGGCAAAGGCGAAAATCATCTCACCTGAAATAATGCCGCCAATATATTCCTCACGTTGGGCATCATTGCCGCCATGTTTCAGGAAGCCGCCAGCACAGACAACCGATGGAATAAATGGCTCAACAGCAAGGCCTTTGCCAAATTCTTCCATGATGATCATCGCTTCGGTCGCACCACCAAAGCCGCCATCGGCTTCGCCAAAGGGTGCCGCGAGCATTCCCAGCTCCGCCAGTTGTGCCCAAAGTTCAGGGCGCCAACCGCTTTCGCTGGCGATGACTTCACGGCGTGTGTCAAAATCATATTGTTCGCGGATCAGGCGCGAAATGCCATCGCGCACCATATTTTGTTCGTCGGTAAATTCGAAATCCATTGTGATATTCCCCTTTGTCGGTCGGCTTAAAGACCGAGGATCATTTTGGTGATGATATTGCGCTGGATCTCGTTGGATCCGCCGTAAATCGACGTCTTGCGCATGTTGAAGTAAGTCGGTGCTGCATGATGAGCATAGTCCGGACCGATCGGGAAATCATTGGACCCGTCATCGGGGAAGCTCCGTACATCAGGCGCGCCGTAATAGCCGACGGCTTCAAGCGTCAGCTCGGTCAACCGCTGCTGGATTTCGGTACCCTTTACTTTCAGGAGCGAGCTTTCCGGGCCTGGTCCTTTACCAGCCTGTTCCCCGGCAAGCGTCCGCAGTTCTGTAATTTCCAAGGCAGACAAATCAATTTCAAGCTGGCTGATCTTGCGAGCAAAACCCATATCTTCGATCAGCGGCTTGCCATCAAGCATTTCGCTTGTGGCAATTTTCTTCAATTCTTCAACACCGCGTTTCGAACGTGCAACGCCGGCAATTCCGGAGCGTTCATGCGCCAGCAAAAACTTCGCATAGGTCCAGCCGTGATTTTCTTCACCAATCAAATTGGTCGCTGGCACACGCACATCGGTAAGCCAGACTTCGTTCACTTCATAGCCACCGTCGATCAATTTGATCGGGCGCACTTCAATGCCAGGCGTGTTCATGTCGACCAATATGAAGCTGATGCCCATTTGTTGTTTCTCGGCATTGGGGTCGGTCCGGCAAAGGAAGAAACCCCAGTCGGCATATTGCGCCAAGGTGGTCCAGGTTTTTTGACCGTTGAGAATATAGTCATCACCATCACGAACGGCCGTGGTTTTCAGGGAAGCCAGATCAGAACCGGCGCCCGGTTCGGAATAACCCTGACACCACCAGACATCTCCCGATATTATACCGGGTAGATGTTGTTTTTTTTGCTCCTCGTTACCGAAGGTATAGATAACCGGCCCGACCATCGACACACCAAAGGGCAATGGCATAACGGTGTTTTTGCGTGCATTCTCCTCACCCCAAATGTAGCGCTCGGTTGGATTCCATCCGGTTCCGCCATATTCTTTGGGCCATGCCGGGACAGACCATCCCTTTTTGCCAAGCGTTTTGTGCCAGGCGAGCATCGCTTCACGCATCTCTGCAGGGTCAGCATCTCCGTCGCTCGCCATATCGCGAGTCATGCCTTCGGGTGCATTATTTTCAATAAATTCACGCACTTCAGCCCGAAATGCATTTTCTTCTTCGGTAAACTCAAGATTCATAAGAGAAGCTCCTTAGTCTAATTTTGCCGGGACTATAGGCGGAAAACTGCGGAAAACAAGCGATTAACCGATCAATTAAGCTGACGCTACGGCACGCTGGATTTGCCTCATTCCGATCGGGAAAATTTATCCCTGCGCCGCTTACCGAATCTCATACCACGTTCCAGCCTTGCGCGCAGGGCTGTATAATAGGCTTCAAGAAAAATTCGTTCATCGCCACTACCCGGCTGCCAGCCAATTTTTTGACAGATGGAGGCTGCCACGGTTTCGAGGGCTTCCTCATTGCCGGTCCGCAGCACGTTTTCTAGTGTCTGCAGTTCATATTCGCCGTATACGGAGAGGTCCTCCTCTGAAAACTCATAGCGGCTCGCAGGATTGGTTTCATCTTCAGTTTGCATCGCAGCGGTCGGCGCCACAATATCCCCCAAACCCTTTTTCACATTCTGGATCACCCAGGTACCGGCTATAAGATCGCCACCGCGCAAGCGATCTTTATTAAACAGCGGAAAGAGCAGGAACATCAAGACCCAGATAAAGCCGGCCCAAGCGGTAAAACTGGATGCGGTATCCTGTGTGCTGGTTTGCATCAAAAAAACCAATGGCAGAAAAAGCTCCACATCTCGGACGATATTACGAGCAATAACCGCCTCTGCCGTCAATCGGCCACCATCCCTTGCCGCTACTCTGATACCAACCGCACGCTTGCCCCATGTCGCAGCCCGGTCTCCCAATTCGAAGTAAAGAAAATAGGCATTGCGAAACAGGAACACCGAAATAATCCAGATGACAGCCAATACGCCAAGCGGGCCGTTAAACGCTTCCGGGCTACCGGCAAAGGCAACACCAAAACCCCAAAGGATTAAAAGACAGGCAATGGTGACAACAGTTATCATGGTCAGAATGATCACGATATCCAGCGCCAATGCGCCTGCTCTCGCGCCAGCCGCTGCAACCGTTACGTTTAACGGCACTCCCTCTGGAGAGATCATAATACGATCGAGTTTTGGCGTGGCCGTTCTGCGGACCCACGGTTCTACAGCAGCTGTGTCGTTCATGATCCGCTCTCCCGATACCGTCGTCCCGCACCGATGAAATAGATCAGCCAGAAGAGCAAAATTCCATAGCCGACAGCATATCGACCGGCTGTATTATCGACCAATTGCCTTGCGAACCCCTCGAGCAATCCGGCACAAATCAGCATGATGATGACACCCGCCATAACCAGAGCAGCGCGCTTGCCGGCTGCACTGGCTGCAGCAAGATGCGATCGATCGCCGGGAAAAGCGATCGCACGACCGACGTGAATACCCGCTGCTCCGGCAAGCAGAATCGCAAATAATTCGGTTGTCCCATGAATAGAGAGCCAGCCGACAAACTCGACAGTCAGTCCGCGCTGGGCAAAGACCCAAAGCATTGCTCCCAGCAAAGCCAGATTGTGGATCAGCAACAAGATACTCGGAATGGCAAAAGCGAACCCAAGCGCGAATGCAAGGATGGCCACTTGCGCATTGTTACTGAACAGGTAAGCGGCAAATATACCCAGTCCCTCTTTGTCTTCAGATCCGAACAAAGTTCCGCGCAATGCCTCTTCCGATGCGCCGGGGACACGAACGTCGGCAAACTGACCGGGAACAAGCGCATAGAACCAATCACTGTCGCCAGCCACGAGCGCGTAACCAACCACGGCTCCAGCGACCATGACAAAAAGAGCAATCCAGATTTCCACCTGAATCGCGCGAACGGCCCTGCTCCAACCGCCAGCAAAAAATTCTTTGAGCCAGCGACCCAAGCTGGTTTGCGTTCCATAGACCAGAAAATAGGAGCGTAGCGAAAGGCCTTCCAGATAGTCGATCAAGCCCGCATCAAGAGAGTTTTCACGCGCGATTGACAGGCTCGACAAAAGGGTGCGGTAAAGCGTGGGAAGTGCCAGCACATCTTCGTCGGAGAGGCGTTTGGAGCGCCCCTTTTCCATCTGCGTGACTATTTGTTCAAGGCGAGTCCAGTCACCTTCACGCTCCAATCGAAAACGATCGCTGCGTAGAGCAACCCGTGAGATTTCGGCATCGCCTTCGGTCTGGACGGCAAGGTCTGCGTTCATAGCTGACCCCGTCGTTTTATTTTTAAATAGCTGTTGATCAACCGCGTCCCCACTTCATCATACGCGCCCTCAATCACATCAATGCCCAAATGCCGCAGCCGAGTTACCACCAGTTTTTTCTGATCAAGCAGGCTTTGTGCTGTCACGGCTCTTGTCACGTCATCTGCCGTCTGTGGGGGTGTATCGATCACCGATGCCAGCTCCTTGTCCTCCAGAACGACGAACAGGACGAGATGCTTGTCGATTAATCGCGCGGCAGCTTCCAACATCAGGTCAGCAGCAGTCGGATCGGTAAAGTCGGTAAACACAATAATCAAAGATCGCCGCTTCAGGCGGTTCTGAAGTGCCGACAGGGCCAAAGTATAATTGCTCTCCTGATGGCGATAATCAATGGTCGCAGCGTCTTGTTGCAGGCGATAGAAATTCCGGCTGTCAGAGAGAAACGGCGTCGACAATTCCGGTTTGGCTGCAAAGCTGAACAGGCTGGTCTGGTCGCCGGATTTCAGTGTGATATAGGCGGTCAAGAGGGCCGCGGAAACAGCTCGGTCAATACGCGGCAAGCCGTCAATCGGTTCACACATGGCGGACCCGCAATCGAGGGCAAACACGATCTGGTTATTGCGTTCGGTATCATATTCTTTGGCTAGAAGCTTACTGTGCCGCGCAGACCCCTTCCAATCAATACTGCGCCGATCCATGCCCGGCTGATATTCGGCCAACGCTTCAAATTCGCTACCCTCGCCGCGGAATTTGCGAGCCAACAGTCCGAACACGGAATCGCGTAGGAACATCTGCACCGTCGGGCTACGTACGGCAGAAATATTGGGCAGCACCGATATGCTTTTGTCACTGACCTTCTCAACCTGGCGCCACGCCAGACCCAAAGGACCGGTCCAACGCAGCCAGAGCTTGCCAACCTGTCCCAAACCACGGCGTGTCGGAGTAATTTCAGCATGGCCCGCCATCCGGTCATTGGTCGTTCCGTCGGGTGCCAATTGCAGCGCAACTCTGCCGGATTCGGATAAACGCTCATCGACGCCGAGGTTTCCGTGAACTGTACGCGGTAACATGGTACCCGAAAAATTTGCCTTGATATTGAATCGCAACGGCTCACCTATTTCGGTTTGACCGGGACTGCCCAGTTCAACATCGGCAACCTTGGCGGCGACCAGCCCGTCCAGAATCAGCAGGATCAAAAGCATAACGGCCCATGCCAGACCAATGGCCCATAGCGAAGGTATCACTGCCGCCAACACAGCAGCAATGGGCGCACCCAATGCAATCAGGAAAACAGCGCGGCTGGTTGGATAAATCAACGGGGTGCTTCCGTGCTTTCAACCAGACGCGTGATAATCGCATCAACTTGCCGTCCTTCAATTTCAGCAGCCGGCGACAGCAATGTACGATGGCGCAGCACAGCCGGTGCCAGCGCTTTCACATCATCCGGGATTACATAGTCACGGCCATTTATTGCTGCGCGTGCCCGCGATGCTGTGGCCAACATGATCGCAGCGCGCGGACTCGCGCCATTTTCCAAATCCGATGTTTCCCGGGTGGCCCTTACCAGACGGACAATATAATCCGTCACATCATCAACAAGCTTTACAGATTTCACGGTGTCGGCAGCGGCCTTCAGCGTTTTCTCATCCGTCTGCGCCTCAATCCCCATATCTTGCGGCTCGGTCGCACCGGTTCGTTCGCCATATTGTGTGACAATTCTCTTTTCTTCTTCGGCTTCCGGATAACCGACCAACAGTTTGAACAAAAAACGATCCAGTTGTGCTTCAGGAAGCGGATAGACACCCTGCTGCTCAATCGGATTTTGCGTCGCAACCACCATGAATTGCGAGGACAGCTCGTGGGTTTCCCCGTCGATCGTTACCGAACGCTCCTGCATCGCTTCCAGCATCGCAGCTTGCGTCTTTGGCGGTGTTCGGTTGATTTCATCCGCCAGAAGAAGATCACAGAAAATTGGTCCCCGGGTCAGCGTGAATTTGCTGGTCTGGAAATTGAACAGGTTGGAACCGACTATGTCTCCCGGCATAAGATCGGGTGTGAACTGAATGCGACCAAAATCAAGGCTAAGCGTGGCGGCAAAGCACTGAGCTAGGAAGGTTTTTGCGGTGCCAGGAGGCCCCTCAAGCAGCACATGGCCGGATGAAAACAGGGCAATCAGCATATGATCCAAGATTTCCTCCTGACCGATAATCGCCTTCGCCACCTGCGTGCGAATATTGTCGGCCAGTGTTTTTAGTTCCTCGATCTTCATCCGGTTTTTTCCTTCTTCCATTCAAACAAAGCCGCTGCTGCATTGGCAACGTCATGGGAATTTTGTGCCCGTATGAGGGCATGATAGTGCACCGAGAAACTGTAGCCGTTGACGTCTCCAAGCGCGTCCAGTTTGCGGTTTTTTTCGCTGTCTTCCAGCGCTGATGAAATGCCGATATCAGCAAGCGCCTTATCCCGCATCATCTCGGCATAGGGTTCGGTGACCAAATGTTGCCGCTGCATCCGGTTGATAAATCCGGCACTGTTATTGACCAGCGCAATCTTGCCATAGTCTATACTGCGCGCTTCTCTAACAGGAGGCCCAAAACGAAAAAATGCCATCCAGGCTGCCGCAATGGCGGCTATGATAAGACAAATTGTGGCCGACAAAAATGGCGGTTCAAAAGCCAGGGTCAGCAGGTTGTTGGATGCCCCCAAACCATTAAATGTGAGGTCGAACGTAACGCTGTCCAGATCTCCAGCCGATAACGCGGTCATCAGCGCCAGAGCATGTTTGGCGGTTTGCTGGTCGGCCATTCCCGCGTTGTTGAGCAGATCTGCATCGGCCACAAACAAGATGGGATAATAGTTGCCATCAATCTCTT
>Ga0316204_10010703_pt1 | contig 11725 bp, 11 predicted proteins | sample 6monrhotite_MG_2_FD_205661 | JGI IMG/M metagenome (GOLD analysis project Ga0316204, IMG submission 205661) | Microbial mat bacterial communities from mineral coupon in-situ incubated in ocean water Damariscotta River, Maine, United States -... | ecosystem: Environmental > Aquatic > Marine >...
TTCGCCCAGACGCAGATCCGCCGTTTTGCCGAGGCGCAGCGTGCCAGCATGACCGATATCGAGGTCGAAACCATGCCCGGCGTGGTGCTGGGTCATCGCAACATCCCCGTGCAATCGGTGGGCTGCTATGTGCCCGGCGGCAAATTCCCGATGGTGGCCAGCGCGCATATGTCGGTGCTGACCGCGACGGTGGCCGGGGTGCCGCGCATCGTCGCCAGCGCCCCGCCGGTGCATGGCGCGCCGCATCCGGCGATCGTCGCGGCGATGCATATGGGTGGCGCGCATGAGATTTACGTGCTGGGCGGTATGCAGGCAGTGGGGGCGATGGCGCTGGGCACCGAAACCATCGATCCGGTGCACATGCTGGTTGGCCCCGGCAACGCCTTTGTCGCCGAGGCCAAGCGGCAATTGTTTGGCAGGGTGGGGATCGACCTGTTCGCGGGTCCGACGGAAACCATGTTGATCGCCGATGACACCGTCGATGCCGAGCTTTGCGCGACCGATCTTCTGGGGCAGGCCGAGCACGGCTATAATTCGCCCGCCTGCCTGATCACCAACAGCCGCAAACTGGCCGATGAGACGCTGGCCGAGGTCGAGCGTCTGCTTGAGATCCTGCCGACGCGTGAGACCGCCTCGGTCAGTTGGCGCGATTATGGCGACGTGATCCTGTGCGACACCTATGATGAGATGTTGGCGCTGGCCAATGACATGGCCTACGAGCATGTGCAGGTGATGACCGACCGCGACGACTGGTTTCTGGAGCAGATGCATTCCTACGGTGCGCTGTTTCTGGGCGCGCGCACCAATGTTGCCAATGGCGACAAGGTGATCGGCACCAACCACACGCTGCCAACCAAGCGGGCAGGGCGCTATACCGGTGGTCTTTGGGTCGGCAAGTTCCTGAAAACCCACAGCTATCAGCGCGTGACCTCGGATGAGGCCGCTGCATTGATCGGTGAATACGGAAGCCGTCTGTGCATGCTTGAAGGCTTCGTTGGCCACGCCGAGCAATGCAATATCCGCGTGCGCCGCTACGGTGGGCGCAACGTCGCTTACGGAGCCGCCGCCGAATGACGCCCGATGCCCTGAAAGCCCTGATCGCACCCCTGCGCGCAGCCGCCCAAACCGCGACGCCAGAGGGGCTGCGCGCGGCGCTGGGCGCGGTGATGGCCCCAGATGCGGTGGTGCATATGTGTCACCCGTTCGGCGATCTGACCGGGCCGGATGCGGTATATGAGCGCTGTTTTGCCCCGCTTCTGGCGGCGATGCCGGATGTTGAGCGCCGCGACATGATCGTCATGGCGGGCACCACGCCCGAGGGGCAGGACTGGATCGGCACCTGTGGCAATTACATGGGCAGCTTTCTGGCGCCGTTTCTGGACATCCCGCCAACCGGGCATCTGGCGCATATGCGCTATCACGAGTTCTTTCAGGTCACCGAGGGGCGGATCACCCAGATGCAGGCGATCTGGGACATCCCCGAATTGATGATGCAGGCACGGGCCTGGCCGATGGCCCCGCAACTGGGCGCCTATCTGTGCACGCCATCGCCGATGTCGGGCGATGGGCTGGCGGTCTCGGGCGACGGGCAGGCGGCGATGGCCCATGTCATCGCAATGCTGACCGACCTGTGCAAATATCCCGTCAACCCTGACCCGGCGGTGATGAACCTGCCCGACTACTGGCACCCGAGGTTCAACTGGTATGGCCCGGCGGGCATCGGCACCGGGCGCGGCATCGCCGGGTTTCGCAACTGGCATCAGGCGCCATTCCTGCGCGGCATGCCGGACCGCAAGCTGGACGCGATGGGCGATCTGATGTCGCATTGGATCGGCGAGGGGGACTATTGTTGCGAAACCGGCTGGCCGAACATGCGGCTGACGGTCTCGGGCGACGGCTGGATGGGCATCGCGCCCTCGGGGCGGGAAATCCTGATGCGCAGCCTCGATTTCTGGCGGCTGGAAGGCGGGTTGATCCGCGAAAACTGGGTTCTTGTGGATCTGCTGGACGTTTATGCGCAATTGGGTGTGGATGTCTTTGCGCGGCTGCGCGAATTCAACAAGGTGCGCGGCATGGGGCCGATCGCACTGGAATGGGGGACGGGCGCATGATGTCATTGCCGAACACACCGTCGTTTCGGCTCGAGGGTCGCCGCGCCTTGGTGACCGGCGCCAGTTCGGGCATCGGGCTGGGCTGCGCGGTGGCGCTGGCGCGGGCCGGGGCGGCGGTGACGCTGGTCGCGCGCCGCGCCGCGCCGCTGGATGCGGTGGTCGATGCACTGCGCGCCGAGGGGGCGCAGGCCGAGGCGCTGGCGCTGGATATTACCGATCTTAAAGCGACGGCGGATGCGCTGACCGCTGCGGCAGCGGCACAGGGGGGACCGTTCGATATTCTGGTCAACTCGGCCGGTCTGGCGCGCCATGCACCGGCCATCCAGACCACGGTTGCCGACTATGACGCGGTGATGGATGTAAACCTGCGCGCCGCCTATTTCCTGACCCGCAATCTCGCCAAGGGGCTGATCGAGGCGGGCAAACCCGGCAGCCTGATCAATATCTCCAGCCAGATGGGCATCGTCGGCGGGCCGGACCGCGCGGTCTATTGCGCCAGCAAGCACGCGCTCGAGGGGATGACCAAGGCGATGGCCATCGAATGGGGGCCGATGGGGGTGCGGGTCAATACGCTGTGCCCGACTTTCATCCGCACGCCCTTGGCCGAGCAGACACTGGCGATCCCCGAACGCCGCGCCTGGATCGAAAGCAAGATCAAGCTGGGGCGGGTTGGCGAGATCGAGGATCTGATGGGGCCGGTGGTGTTTCTGGCCTCGGATGCCAGCGCGCTGATGACCGGCACATCGCTGCTGATTGACGGGGGCTGGACCGCGGAATGAGCGACGCCAAGATCACCTCGCAGGACGTTGCCCGCGCCGCAGGCGTCAGCCAGTCGGCGGTCAGTCGGGTCTATACGCCCGGTGCTTCGGTGTCGAAGGCGATGACCGACAAGGTCAGGAAAGCCGCCAAGCAGTTGGGATACCGGCCTAATTCGCTGGCGCGTGCGATGATCACCGGCAAAAGCCGGATCATCGGGCTGGTCGTGGCCTATCTGGACAACCCGTTCTATCCCGTCGCGCTGGAACGGCTGAGCCACGCGCTGCAAGAGCGCGGCTACCATATTCTGGTGTTCATGGCCGCCAACACCCAAGACGCCATCGAACAGGTGGTGGATGAATTGCTGGCCTATCAGGTCGACGGGATCATCACCGCGTCGGTGTCGTTGACCGGTGATCTGGCGGCGCAATGCGCGGCGGCGGGCATTCCGGTGGTCCTGTTCAACCGGGGTCAGCCCGGATCGGGGCTGTCCTCGGTGACCTCGGCGAATGTCGAGGGCGGCACCAAGGTCGCGCGCTTTTTGCTGGATGGCGGGCATCGGCGCATTGCCCATATCGCCGGTTGGCAGGGCTCTTCGACCGGGCGGGACCGCACGCTGGGTCTGGTGGGCGGGCTGCGCGCCGGTGGCATCGAGCCGCTGGCGATCATCGACGGGCATTACGACCGGGATGTGGCGGCTGAGGCGGCGCGCAGCCTGATGCAGCGCGCCGATCCGCCGGATGCGATCTTTGTTGGCAATGATCACATGGCCTTCGCGGTGCTGGACCAGCTGCGCAAGATGGGTGTCTCGGTGCCCGGCGACGTGTCGGTCATCGGCTATGACGATGTGCCGATGGCAGATTGGGCGCCCTATGATCTGACCACCGTGCGCCAGCCGGTCAACCGGATGATCGAAGCCACGGTCGAAACCTTGCTGGGCCAGATCCTCGACCCCGAGCGCCCGGTGCAGAAAATCGAGATCGACGGCCCCCTGATCCTGCGCGGATCGGCAAGAATTCCAAAAGGGTACACACAATGACTGGCTATTCGGATACATGGACCGATTTCCCCGATTATATCATCGGGATCACCAAGGAGATCTGGGAAGATCGCGGCATCGAGACCCTCAACCGGTATTACGCGCCGGATATTCCGGTGCGCTCTCCGATGGGGATACAGGTTGGAAATCAGGCGGTTATCGCCTCGACCATGGCGACATGCCATGAATTTCCCGACCGTCAACTGTTCGCCGAGGATGTGATCTTCTCGGATCATCCCGAGCATGGACATCTGTCGTCGCACCGCTTGCTGACCGTCGCAACGCACAGCGCCGACGGCCAGTTCGGCCCGGCGACGGGCAAGACATGGACGATCCGGGTGATCGCCGATTGCGCCGCCAAGGGCGCGCAGATCTATGACGAATGGCTGGTGCGCGACTATGGCGGTATGGTCCGGCAGATGGGCATGGATCCGCGCGATTTCACCGCCCAGATGATTGCCGATGAAGGCGGCGTGGCGCGTTCGGCGATGCCATTCCTGCCCGAAAACGACGTTGACGGCGGCTATCACGGGCGCGGCAATGACAATACATGGGGCGCGCAATACGCCCAAACGCTGAGCCGGATCATGGACAAGGATTTCAACCATATCCAGACCGGCTATGACCGTGCGGTGATCGGCGAATATGCCGGTGCGCGCAACGCCATTGGCCGCGATGCGGTGACCGCGTTCTGGCTGGGTCTGCGCGCGTCTTTCCCCGATGCGCAGTTCACCATTCACCACCAGATCGGCATGGACGCCGATATGCTCAGCCCGCGCGCTGCGCTGCGCTGGTCGCTGGATGGCACGCATTCGGGCTGGGGCGCGTTTGGCCGCCCGACCGGCGCGCGCGTGCATGTCTTCGGCATGAGCCACGCGGAATTCGGCCCTTGGGGGCTGCGCCGCGAATGCGCGCTGTATGATGAAATCGCGATCTGGAAACAGATCCTGTTGCAGACAGGTGACCAATGACCCCCGCCCAGATGGAAAGCCGCATCGTTCGTTACGGCGACCTGCGCCCCTGCCGCACGGCGTTCATCGACGCCCATACGCCGGGGTCGGACCAGAAGGAAAACTTCACCATCATCGGTGGCGGGGTTTCCGAAAGCCCGGACCAGCATGTCCATATCGCGATCCCGCATGGCTTCAATATCGGGGCGGCGGGGCAGCCGCCGAAATGCCGCAACTCGCTGCATGATCACCGCACCGCCGAGGCGTTCTTTGTGCTGTCGGGTCGCTGGCGCTTTTTCTGGGGCCGCTGGGGCGATGCTGGCGAGGTTGTGCTTGAGCCCGGCGACATCTTCAATATCCCGACCGGGGTATTTCGAGGATTCGAGAATATCGGCACCGATTACGGAATGATCATGGCGATCCTTGGCGGTGACGACGCCGGCGGTGGCGTGATGTGGGCCCCGCAGGTGATCGAGGACGCGGCGGCGCATGGCCTCGTGCTGGGCGAAAACGGCAAGCTTTATGACAGCAAGACGCAGCAGCGCCTACCCGAGGGCGTCAACCCGATGCCGCTGATGTCCGCCGAAGAACTGGCCAAACGGCCCGAGCCGACCACCGCGCAGGTCTTGCCCAACCACGTGGCGCGCTACTGGGATATGGTGGCGCTGGCCGACCGCAACCCCGTCACGGTGATCGGCGAGACCGGCCTGTTGCGCGACAAGCCGGGGTTCGAGGTTGCGTTCATCACCCGTGAAAGCGCCAACGCGCGCAAGCACAGCCATGACCGCCCCTCGGTTCTGATGCCGGTCAAGGGGCATTGGCGGGTGGATTGGGACGGTGGCACCACGGTGCTGGCCCCCGGCGACACGATGAGCGTGCCGGAAAACATCGCCCATAGCGCGGTTCCGTCGATGAGTGGCGAAGCGGCGCTCTATCACGTCATTGCCACGGGCGATCCGGCGGGCCTGTCGTGGACCGGCTGAGTGCTGCGCGGGCAGGGCGGCCCGCCGACTGCGCGCGCTCACGACTTGCCCCGTCGCTGCCTGCGCGCCACTGTGGTCGCCGCACCCAAACGCTCGGGCCTGCGTGATCAACGGAGAGACCATGCCACATCCCATTGCCGCCATCCGCCGCCAAGCACGCCGAATGTCCACTTTCGCAGCCGTTTTGACGGGGTTCATGGGGGTGTCTGGAACGCTTTCCGGGGCGTCGGCGCAGGTCTGGCAAAGTCGCAGCTATGACAGCGGCGCGCTGATTTCAGGTGCTGCCTATATGCCCGATGATCGGCGTCTGAGTTTCTCTTGCACCGCGCCGTCGCCGCAGGGGTTGGCGTTGATCCAGACCGGCGATCACGAAAGCCATCGCACCGATGCTTTCGAGATGTATATCGGCTTCGCGGATCAGTTGTTCGATTGGGAACCGCCGTTTCGGCAATTCAACACCGCGTTGCGGATCAATGGCATCGACTATTTTGTGCCGGAGTTTTCCCTGAATGAATTGCAGGGAACGGCGGTCTATCTGGCTATGGCGCTTCCGCTTGTGCAGGCACTGCATACCGCGAACGCGCTGCAACTGGTGACGCCGCAAGGCGTGGTGCATGATTTCCCGACTGCGGGATTAAGTGCTGCGGTGGACACCGCGTTCAATGTCTGCGTCAGCCGCTGGGCGGCGATGGGGCATGGTGTTCCGACTTCGCTGAGCCGCTACCGTCAGGTGACGAACGCGGGTGGCGGCGGGGCGGTTGTCCCGGCTGCCCCGCCTGCTGCCCCGCCTGCTGCACCGCCAGCCGCGCGCCCGACCCCCGGAATTCCGCGCTTTGATCTGCCGCCGAATGCGTCGCGCACGCCGCTGCCCCTTGCGTTCGGTGGTCCGGCCCCGGCAGGCGGCAAACCCGCAACCCCGGCGATCACACCGCCCGACGCCCCGCCGCGCGCCGCCACCAGCATCGCGGCGCTGCCGCCCGTTATCCCTGCGCAGGTGCGCAGCCTATGCGGCGGCGCGGCGCGGATCGAAGACACAGCCCTGCGCCAGGGCGGGGATCTGGACGCCGACGGCTTGCCCGATTACCTCATCCATTACACCGATGTGTATTGCCAGCCCGCCGACATCCGTGGTTTTTGCGGCGCGGCCAATTGCTCGATCGAGGTGTTCCTGTCCAGCCAGAGTTACGCCCGCGCCGCCGAATTCCTTGCCATCGATGTCGCCCCGGTCAGCACGCCAGATGGGCGGCGCGGGCTGCGCATGAGCGCAACCCCTTTCCAGTGCGCGGATGGCGCCTGCGACGGGATCTGGCAGTGGAACGGCCAGAGCTTCAACCTGAACACCCCATAAGGAGACACCCGATGAGCCTCAGGACAACCCATGTCGGCAGCCTGCCGCGCACGCAGGATGTGGTGGATTTCATCTTTGCCCGCGAGCGCAAGCAACCCTTTGATCAGGCTGAATTCGATGACTGCATGACGGCGGCGGTCCGCGACACGGTGCGCAAGCAGAAAGAGGCTGGCGTGACATGGGTGTCGGACGGCGAAACCTCGAAGATCAGCTATGCGACCTATGTCAAGGACCGCTATACCGGGTTCGACGGTGACAGTGACCGCAACGCGCCCGCCGACCTGAAATTGTTCCCCAGCTTCCTGCAGCGCCTTGCCGAGGGTGGCGGCACGCCGACCTATGCGCGCCCGCAATGCGTCGGGCCGGTGGCCTCGAAGGGGCAGGGCGAGTTGGACAAGGATATCGCCAACCTCAAGGCCGCGATGAAAGCGCAGGGGATCGAGCGCGGTTTCATGAATGCGGCCTCGCCGGGGGTCATCAGCCTGTTCCTGCAAAACGCCTATTACCCGAACCGCGAGGCCTATCTGGCGGCGCTGGCCGATGCGATGAAGGCCGAATATGAAACCATCGTCGCCTCGGGGCTGGATCTGCAACTTGATTGCCCCGATCTGGCGCTCAGCCGCCATATGCTGTTCACTGACCTGAGCGACGACGAATTTGTCCGCATCGCCAATCTGCATGTCGAGGCACTGAACCACGCGCTGGCGGATGTGCCCGCTGAGAAGGTGCGCATCCATATCTGCTGGGGCAATTACGAGGGGCCGCATGTCTGCGACATCCCGATGAGCAAGATGTTCGACACGCTGATGACCGCCAAACCGCAGCATCTGTTGTTTGAGACCTCGAACCCGCGACATGGCCATGAATGGACAGTGTTTCGCGACCGCAAGGCCGATATCCCGGATACCAAGGTGCTGGTGCCGGGGGTTGTCGATACCACGACGAATTTCGTCGAACACCCCGATCTGGTGGCGCAGCGCCTGCAACGCTTTGTCGATATCGTCGGTGCGGACCGGGTGGTGGCAGGCTCCGATTGCGGCTTTGGCACGTTCGCCGGGTTCGGCGCGGTTGATCCCGATATCGCCTATGCCAAACTGCGGGCGCTGGCCGATGGTGCGGCGCAGGTCGGATGACGCTGCCACTGGTCCTGTTGCCCGGCATGATGTGCGACGGGCGGTTGTTCGCCCCGCAGATCGCCGCGCTGGGCAGGCGGGCGGTGCATCTGGCACCGCTGAATAACCACGACACCGTCGCCGCGCTGGCCGCCGAGGTGCTGACCCATGCGCCGCCGGTTTTCGCGCTGGCGGGTCTGAGCATGGGCGGCATCGTGGCGATGGAGGTGCTGCGTCAGGCCCCCGAACGGGTGGACCGTCTGGCGCTGCTGGATACCAACCCGCGCGCCGAACTGCCCGCCGTGCAGGCCGGGCGCGCGCCGCAAATCGCGCGGGCGCTGGCCGGTGGGTTGGATGCGGTGATGCGTGACGAGATGAAGCCGAACTATCTGGCGCCGGGGGAAGGACATGCCGCGATCCTCGATCTATGCATGGATATGGCGCTTGGGCTGGGGCCGCAGGTCTTTGCCCGCCAGTCCCTTGCCCTGCGCGACCGATCCGATCAGCAACAGACGCTGGCGCGGTTCAAACCTCCGGCGCTGGTGTTGATGGGGGTGCATGACCGGCTCTGCCCCCTTGAGCGACATCAGGCGATGCACGCGCTGATGCCGCAGTCGCGACTGGTGATCGTGCCCGATGCGGGCCATCTGCCGACCCTCGAAAACCCCGCCGCGACCAATGCGGCCCTGCTGGACTGGTTGAACGAATGATCGATGCCGAAACCCTAAGCCTGCTGCAACGCGTGGATACGCCGACCGTTTGTAACGCCATCGAAATGGTCGAGGGCCGGCGCGGATTTGACCGGTTCACGCGCGGCACGCCCTTGTGTTCAGACCCGCATGCCGGGGCCTTGGTGGGCTATGCGCGCACCGCCACGATTGCCGCCGTTGCCCCCTCGCCGGATGATCCCGCCGAGGTGCGCGCCCGGCGCATGGCCTATTACCGCCACATGGCCGAGGGGCCGCGACCAGCGCTTGCGGTGGTGCAGGACATGGATGGCGAGGCCGGTATCGGGGCCTATTGGGGCGAGATAAACACCAATGTTCACAAGGGGTTCGGCCTGAAAGGCGCGCTGACCAACGGGGTCATGCGCGACCTTGGCGATCTGCCCGAGGGCTTTCCCGTGATTGCCGGATCGGTTGGCCCGAGCCACGGATTTGTGCATGTCCGCGAGATCAACGTGCCGGTCACCGTCTTTGGCCTGCGTATCGAGCCTGACGAATTGGTCCACGCCGACCGGCATGGCGCTTTGGTGATCCCCGAGGCCTATGTGCCCGAGATCCGCGCGGCGATCGCAAAGCTGTTCGAAACCGAGCGCATCGTTCTGGATGCGGCGCGCGCACCGGGGTTCGATTTCGACGCGTTCCAGATCGCCTGGACAGCGTTCGAACAGGCCCGCACCTGATTGGCTACCCGCTGGCTGCGCCCCTGTGAACGATTTCTTAACGCTCCTGTGGGAACAGTAAACCGGTTAATATTCGCTTGTAATGTTCTCATTTTGTCCGCATAAGGGGCAAGAACACATAGCGAACAAACGCTGTATTGCCGCCCGAACCGGGCTATGAAATAAGAGGTCGAACCCATGGCAACCGCGAGCCTTCTTGACATGACCGATAAACGTGCCGCCGACAAACAAAAGGCGCTCGATTCCGCGCTGGCGCAGATCGAACGCCAATTCGGCAAGGGTTCGATCATGCGCCTTGGTGCCGACAATCCGGTCGCTGAAATCGAATCGACTTCGACCGGTTCACTGGGGCTGGATATCGCGCTCGGTATCGGTGGTCTGCCCAAGGGCCGCATCATCGAGATTTATGGCCCCGAAAGCTCGGGCAAGACGACGCTAACCCTGCATGTGTTGGCCGAAGAGCAGAAAAAGGGCGGGGTTTGCGCCTTTGTCGACGCCGAACATGCGCTGGATCCGCTTTATGCCAAGAAACTCGGCGTCAATCTGGATGAGCTGCTGATTTCGCAGCCCGACACCGGCGAACAGGGGCTGGAAATTGTCGATACGCTGGTGCGCTCGGGGGCGGTCAGCCTGGTCGTGGTCGATTCGGTCGCGGCGCTGACCCCGAAATCGGAACTCGAAGGCGACATGGGCGATGCCAGCGTCGGCGTTCATGCCCGCCTGATGAGCCAGGCGATGCGCAAGCTGACCGGGTCGATTTCGCGCTCGAATTGCATGGTGATCTTCATCAACCAGATCCGCATGAAAATCGGCGTGATGTTCGGCTCGCCGGAAACCACCACCGGCGGCAATGCGCTGAAATTCTACTCCTCGGTGCGTCTGGATATCCGCCGCATCGGCGCGGTCAAGGATCGTGATGAAATCGTCGGCAACGCGACGCGCGTCAAGGTCGTCAAGAACAAGGTCGCGCCGCCCTTCAAACAGGTCGAATTCGACATCATGTATGGCGAAGGGATCTCGAAAACCGGCGAGCTGCTGGATATCGGCGTCAAGGCCGGGGTGGTTGAGAAATCGGGCTCGTGGTATTCCTACGGCGATGAACGCATCGGGCAGGGGCGCGAAAACGCCAAGACCTATCTGAAAACCAACCCGATCATCGCCGATGAGATCGAAGACAAGATCCGCGCGGCCAATGGTCTGGATTTTCAAATGGACAGGCGCGATGGCGATGTCCTCGACGAATGAACCGATGCAGGCGACAACCGCCGAACTGATGGCGGCGATCCCGCATATTCTGGCCGCCCCGAAATCGGGGGCGGCCATTTCCATGCTGTGCCGCCGCCCCGCCTATAATCAGCGTGACTTCGTCGATGCGCTGACCGTGACGCGAGATCGCGGCATTCCGGGCGAGCGTTGGGAAACCGCCCCGTGGTTGCGATTGGATGACGGCACCGGCCACCCCGGCATCCAGATATCGATCCTGTCGCAGCGCGTTCTCGATCTTGTCTGGCGCGACCGCAGCGGCACATTGCATCCCGGTGATACCTTCGTCGCCGACATGGATCTGTCCGAGGCCAATCTGCCGGCAGGCCAGCTATTGCAGGTCGGATCTGTGGTGCTCGAGGTCTCGGGGGTGTTCAACGAGGGCTGCGTCAAATGGAAAGCCCGGTACGGCGCACCGGCGAAAGACTGGATCGTGGCACCCGGACACCCGCAAATGCGCCTGCGCGGTGTGCTGTGCCGGGTGATGCGCGACGGCGTGCTGCGCAACGGCGACGCGTTGCACAAGATCATCGATCTGAGACCACCGATTTGAGACCGCCGATCTGAAACCACCGAAATGAGACCGCGCCGCCTGTCTGGTGGACAGCCGTCAGGCAAGCGGATAAACCCAGTGCGGACCGCCCCTTGCGGGTTGAAATATGCCTCAGGAAAGACCCCGCGCCATGGCCAGCCTTAACGATATCCGCTCGACCTTTCTCGATTATTTCAAACGTCAGGGCCATGCCGTCGTTGACAGC
>Ga0316204_10010704_pt1 | contig 11724 bp, 12 predicted proteins | sample 6monrhotite_MG_2_FD_205661 | JGI IMG/M metagenome (GOLD analysis project Ga0316204, IMG submission 205661) | Microbial mat bacterial communities from mineral coupon in-situ incubated in ocean water Damariscotta River, Maine, United States -... | ecosystem: Environmental > Aquatic > Marine >...
TTGGTCGATTGGTCGATTGGTCGATTGGTCGATTGGTCGATTGGTCGATTGGTCGATTGGTCGATTGGTCGATTGGTCGATTGGTCGATTGGTCGATTGGTCGATTGGTCGATTGGTCGATTGAAAAGCGGCCCGATCGGCAAATTTGTCAACTAGAAATGCCATCCGCAGGAAAAATTCAGATGTTCGCTGGAATGGCTCGTGGTCGGGTTTTCGACCCGAACAATACCTCGCACTACCTCACCGGCTCTGTTAAACGGGTCGCATCATAAATGGGGGAACCAACATGAAACTTAAAACCATCACAGCGGCCATTGCACTAGCAATATCCGTCGCTCTAACGCCGGCCGCCGAAGCAGGGAGACGCCCGGTGAACGATGGCGGCGCTGCAGGCGTGCTGATTGTCGTGCTGATCACGATGATTTTTCCGAATCTTCTGACTCTTGGGAACTAACAGAACAGACTCTTAGAGCGCATCGCTACTTGGCAGAGCCTTCACGAATCGCAGGCTGCATTTGAGCGCGTAGAAAGGTCGTGCCTTAGCAATAAGGCGCGATCCTTAGTGTTGTCTGGCGACTAGGCGCTTCTGGATCACGGCATTATCCTTCGTCGCGCTCAAGTTCGATAAAGTTCTTTATCCAGGTCATAAACACGTCGCCGTTGGCACCGTCTGTCAGGCTAGAATCGGCCTTTTCCGAAACCTCGGGGCCAAGATAGCCACGGTATTCTTCGACCAAAGCGGCGATGAAACTATCTGACATTTCCGGATGGAATTGGGTGGTAAAGACGTGGTCGCCCTTGCATGTCACGGCGATCGGGCAATTTGCGCCCGAACCGATCAGCTCCATCCCTTCTGCCAGAGCCACGGCTTGGGCTTTGTTTGCCGCATAGAGCCGCATTTCAGGTTGTGGGGGTTGCATCCACGACCTGTGGTCCGCAACCGTGAACCCGGTTGCACCAAATATCCAGAAGTCGCGTTTGGCCACCTCGCCGCCAAGGGCTGCGATGATCGCCTGATGACCGAAACACAATCCAACCATTGGAATGCGGGCTGTCTCGATCTTGCGAATGTCGTCAAGCGCGCGGGCAATCCAACCGAAATCGTCGTCCACATAGGCCGGGCTGCCGGTCAGGATGACAGCGTCAAATGCGAGCGGATCCTCAGGGAAAACGCCTTTGGTGACGTTAAACAATGAAAACGCGAAATCTGCGCCGACGGCACGCAGTGCTGCGGCCACTTTTTCGGCGTCGTCGGGGTGGTTGTCCGCGAACGCGCTGTCATCGGTGTTGGTGAGGTAAATGGCGACTTGTTTCATGGGGCCGGTTTATCCGTCTTAAAATATTTTTACAACCTCTTGTAAATATTTTTACCACTGCTAGTGTCGCCACAAAGGGAGAGAATCTATGACTGTCTGGACGCCAACCGACGACGGCTATGCCGATCTGAGTTCACATGATGCTTTTATAAACGGAGCCCCGCACAACACATTCAGCCGTTTGCGCCGTGAGGATCCAATGGCGTGGTGTGATTACGAGCAGGGCGAGGGATTCTGGTCGGTCACAAGATTCAACGATATTTTGGAGCTGAACAAACAGTTTAAACTGCTGTCCTCGGCGCAAGGCATTCGGATGGAAGACCAGACCGAAGAAGAGGTGATCGCCCGCCGGACATTTCAGGAAACCGATCCACCAGAGCATTCCCGGTCACGTGCCTTGATGGCCAAGGCGTTTTCCAAAAGAACCGTCGCGCAGTTTGAACAGCAAATCCGGGACATCAGTGTGACGATCATTGATCGCGCCCTTGAGACCGGAGAATTCAACGCGACCCGCCAGATCGCGCGGGAACTGCCCATGCGCATCCTTGGTCAAATCATTGGTGTGCCCGAGGAAGATATGTCGTGGCTGGTCGATAAGGGTGATGCGCTGATGGCCAATACGGACCCGGATTTCACCGATCATCCGGTTGATATGGTCGATACCGAGGCGTATCGGTTGATGCCGTTCCGCTCGCCCGCTGGGGCGGATCTTTATGAATACGCGCAAAAGCTGATGGTGAAAAAGAACGCATCCGGCGACACGGATGGCGTATTGCACATGCTGCTGCAGCCAAATTCGCTTGGCGAAGTGATGAGCGAGACTGAGTTTCGCAACTTCTTTTGCCTGATGGTCGCGGCAGGCAACGATACCACGCGCTATGCGATTGCGGCCGGCTTGCATGCGCTGTGCAATCAGCCGGAACTGCTGCCTCAGCTGCAAAACGAGGATGTCTGGGACACGATGCCAGACGAAATCATTCGCTGGGCCTCTCCTGCCGTATATTTCCGGCGCACAGCGCTTGAAGATTTTGAATTCCACGGCAAGCAGATCAAAAAGGACGACAAGGTTCTTTATTGGTGGGTGTCGGGCAACCGGGATGAAGAGGCATTTGAAGACCCTTTTCGTGTTGATTTCAAACGCGCCCCAAACCGGCATGTCGGCTTTGGGCAAGGCGGCCCACACACCTGTCTGGGGATGTGGCTGGCGCGGTTGGAGCTGAAAGTGATGTTCCAGGAGATTGCCAAACGTGTGAAGTCCATTGAACAGACTGGACCACATGCGTTTGTTAGGTCTAACTTTGTCGGCGGGATCAAAGACCTGCCGGTGCGGATCACCGCAGCCTGATAAAAAACTAAAAGGGGGAAATACATGTCACAATCCGAACGCCTTCGGGTGCTGTTCGCCGATCATCTGTCTATTGCACGTGGTAAATATATTCCGGGCCGCAAGGCTGGTGGTGGGGAAACGGCGGTCAGTCAGTCTCTTTTTGGGGTGCAGTTTGACAAAGACCTGTTGCCTGCGCCGGGCGCCAAGATGATGGAAGGCCTGCCGGATATGCTGGTGAAATGGGACCCGGCGGAAATTCGTGACAGCTGGAATTCAGATGAAAAAGTCGTGGTGGCTGATCTCCAAGAATCGGATGGCTCGCCAATGGCTTGCTGCCCGCGTACCGCCCTTAAAAAGGCAATTGTCGATTGGGGCGAGTTGGGACTGACCCCGTATGTCGGGATTGAGCTTGAAGCGACCGCGTTTCAGTTCAACGAGGATGGCGGGATTGAGCCTTATGACACACCGGGTGGTGTGGTTTATGGCACCGGCCCCTTTAGCGATCCTGTTGGGTTTACCGATGCGATCTGGGCACGCGCGGAAGAGGCGGGCTTTAACCTTGATATGATCACAACGGAATATTTCGCGCCACAGTTTGAATTCACGCTGACGTTTGATGAGGCGTTGAAAGCGGTTGACGAGATTTTCCTGTTCAAATCATTGGCCCGCGAAGTGGCGCTGGAACATGGCATTCTGCTGACATTCCTGCCAATGCCCATTGAAGGCATTGGCGGTATCGGTATGCACATAAATTTCTCATTCCGCGACAAGGATGGCAAGAATGTCATTGGCGGCGGCGATGAGTTGGGTGAGATCGCCGAAGGCGCGATTGCCGGGTTGGTCAAGCACCACCGCGGGATGGCGGCCCTGATTTGCCCGACGGTTACGTCTTATCAGCGCCTGCAACCGGGTGGACTGGCCGGGGTTTGGAACAACTGGGCTGTCAATCATCGCGGCGTCACCACGCGCGCATCAGAAGCGCCGGGTAAGACCGCGCGTCTTGAACACCGGATGGCGGATGTGACCTCGAACCCTTATACGGCGACGGCAACGGTGTTGCAGGCGGCTTTGTTGGGGGTCAAAAACAAGTATCCGCTGCCACCGGCAGAAACCGGTGATTGTTTTGAAAATCAGGATGCAACGGTTCTTGCGCCAAGTTCGCTGGCCGAAGCACTGGTGGACCTTGGCAAAGACACAGCGCTGAGCGAAGCGGTTGGGCAGACACTGGTCGACAACCTGATCTTCATGAAAACCGACGAAATCGAAAAGACCAAGGACCTGTCAGGCGATGCCCTGAGGGACTGGTATATCCACTATCTCTGAGGAATGAGCAAAATGGCAAAAGTGACATGGCAACTGCCCGATGGCGGTGAAATCTCGGCAGATGTGGCCGATGGGCTGAACATGATGGAAGCAGCGGTCGCCAACAATGTGCAGAACGTTGTTGGTGAATGCGGTGGGTGCCTGAGCTGCGCCACCTGCCACGTTTATGTCCATCCCGACTGGGCCGGAAAAACCGGTGAGATGGAAGACATGGAAGACGCGATGCTGGACGCAACCGAGGCCGAGCGGCAGGACAATTCACGCCTGAGCTGCCAGATCACGGCAAGTGCTGATCTAGACGGGTTGGTTCTGGTTGTGCCGGACTCGGATGCCTGAGGCCTAAGGCCAAACCACAAAGAAATCATGATCGGGGCCAAGTTCGGCCCCGATTTGCTGTCAGGCCAGTGTCCAAGCAATACGAACGCAAGGCAGACACGCATGTACGGCTCGATCCTTGAGCTATCTCTGTGGATGAACAATCGGCGCGAGGGATTTCTTCGCGACGAAGAGGGTGCATCCACTGTTGAGATGGTGATCATGATGGCCGCCGGGATATCTTTGGGCCTGTCGGCGACCGATATGGTGTCGCGCGGGATTGAAAACTTGGCCAATGATATCAGCGACAGCCTGTCAAACTTTGAGATATCCACCTCGTTTGACGATGACGCACCATCTGGCGGATATTTCTACGAACAGCGCTGACACGTTGCCGGGTATGAGCGGCTCACCTTGGGTTGGCGTCGCACCCTATCAGGCATCATTCAAAGAAATACGGCCCTGCGTCTTCTAACAAGCTTTTCGCAAGGGCTGTTCCCAATTCTGCGGCATCGTCTATCGGACCGGTCAGTTCATGCGACAGGCATTCCGAGCCATCGGGGCGCAGGATTTCACCCCTGATCCTGATTTGATCGTCGCCCAATTCTGCCAATCCTGCGATCGGCATCTCACATGACCCATCAAGCGCCCTTAAAAAGGCGCGCTCGGCCTCCAGCCGGTACCCGGTGGGAAAATCGTGAATGGGGGACAGCAAATCTTTGACGGTGGGGTCGTCCAGCCGACGCTCAATCCCAATGGCGCCCTGGGCGACCGCTGGCAACATATCGGTCAGCGCAACGGGTGAATTCGCGGTCTCTTCCATGCCAAGCCGGTTGAGGCCAGCCATCGCAAGGAAAGTGCAATGGGCGACGCCTTCGTCCAGTTTTCTGAGGCGGGTTTGCACATTGCCGCGAAACTCGACCACTTTCAGATCCGGCCGTTTGTAAAGTATCTGCGCTTTGCGTCTGAGGCTGGAGGTGCCGACAAGCGAACCTCCGGGCAAATCCCCGAGTTTTTCGACGATGGGCGACAGAAACGCATCGCGTGGATCCTCACGCGGCAGATAACAATCCAGCGTCAGGCCTTCGGGCTGTTCGACCGGCATGTCCTTCATCGAATGGACCGCAATGTCGATGCGCCCGTCAAGCAAGGCGTCCTCGATCTCTTTGGTGAACAAGCCTTTGCCGCCAACCTCACGCAGGGGGCGGTCCTGTATCCGATCACCGGTGGTTTTAATCACCACGACTTCAAAGCAGTTTTCAGGGAACCCATGCATTTCCATCAAACGACGACGGGTTTCATGAGCCTGCGCCAGCGCCAATGGAGAGCCACGGGTGCCGATGCGAAGCGGGGTGTTTATATTTGGCCAAAGAGGTTGCATGCCCCTGTCCTACAATCCTCAAAAGGCGCTGACAATGGCAAAGCTTGAGTGACACATTGACATCCTGCGGCCAAGCCTAGAGGTATCGGCAAACAGGATGAATTTACGAGGCAGACCATGGCTGAAAAACTGTTAATGCGCGCGCTTAAGGGCGAGACCCTGCCGGTGCCGCCGGTCTGGATGATGCGTCAGGCTGGCCGGTACCTGCCGGAATACCGAGCAACCCGTGCCAAGGCCGGGGATTTCCTGTCTCTGTGTTACAATCCGGAACTCGCAGCCGAGGTCACATTTCAGCCTATCCGCCGTTACGGCTTTGATGCGGCGATCCTGTTTGCCGACATTTTGCTGGTGCCGCAGGCGCTGGGGGCCGACCTTTGGTTTGTCACCGGCGAAGGACCGCGGTTGTCAACGATTACCGGCCCTGAAGACCTGAAGCGGCTGAAACCGGCAGAGGCCATTCACGAGCATCTCGCCCCGGTCTATGAGACCGTGAAAATTCTGGCCGAGGGCCTGCCCGCCGAAACCGCTTTGATCGGTTTTGCCGGAGCACCCTGGACAGTTGCAACCTATATGATTGCGGGCCAGGGCACGCCGGATCAGGGCCCGGCGCATGCGTTGAAAGACAGCGATCCCGCAACTTTTGACGCGCTGATGGGTCTGATCACCGACGCGACCATCACCTATCTGTTGGCGCAGGTCGCCGCCGGGGTCGAAGTGGTCAAGATTTTCGACAGCTGGGCAGGCTCGTTAACAGGTGCTGATTTTGATAAATACGCGCTGGAGCCAGCTCGCCGGATTGTGGCGGCTTTAAAGGCAGAACATCCTGACCTTCCGGTCATCGTTTTCCCCCGCGAAGCCAAAGAACGCTACATTGGATTTGCCAAAGCTGTCGGGGCGGATTGCGTCGCGCTGGACAATTCAGTCGATGCGGCATGGGCGGCGGCACATGTGCAAAACGAGATCTGCGTGCAAGGCAATCTCGCGCCCACACATATGGTCACCGGCGGCCAAGCCCTGACCGATGAAACAAAACGCATCGTTGAAGCGTTTTCAGGTGGACCGCACATTTTCAACCTGGGCCACGGCATCACGCCAGATGCGGATCCGGCGAATGTTGATGTGATGCTGAAAGCCATTCGCGGCTAGGCTTCTTCTTTTCAAAAATATCCTCAGGGGTGAGCTTTGAAAAAGCGAGGGGGCAGACAGCCCCCTCCCCCGTCAGCAACTTGCGCTAAACTGTCAGTTCAAACGAACAGCGCGTTCAGCACCAAAAATATCCCACCCGACAGGACTGCTGCGGCAGGCACTGTAATCACCCAGGCGGCGATGATGGTCATGAAATGCGACCGACGCACCAGCTTGCGGCGTTTGCGTTCCTCAACGGCAATGAATTTGCCCTCTTTCATTGTGCTGCGGTTCAGACGGGCGCGGCGCTCCATGTGGAACTCGCGAAAGAATCCAACGCCGAAGACGGCACCGACTGCGATATGGGTCGAGCTGACCGGCAGGCCCAGCCAGGAGGCGACGATCACCGTGATTGCCGCCGACAACGCAACACAATAGGCGCGCATCGGGTTCAGCTTTGTGATTTGGCTGCCGACCATGCGGATCAGTTTCGGGCCAAACAGGAACAACCCAAAGGATATCCCAAACGCCCCGATGACCATCACCCAAACCGGGATCGAGACTTTGGTGGCCGCGTCGCCATTTTCAATCGCATGCACGATTGCAGCCAACGGCCCGACCGCATTTGCGACGTCATTGGCACCATGTGCGAAGGACAGCAAAGCTGCCGAGAAGACCAGCGGGATCATGAACAGTTGCTTAAGAGACTTGTTGCGGTTTTCAAGACCCTCGGACTGACGCTTGATGATTGGCCGGGTAATGAAATAGCTAGCAACGCCTGCGCCAAGGCCAATGAGCAACGCCATTTCAAGGTCAATTTTGATAATGCGTTTCAGGCCTTTCAAGGCCAGATAGGCGGAAAAAGCAGCAGCCATGATCGCGATCAGAACCGGCACCCATCTGCGTGCGGCCGCGATCTTGTCTTCCTGATAGATAATCTTGGCCTTGATGAACGCCAGAAACAGGGCGGCAACCACGCCCCCAAGCAGCGGAGAAATCACCCAGCTGGCCGCGATCTTGCCCATCGTTGGCCAGTTCACGGCGGCAAAGCCCGCAGCCGCCACACCAGCGCCCATGACGCCTCCAACCACCGAGTGGGTGGTCGAGACCGGTGCACCGACAAAAGTTGCCAGATTGACCCAAAGGGCCGACGAGATAAGGGCCGCCATCATGGCCCAGATAAAGACGTTGGTGTCAGCGATGCCTGCCGGGTCGATAATGCCTTTAGCGATCGTGCTGACAACGTCGCCACCGGCCAAAAGCGCACCCGCACTTTCGGCGATGGCCGCGATCAAGATTGCACCGCCCATTGTCAGCGCATTGGACCCGACCGCCGGGCCCATATTGTTGGCCACATCGTTGGCCCCGATGTTCAGCGCCATATAGCCGCCAAAAATCGCAGCGGCGATGATGATAAGCGAGACGGGTTTCTGACCAAAAAAGATCGCGGCCCCAAGGCCCGCAACAATAAGAAACACCAAAGAGATGCTTAACCCAACCATGGGTCGCGACACGTATTGGGTCGCATATTCCATCTGGCTGAAGCGCCCGAGGTCTTTATCGAGCGTTTTCCACTGGTTGTTAGACGAATCAGTCATGGCAGTCCCACTGTGTAAATCCATTGCAATTGCGGGGCTAACCGCGATGCCTGATTTTTACAAGATGGTAAACTTTCGCCGCGTCAGATCGCGCGAATGATGTCCTGTAATTCGGGTTCGCGCACCAGATTTGCAGCCTCTTTTGTTGGCACCCAGCGGCGTGTGCGCTGATCGCTTTCGGGGAAGGTATCCTCGAGGCTGTTCACTTCGACCGGGTAGACATCAACAAGGCACGGCAGCTCAATGCCGTTGTCCTGCACTTTGCGATAATTGTAGCGGCCCATCAGCGTGCCTTTGATCCGGCCTTTGCGCACGCCGGCCTCTTCCCAGGCTTCCTGCAGGGCGGTTTCGGGGAAATTCAGCCCGTCAGTCGGCCAGCCTTTGGGGATAATCCAGCGGCCCGTGTCAAGGCTGGTCACCAGCAACACCTCTTTGCCGTTTTTACCGTTTCGGACACATAATGCTGCGACTTGCCGGACGCTTGGACGCGACACGAGAGGGGCGAGCGCGCCCATGCATGAGCGCGAGAAATTCACTATTTTGTTAACCAACCTGAAACTGCCTTTTCTCTTTTTTCTTGAGAATACAGCACCTTGGCGGGAAATGCAAATTACGGCCCTGTGGCAGGTCCGTCGCGGTGGTGTTTCAGACCCATTTCGCCAGTGGTGGCAGGCTCATCAAAACCGCATTTGCATCATGGCCGGTTTCCAGACCAAACTTGGTTCCGCGATCGTAAACGAGGTTGTATTCCGCGTAGAGGCCGCGATGGATCAGTTGCGTATTTTTGTCGTCCTCGCCCCATTCGGTGTCACGGCGCAGGCGGGTTACTGGCAGGAACGCGGGCAGGAAAGCGCGGCCTGCATCCTGGGTGAAGGCAAAGTCTTTTTCCCAATCGCCGGTCGAGTGGTCGTCAAAGAATATCCCGCCGACGCCACGGGCGCGATTGCGGTGGGGGACATAGAAATACTCGTCTGCCCAGGCTTTGAAACGGGGGTAGTAATCCGCATCATGCTTGTCGCAATGCTGTTTCTGGACCGCGTGAAACGCTGCGGTATCTTCGTCATATTCGATACAGGGGTTCAGGTCGGAGCCGCCGCCAAACCACCATGCATGCGGTGTCCAGAACATGCGCGTGTTCATGTGAACCGAGGGGGTGTGCGGGTTTTGCATATGCGCCACCAGTGAAATCCCCGAGGCCCAGAACCGGGGATCGTCTTTCATGCCGGGCAAGCCTTTGCGTGCGGCCATTGCGGCCTGAGCGCGTTCGCCGAGTGTGCCATAGACGGTTGAGATGTTGACGCCGACTTTTTCAAACACCCGTCCACCGCGCATCACCGACATCAGACCGCCACCTGCGTCCGAGCCATCGTCCGAGCTGCGTTTGGTTTCGGTCACGTCGAACCGGCCAGCGGGTTGATCGGCGAACGGCCCGGTGGTTTGCTCGTCTTCGAGCTGCTCGAACGCGGCGACGATCTGGTCGCGCAGGCTGCGGAACCACGCCGAAGCGCGGGCTTTGTGGTCGTCGGTTACGGTGTCGGACACGTGGAGGCTCCTCTTTTGTCGCGCCTGAATATCGGGTTTCTCTGGCAAGGGCCATGCCTGCAATGTCGCGGATTGTGCTTTTGGAACACGACGCCTAGATTGCCCCCAATCCTGACACCTGAAAGCATCTCATGCCGACACTTACCCCGATTCCCGGACCCGGTCCGACGGCCATTCCTGTAGCAGCTGCCCCGGTTCGGGATAATGTCAGGGGGATCATCTGGGCGTTTATTTCGGTTTTTGGGGCCAGCCTGATGACACTGGCAGTCCGAGGTGTGACGATTGAAATTGACAGCCGGATGGTGGTCATGTTCCGCGCCGGAATTACCACCGCGTTGATTGTGGTTGGTCTGATCCTGTTTGCCCGCGCCCGGCGGCAGCTTAGGTTTTCGCGCCCCGGTCTGCATCTGTTGCGGGGGGCGTTGATCGGGGTGTCCACCAATCTGGGGTTTTATACGCTGGCGCATGTGCCGCTGGCCTCGGCCACGGTTTTGTTTTTCACGGCCCCAATTTTTGCCACGGTGCTTGGCGCACTTGTCCATGGCGAGCGGGTTGGTCCGCGCCGGATCGCGGCCGTAACAGCCGGGTTCATCGGCGCACTGGTGATCCTGCGGCCCGGTTATGAGGCGTTTCATCCGGCGATGCTGGCGGCCCTTGGATCGTCCGCTTTGTTTTCCATCGCACTGACGCTGTCGCGCAATCTGGCAAATGCGGACGGGGCGCTGTCGACGTATTTTTCGTCCGTCGTGATCACGGTGCTGGTGACGCTGCCGATTGCGGTGCCCGTTTGGGAGCTTCCGTCAAGCTGGATTGTTTGGCTATCCGTCGCGGTTTTGGTGGTCACAAGTGCGCTGCGCGGGGTCGCAGATATTCAGGCCTACCGGTATGCCGAAGCGGCGATCCTTGCGCCGATTGCCTATCTGAGGCTGGTTATTATTGGCGTTGGCGCGTGGCTGTTGTTTGACGAGACGATCGACGGGCCGACGTGGATCGGGGCCGTGATTATCGTCGCCGCAACGCTTTATATCGCACGACGAGAAGCGGTGTTGCGCAAGGCGCGGAAGGCTGGGGGCTAGGGTTCGCGGTGGCTGGGAGGGGCGAGGCGGTCGTTTACTTAACTCCCGTTTCCGGCGCGATGGTCGCGCCTGGCGTCTTCACGGCTCAGCCTATCTGCAGGTTGCTCCGATGACGGCAGTGCGGACTTTGCTGCCATAGACCAGTCGACATGGCATAGTGCAGTGTTTCAATTGCTCGAAATTGTAGTCCTGACTGATTCCCAGCCAACATACGGTACAATTCTTGACAAGAGCTAGAGGGTTGGTGAAGCATGAAGAGAAATACAGAGAGGACCGTGTAATGAAACTAAAAGTTTTTTTCTTAGCGATCACAACCGGTGGCGCAATAACAATTGCATGCAGCAATTTGGCTATTGCAGCCAGCCAGCATAAATTCTGGTCACCACCGAGAAATGTTGGTGCATGTGAATCTGGTGCGTCTGTCGTCGCCCTGCCATTGAACTCAAAAGCAGTTGGCGGCCATGAATCAACTGGGGTCAAATTCGTGACTGCGGTTGGTAGAAACCTGAGCCGGGCAATTGGATCCAACAGTTACAAATTGCAATCATTCAAAGCTGAATTTGTTTCAGCAGCAAAGGCTGGTGCCTACACCAAACTAGGTCCAAAAGGAAGAACCGGCGGCAGCCCGGTATTTGTTTCATCCGCTATCCTGACATCAGCAGCACATGTAGTTTCCCTCTTTGACCAGCGGAACGCATGGACTGCCGAAGAACGGAAAATT
>Ga0316204_10010705_pt1 | contig 11724 bp, 12 predicted proteins | sample 6monrhotite_MG_2_FD_205661 | JGI IMG/M metagenome (GOLD analysis project Ga0316204, IMG submission 205661) | Microbial mat bacterial communities from mineral coupon in-situ incubated in ocean water Damariscotta River, Maine, United States -... | ecosystem: Environmental > Aquatic > Marine >...
ACTACTCCAAACATCCATTGCATGGGAGGCGTCATCATATTTATCGATGGTTCTTCTATATAATGTTGCAAAATAAGAGTTACAAGATTCTGAAATTCCATTAAAAATATTTCTAGTTCCTGTGCCGCAGTGACAACCCATTGGACGCCTACCACCATAATTGTATGCTCCTGAACACCTCACCGAAAAGTTTTCATCAATAACTCCTTCTTGCAACGCAGTTAATGCAACAAGTGCCTTAAATGGTGATCCAGGTTCGTGCATTCGTAACAAACCTTTGTCAATTAAAGGTAAATGGATGGAGTCATTACGTAGCTTTATGTAATTGTCGGAGCGTTCTCGACCAACCATTAAATTTGGATTGTATGAAGGTGCAGATACCAAGCTTAAAATTTCGCCACTACTAGGTTCAATAGCAACAATACCACCAACTTTGTTTTGCATGAGCATTTCTCCATAAGCCTGCAATTTGGCATCAATTGACACTATAATATCTTTTCCAGGTGTAGGAATTGTGTCTTGTTTACCATCATCAAAAGGGCCTATGTCTCTGTTAAATCGGTTTTTTTGAATAAACTTAACGCCTTTAACACCTCTTAATTCCTTCTCATAAGATTTTTCTATGCCTTGTTTTCCAATAAGATCACCCATTTGGTAAAAACCATCAGTTTCAATTTCACCTTGGTTAGCTTCTGCAATAAACCCTAAAACATTAGCACCAATGGTGGTTTGATAATCTCTTAAGGAACGCTTTTGAATATAAAACCCTTTATATTTCCACATTTTTTCTTGAAGAACAGCATAATCTTTTTTTGATAATTGAGGTACGAAAGGTGATGGTAATCGTGGAGAATAATTATTTGCTCTACTGAATTTCTTTTTAAAATCGTCTTTACTAATTTTTAATAAAGAACAAAACTCCAAGGTGTCTAAAGGTTCAACTTCTCTTGGAATTATCATCACATCGTACGATGGTTGGTTGGCAACCAATAACTCGCGATTTCTGTCGTACACATACCCTCGTTTTGGGTAGTAGAATACTTTTCTTATAGCATTGTCTTCATAAATATTATACGCTTTTCCTGTATATACTTGAAGATAGAAGAGTCTTGCAATAAAAGTGATTCCCACTAAAACAATTATAGAAAAGAGTAATAGCTTTCTCATTTAGTTTTTCTACTGAATAAAACGGTTATTAAAATACAAAGTATTAAAGTAAAGATACAAGAGAATAACGTCTTTTTTAAGATTAAAATTATTTTTGAGAAGTTAAAAATTTCTAAGCTAAATAAAAGGAGGTGATGTACGAGAGTGACGATTAAAAAATAGGTTAATCGCTGTCCAATATCTGTATTACTAAATTTTATGGTTTGATGCTCGTAAATAGCGCCAAAAGAAAATTTTAAAACAACAGGTCTTATGTAGGCTATCGTTACACTTGCTGCAGCATGAACACCTCCTGAATCTGTAAATAAATCAACAGTTAATCCTAGTAAAAAAGCTAAAAATATAAATAACATTCTATTGTTTTTAATAGGGAATAGAATGATGAATAAAATGTATAAATATGGATTTATATAACCCAAAAAGTTAATGTGATTAAGCACTAAAACCTGTACCAAAACCAATGCTATAAAGCGAACGATATTTGTGGTTATGGCGTTATTCATCTAAGTTGTTCAGATTAGAAATTTCTGCAGCATCTAAATTTTCTATAATATATACATGGCCTATGTTGGTCATGTCATTAAAAAGTGCAACATCAATTTCAAAGTAATTTTCGGTTTCGTCAGTTTTAAAAGATGCAACAGTCCCAATTGGGATTCCTTTGGGGAAAATAGTTGAAAGCCCTCCAGTAATAATGGTATCACCAACAACAAAAGTTGCTTGTTTAGGTAAATCGATGAGTTGTACCATATATGGTGAATTACCATTCCAAGTTAAAATACCAAAATGATTGGTTTTTTTTAGTTGTGCGTTAACACCAATATTTGAGTTTAAAATTGACCTAACTCTGCCATAATTAGGTGATACTTTGTCTATGATACCAACGATTCCTTTGGAAGTAATCACTCCAAATTCTTCTTTAATACTATCTTTTTTACCTTTATTGATGGTCAAGTAATTATTAGTTAGGGAGTAACTGTTTTTATAAACTTGAGCAGGCGTGTATTTATAATTGGCATTATAGTTTGAAGAGTCTACTATGAAGGCTTCTTTTAATTTACCTGTTTGAGCGTTAAAAAGAACAGATTTAAGCCTATTGTTTTCTTCAAGTAGTATTTGATTTTCTTTTTTTAAACCAAAGTAACCACCAATATTATTTGCTGATTCGTAAATACCTCCTGTTAAAAAATTAGCTGAATTAATGAATTTGCTTCTGTGATAGGAATGTGATTGGAACGTAAAAATTAGAGATATACAAAACAGCAACAAAAACAAAAGAAAGGTTTTGTTTCTTATTATAAAATTTATAATCTGTTGCATGAGTTATGCTCTATTTAATCAATACGCTTTTAAACTTTGGAAGGTTTTTTAGTACAATTCCAGTTCCTCTTACAACTGCTCTTAAAGGGTCTTCGGCAATGTACACAGGTAAATCTGTTTTTAAGGATAAACGCTTATCTAAGCCTCTAAGCATTGATCCTCCACCTGCAAGGTAAATTCCAGTATTGTAAATGTCTGCTGCTAATTCTGGAGGCGTTTGAGATAATGTTTCCATAACTGAATCTTCAACACGCAAAATGGACTTGTCTAAAGCTTTAGCAATTTCTCTATAGGAAATATTAACCTGTTTTGGCTTTCCCGTTAGTAAATCACGCCCTTGCACACTCATTTCGTCTGGTGGTAACTCTAAATCTTCTGTCGCTGCCCCAATCTGAATTTTTATTTTTTCAGCAGTTCTATCACCAACATATAAGTTATGTTGCGTTCGCATGTAATAAATAATATCATTTGTAAATACATCACCAGCAACTTTGACTGATTTGTCACAAACAATTCCACCAAGCGCAATCACTGCAATTTCGGTAGTGCCACCACCTATATCAACAATCATGTTTCCTTTTGGTTGCATAATATCAACACCAATACCAATAGCTGCTGCCATTGGTTCGTGAATTAAATACACTTCTTTGCCATTAACACGCTCACACGATTCTTTTACAGCTCGCATTTCTACTTCGGTAATTCCAGAAGGAATACAAACTACCATTCTTAGTGCAGGAGCGAATAATTTCTTTTTTAAAGCAGGAATATTTTTAATAAACATGCTTATCATTTGTTCACTAGCATCAAAATCGGCAATCACACCATCTTTTAATGGTCTAATTGTTTTAATGTTTTCGTGTGTTTTTCCTTGCATTAAATTGGCTTCTTTACCAACTGCTATTATTTTTCCTGAAATACGGTCTCTTGCGACTATCGATGGACTATCTACAACTACTTTATCGTTGTGGATAATAAGTGTGTTTGCTGTTCCTAAATCTATGGCTATTTCTTCGGTTAAGAAATCAAAAAATCCCATGTGCTATTGTAAATTATCTGAGGGTCGTTAATATTAAATTCTGATTGATTGTAAATGTAATAAAATATACGTTATTATTATGAAAATAGACTTCTAAAAAGCAGACTTTATTTTCTGCTGAAATTTAGTGTTTAAAATGTCTAGTTCCAGTCATTACCATTGTTAAATTATTCTCATTACAATAATCAATACTTAATTGGTCTTTTATGGAGCCTCCAGGTTGAATAACAGCAGTGATTCCTGCATTATCAGCAATTTCCACACAATCTGGAAAAGGAAAAAATGCATCACTTGCCATAACAGCACCTTTTAGATCGAAATTAAAAGATTGCGCTTTATGAATAGCTTGATTTAAAGCGTCTACACGACTTGTTTGTCCAGTACCACTTGCGCATAACTGCTTGTTTTTTGCAAGAACAATGGTGTTAGACTTTGTATGCTTACATAATTTTGAAGCAAATAATAGGTCTTCAAGCTCTGCTTCAGAAGGTGAGTTATTTGTAGCAGTGGTTAACATATCACGAGAATCTGTAATATTATCACGCTCTTGCACTAAAGCACCATTTAAACAGGTTCTCACTGTGGTTTGAGATAACTCAACATCTTTTTGAACTAAAAGAATTCTATTCTTTTTGCCTTTGAGAATTTCTAATGCTTTATTTGAAAAAGAATGAGCAATTACCACTTCACAGAATAACTTATGAATCTCATTTGCAGTAGCAATATCAATTTCAGTATTGCTAATTAAAATGCCTCCAAAGGCAGAAACGGGGTCACCTGCTAATGCATCAACATACGCTTGATGAATGGTGTTTCTTTGTGCCAAACCACAAGCATTATTATGTTTTAAAATAGCAAAGGTTGGTGCATCACCTTTAAATTCGTTCATTAAATTAACCGCTGCATCAACATCTAAGAGATTGTTGTAGCTTAATTCTTTGCCATGAAGTTTGTCGAACATAGCTTCAAAATCACCAAAGAAAAATCCTTTTTGATGTGGATTTTCACCATAACGTAAGACCTTACCTTGGGTTTCGCTTATCTTCAACGATGCAATCTCATGATTTTTGTTGAAGTAATTAAAAATTGCTGAATCGTAATGCGAAGAGACATTAAACGATTTTGCTGCAAAATGCTTTCTGTCAGCTTCAGTAGTAGAACCATTATTTTTAGATATTAAATCTAAAAACTCTTGGTAATCATTAACCGACGAGACACAAATCACATCTTTATAATTTTTTGCTGCTGCACGTATTAACGAAATACCACCAATGTCAATTTTTTCAATAATATCTTGGTCCCTTGCACCTGAAGCTACTGTTTTTTCAAAAGGATACAAATCTACAATTACACAATCAATTTGAGGAATATCAAATTCTGCTAATTCAGCAACGTCTTGAGCGTTATCCTGACGATTTAAAATACCACCAAATATTTTAGGATGTAAAGTTTTTACACGACCTCCAAGAATAGAAGGATAGGAGGTAATGTCTTCGGCTGGAACCACATCGATGCCTAAGTCGTTAATGAATTTTTGTGTGCCACCAGTGGAGTAAATGGTGACACCTTGTTCGTTTAATTTTTGTACAATTGGTACTAAACCGTCTTTACTAAAAACGGAAATTAGTACAGATTTTATGGTTTTGTTGTTGCTCATTATAGATGTATTAATAAGCCATCAAAAATAAGCAATTTGCAAGCGATTTATATTGAAAATGTATTGGACTTTTTAACTAAAAAGAGGAGTTGTTAACAACTACAAAATCCCAGCAACCTCTTTACACACAAACTCTAAAAAACGTTCGTCTGATTCATTAAAAGGGTCAGGTGTGTTGGAATCAATATCTATTTGTCCAATATTCTCACCATTTACAAAAATTGGAATAACGATTTCAGCTTTTACAGTAATGCTACAAGCAATATAATTGTCTTGAGCTGCAACGTCTGGCACTACAAAATTTTGGTTACTCACTGCAACTTGTCCGCAAATACCTTTGCCAAAAGGAATAATGATATGGTCTGTTGGTTCGCCTATGTAAGGACCAAGTTTTAGCTCTTCTTTGTCACCATTTTTAAAATAAAAACCTACCCAATTATAGTAGTTAATATTAGATTCTAACAACTTACAGATGTCATACAACCGATTTTCTACAGTTTCATTGGTGTTTGAAACAATTTCGGTTATTTTTGGTTCGAGAGCCTTTAGTTCCATATTGTAATTTTTTGTAAAAGTATTTAAAAATCAAATCAATTTGCAAGCACTTTTAGTAAAATATAAATCGGTTATAAAATTCATTCTAACATTTGTGTTAGTGTATGCTATTTTATCGGTTGCTTACAAACTATATTTAGATTATTCGGATGGCTCAAAATTTTACCCCGATTATGTCACAAATCTCACTGCTAAACAAAGTGAGTCACTTTTGGATTCGCTAGGTTATGAAGCTTCAATTGAAGCGCATACAGATGAGCCATCTATGAAGTTAATTATAAATAACAAATACGTTGCAAGGGTTATTGAAGGTTGTAATTCCATTAGTATTATTATTTTATTTATTTCGTTTATCATTGCTTTTGCTGGACGATTAAAACCGACCATTTTTTACCTTTTAGCTGGAAGTGTTTTGATTTATGCTGTCAATTTGTTTCGAATTGTAATTCTTTCAATTGGCTTATTTCATTACCCATGGAGACGTGATATTCTACATAATATAATATTTCCATTAATTATTTATGGTATGGTATTTTTATTGTGGATGGCTTGGGTAAATCGTTTTGCTACTTTAAAAAAACAAGATGCATAAGTTGATAAAATACATAATCATTTTTGGCTTGGTAGTGCTATTAGCATTAGTTAGATATTTTGAAGATTATTTGTTTTATGATCCGTATTTGCAGTTTTTTGAAAACGACTATTTGTATATCGATTCACCAAGACGCGAAGCTTTAAAACTTACCCTTTTTACAACGTTAAGATATGTTTTAAATACTGTTATTTCCTTAGGCATTTTATTTGTTGTTTTTAAGGATAAAAGTGTTGTTAAGTTTTCGGTTATTATTTATGGAATTGCATATTTATTTCTGCTAGCTGCGTTTCTATATTTTGTAATAAACCCAAAGCAAGAAGAGTATTACTTGTTTTTTAATATTCGTAGGTTTTTAATTCAGCCTTTAATTTTGGTAGTGCTATTGCCAGCCTTTTACTACAATAAAATAAGACGTTAATGTTTGTAAAAAAGCAAAGCTTATTTTTAGTTTTTATATCTTTGCTGACATCTATGATAATGATAAAGCAAATATTTCATAAGGTTTTTTCACTAAGTCTCGCTCTTATTGTGTTATGCTCTACAGTCTCTTTTAAAGTTGAAAAACATTTTTGTGGTGATGCTCTAATAGATGTAGCTGTTTTTACTGGAGCAGAAGATTGTAGTGGCATTAACACAAACAATACTGATTACACAAAAAAAAGCTGCTGTAAAAATGAAATATCTGTTATTGAAGGTCAAAGTGAATTACTTGTAAAAATTTTTGATGATTTAGATTTAGAGCAACAAATTTTTGTTGCATCTTTTACTCATTCATATAGTAATCTTTTTAAAGGATTACCTCAATTAGTCATTCCTCATAAAGATTATTCTCCTCCAAACTTGGTCATCGATAAGCAAATCATGGATCAAGTATTTTTAATCTGATATTTTTTAATAGTTGTTGCTATAATTTCTAGCAATATTTAGCGCAATGATTTCAATGCGAAATTCTCAAATCATAAACTATTAGAAAAAATATACTTTGAAACGTATTATATACATACTGCTTTTAATACCAACCTTTATGTGTTCACAAGAAGAACTTAAAGGAATAATTTTTGAAGCAAACGAAAAAAACGAGCAAATATCTTTGCTAGGAGCAAATGTGTATTGGCTTAATACTACAGTTGGTGATGTTACTGATATTGATGGTAAGTTTAGTCTTCCTTACAAAAAGGAATACAAAAAACTAGTCATAAGTTATGTTGGTTTTACAACTGATACTATAACGATTACCAGAAATAAAATGGTGAAACATTGGTTAAACCCATCGTCAAATTTAGATGAAGTTACTATTAGAGGTAGAAACAAGGCCATAGCAACATCATATTTTGCGTCGCAAAATGTGATTAATGTGAGTAGTGAAGAGCTGTTGAAAGCTGCTTGCTGTAATCTATCGGAAAGTTTTGAAACCAACCCTTCCATAGATGTGAATTTTGCCGATGCTGTGTCTGGAACACGGCAAATAAAAATGCTAGGTTTAACAAGTCCGTATATTTTAATTACAACCGAAAATGTGCCGTCTATAAGAGGTGCGTCCCAAGCCTATGGTTTAAGTTTTATTCCTGGAACTTGGGTAGAGAGTATTCAAATAACAAAAGGTGCAGGAAGCGCTGTTAATGGTTTCGAAAGCATTGCAGGACAAATAAATGCAGAATTAAAAAAACCGCTAACAGACGATAAACTTTTTGTTAACCTATTTGCTGCAGGAAGCGAGCGTGTAGAACTTAATACACACTTAAACACGAAAGTCAGTGAAAAATGGTCAACTGGATTATATCTTCATGGAAACACGCATAACAAAAAGCATGATGTAAACGATGACGGTTTTTTAGATATGCCTTTGTATCATCAAATTAATTTGATGAATCGTTGGCAGTATATTGATAATGAAAAAGGCTTCGTGAGTTTTTTAAATGTTCGATATCTAGACGATGAGAAGCAATCAGGACAGGTTAATTTTAACCCTAAAACAGATAAGTTGACCACTAATGCTTGGGGTAGTGAAATAGATACCAAACGTATTGATGTGTCTGGTAAATTTGGCTATGTGAATCCAGAAATTCCATACCAAAAGCTAGGTGTGCAATTAGCTTATAGTAATCATGATCAAGAGTCATACTTCGGATTGAATGCATACAATATTAAACATAATAGTTTTTATGCAAATGTGGTGTATAATTCCATTATAAGCGATTCTAGGCATAAAGTAAAAACAGGAATTAGTTATGCTAGCGATGTTTATGATGAAGATGTAAACACGAATAACTTTGCAAGAAATGAAAACTCCGTTGGCGCATTTTTTGAATACGCATATGATAATTTAGAAGCTTTAAATTTAACAGCTGGAGTACGAGTAGATCATAGTAATTTACTTGGGACATTTATAACACCTAGAATTCATCTAAGATATACGCCTTGGGAAAAATCGGCGTTTAGAGCATCTATTGGAAGAGGAAAACGAAGTGCCAATATTTTTGCTGAAAACCAAAAAATGTTTGCAACCTCTAGGATTATTAATCTTGTTGATACTGGTGGTGATATTTATGGGTTAGATCCAGAAATAGCTTGGAATTATGGTGTGTCTTACCTACAAGGGTTTAATCTTTTTGGGCAAAAAGCAGATATAACGTTTGATTTTTATAGAACTGATTTTAAAAACCAAGTAGTAGTAGATTATGAAAACTCACAGGAAGTTAGTTTTTATAACCTAGAAGGAGATAGTTATGCCAATAGTTTTCAAACAGAATTTAACTACAATATATCAGAAGGTTTAGATCTAAGATTGGCATATAAATTTTATGATGTAAAAACCCAATACAATTCAGGGAAATTTGAAAAACCATTAACACCAAAGCATAGGTTATTTGCAAATGTCTCTTATATGACTAAAGTAAAAAACAATTCTAGATGGAAGTTTGACGCAACATTTAATAGGTTAAGTAAGCAACGTTTTTCATCAACACAAAATAATCCAACTCAGTATCAACTTCCTGATTATTCAAATAGTTTAGCAACACTTAATGCACAAGTCACTAAAGTGTTTTCTAATAAATTTGAAGTATATTTAGGAGGTGAAAACATCACAAATGTAAAACAAAATAACCCAGTAGTTGCTGCTGATAATCCATTTAGTAGTAGTTTTGATACTACATTTGTTTATGGTCCAATTTTTGGAAGTAACTATTATGCAGGTTTAAGATTAAAAATAAATTAAAAATGAAAAAAGTATTAGTATTAACAATTATGTTACTTGGTGTAACATCATTTGCACAAAACAAAAACGCAAAGGCATCACTTGAAGTGGATGGAGTTTGCTTAATGTGTAAAGAGCGAATAGAAAAAGCCAGTGTAAAAACTAAGGGTGTAAAATCGGCTGTTTGGGATGTAAAAACTCACGAACTTAAATTAATTTTCGACGAGCGTAAAACAAATTTAGATGCTATTAGAAAAAATATTGTAGCTGTAGGTCACGACACCAAAGAACTTAAAGCTACAGACGAAGCATATAACAGTGTGCATCCTTGCTGTAAATATAGAGATGAGGATGTAAAAAAAGATCACGAAAACGAAACAAAAACGAAAACAAAAAATTAAGTAACGATGAAAAAAATACTATTAGTTTTAGCATTAATGCTAAGTGCAAGTACAGTTTTAGTGTCTTGCAAAGGAGAAAAAAAAGAACACAGCGAAGAAACTGAAATGCAAGAAAACCATGCGGCAAGTAAAGCTGATATGGCTATGAACGACATTTACCAATGCCCAATGGATTGTGAAGAAGGAAAAACTTATGATAAAGAAGGAAATTGTCCTGTTTGCAAAATGGCTCTAAAGAAAGTTGAGGGTGATAAGGACGAAAATCACTCTGAAGATAATGATTAGTTTAATCTACGAATGAATGAAAAAGCACTTAGTAAAAACTAAGTGCTTTTTTTATGATTAAAAAGTAAAAGTAAGGAATAGAATTATTATGCGACTTTTTAGGAAGAAACCACCAAATGAATTCAAAACTAATATTAATTTGTTTAGTAATAATATCTTCTTTCAGCTATGCGCAAACATGTTGTTCGGGTGGAATTCCATTATCAAATAATATAGGATTGCCAACACTGAGTAAAGGGAGTTTACAAATTGGTATTAATTACGATTATAATAATCTTAATACTTTAAATTTTGGTAAGGAAAAACTTGATGATGATTCTAGGTTGAGAGTGACACATTCGGCATTACTAAATGTTAATTATTCTGTTTTCAATAATGTATCTGTAGAAGGCTTGTTTACCTATGTTAACCAACGAAGAACAATCACACAATTTGGCAATAAAAATTTAGATCAAACTTCAGGGATAGGAGATGCTGTATTGCTTACAATATATAGATATAAGCCAAAGAAAATTAAAAATTTAGAGCTTAATATTGGTATTGGGACAAAAATTCCACTTGGATCTACTACCGAAAAAAGTGATGAAGGCATTGTTTTAAATGCCGACTTGCAACCAGGAAGCAATACTTGGGATGTTATTTATTTAATGTCGATGGGAAAAAGTTTTGATTTTAGACCATCTTTTCAAATAGGCGGAAGGATTCTTTTTCGAGCAACAGGGGTCAATAATTCGTACTATGGAAACACTAGCTATAAATTTGGTAACGAATTTTTATCGTATCTAAGTTTTTCAGATGTATTCGTTGCTCTTAAAACATTAGTTTCACCCAGTTTGTCTTTAAAGTATAGAAATGCAGTTAAAGATGAATTAGATGCGTTTTCGTTAGATAATACTGGAGGAAAGTTTGTGTCAATAATTCCGAATCTTGCAATAGATATAACACCTAGCATTACTTTTTCAACAAGGGCTGAATTACCAATTGTTAATAATGTTGATGGGACTCAATTAGCACCAACATATAGAATAACTACTGGTCTAATTTTTAAATTTGAGGCGAGACAAACATTGTTTAATTAATTAGAACAACTATGAAAAAAGTAAGCTTATTAATATTAATTTTTACAATTGTTTATTCTTGTGATAAAGCAAGTATATCTAATCAAGGAGAAGGTATATCTTTAGAAGGTCAGGAGGAATGGTTAATCCCTCGACGAGAAATTAAAGATGGAGGTTCTGGAAAAGATGGGATTCCATCTATTGATAACCCAATATTCATAAGCGATCCTTTAGGTCTTGAAGATGATGATTTAGTGGTAGGAATTTATTTTGAAGGAGAAGCTAAAGCTTATCCTCATTACATACTAGATTGGCATGAAGTAGTTAATGATGTGGTCGGAAACGACCCAATTGCATTATCCTATTGTCCTCTAACAGGAACGGCATTTGCTTGGGGGAGAGCTTCTGAAAATCCAGAAGACACTTTTGGTGTTTCAGGTTTGTTATACAA
>Ga0316204_10010706_pt1 | contig 11723 bp, 10 predicted proteins | sample 6monrhotite_MG_2_FD_205661 | JGI IMG/M metagenome (GOLD analysis project Ga0316204, IMG submission 205661) | Microbial mat bacterial communities from mineral coupon in-situ incubated in ocean water Damariscotta River, Maine, United States -... | ecosystem: Environmental > Aquatic > Marine >...
GGGCTCGCCCCCTCGCCCCGCAAGGGGCCAGGAGAGATGGAGAGAACTTCAGAGACAGCGACGAAGGAGCGCTGAAGGGCGAGCTGAAGCGCCTTGCGGCGAGGCATCTGACGTCGCAACACCCTCTTGTGTGGGGCGCTGGGACGTCGCGTTCCTCAAAGAATCCTCTTCGCAGTTGGCGCGCGCCATGCGGCGCGTGCTGACGGAAGGTGGAGGCTTAGAGGGACCGTGTCATGAGCCTGGTACGCCTTCGCGAGTTGGCGCGCCCTACGGCGCTTGCAAGCCGCTGGAGTCGCTGTGAAGCAGCCGCTGGAGTCGCTGTGAAGCAGCCGCTCTGGAGGAGGAGGAGGAGGAGAGAGCAGCGCAGCGGAAGTTGGGGCACAATGGGCTCTCGGTCCGCGCCTCCGCCACCTCCTCAAAGCCGGCACGGCTGCTGTCAGCTGCCGATCACCTCATATAGACCGGGGTGGACCACAATGGGCTCCGGGAAGCCCTTTCCGAGCACCTTCATACCGTCAGCCTTCTCACCATCAGCGTTCGAGAACCCCTCATTGACAACAGCGTCGTAGGCCGCCCGCGACTCCCAGACGACCACATTGATGAAGTTGATCCGGTCCCTGGCGATCGTGGCCCGGTAGAACGTCGAGGAGACGAAGCCTGGCTGCTCGCGGAAGTAGTCCACGTACACGTCTCGGATCGACCGGGCGCTCTCTTCGTGTCCCGCTGGAACCTCGATGCAGTTGATCGCTGAGACTTGAGACATTCACTTGCTCCTCACGCGGCCTCTTCCGTGACGCCGCCCAAGCAGGTACCCCGATGGCGCTCCCGGCTCACAGCGCCTCCAGGGTGATCCCGAGCGCCTCCGCGGCCCCGGCGCTGAGCGGGCGGGTCAGCGCGAGGGTGACGTTCATGGGGGCGTCTCCTCGAACGGCCGCGACCTGGACCGTGCCCACATAGACCGCGTCGCTGGCCGCGCGCCGCTGGACGAACAGATGCAGCGTGATCCCACGCTCGACATGCTCGGTGATCCGCCGCCCCGCCTCGTTGTCCCGGCGCTGTCGGTTCTGGCTCTGCCAGGCGAAGCTTCCGGCGTCGAGGAAGCGGTTGATGTACTGGTGCTCGGTCCTGGCGCTGCGGGTGTCCAGCTTGGTGAGGAGGGCGACCTGGTCCGCCTGATCCCCGAAGAGGAGCAGGCCCTTGTTGTGCCGGGCCGGATCGTACTGCTCGCCGAAGTGATTGACGATCTCGTTGCGGGCGTAGCGGTGATGCAGGCGGAGCTGCTCCGGGGCGCGCAGCACGCCCGCGTGGCGCGTGCGGTAGTCCCGCTCCAGGGTGAGCCGCAGGCGCCCCAGCACCTGCTCGGCGAGCGCCTCCGCCGAGGTCGACGCGAAGACCTCCGGGGCCAGCGCCTCGCCCTGCAGGAGCGCGCCGAGCTTCTTGGACAGCGTGCTCCAGGCGCCGGTCTCCGCGAGGGCCTTGTACTCCGCGCGCCACCGCGGGAAGCGGTCAAAGAAGGCGCGGTACCCCCGCTCGGGATCCTCGCGGTGGGTGACGAGCGCCAGCAGCAGCGCGTAGGCGTAGACGCGCTGCTGCTGGTGATCCCGCTCGCAGATCCGCAGCAGCTGCTCCAGCGGGTGATCCTCGGACAGCGACCGCTCCCAGGGATCGGCGTCGCCGGTCTGTCGACGCAGCGCGGACCAGCTCCCGAACGCGGACCGGAAGTCCGAGAACGGCGGCGTGTCCTCGCGCCCCCACAGATCGATGGGCATGGGCGGCGCCTCCAGCGCGTCTCGGAGCCATCGGTAGGCCTCCAGGCAGCGCTCGCGCTTCTTGCCGGTGAAGCGCTGGACCTTGTCCAGGATGCTGACGGTCAGATCATCGAGCACGATCTCGCAGCCCGACGGCGGCGTGACGCCCTTTCGGGTGGCGGCGTTGGCGGCGCGCCGGCGGTCATCGAGCACCCCGAGGGCCGTCCAGGCGTCGCGGTGGTGCCCCACGAAGTCGATGGCCGTGAGCACCTCGCAGCCCGGAGAGAGCCGGAGCCCACGCCCGAGCTGCTGGAGGAAGATGGTGGGCGACTGGGTGGGGCGCAGGAAGAGCAGGCTGTTGATCGCCGGCACATCCACGCCCTCATTCAGCAGGTCCGCGACGAAGAGCCACTCCAATGGATCGTGTGGATCCGCCAGCCGCCTGAGCCCTTCGGCTCTGTGCTCGAGCGCGTCGTCGCCCGTCAGCGCGATGGCCTCCAGCCCGCGATGCCTGAAGGCGTCGGCCATGAAGCGGGCGTGGCGCACCCCCGCGCAGAAGCCCACCGTCGCGCGCCGTGGCCCGTCGAAGCCCCGCTCCCGCGCGGCCTGGAGGATGACGTCCGCCCGGGCCTCCAGCATCAGCGCGTTCTCCAGCGCGCCCGGATCGAACTGGTTGTTGCGCCAGGGGATGTCCCCCCAGGCGACCGTCTCGTCCGCGACGCCGAAGTAGTGAAAGGGCAGCAACCAGCCGCGCTCGATGGCCTCCAGCAGGCGGACCTCGTAGGCGATGTTGTAGTCGCAGAGCGTGAGGACGTCGTGGCCATCCTGGCGCTCAGGCGTCGCGGTCAGGCCCAGGAGGAAGCGCGGCGCCGCGGCCTCCAGGGCGCGCCGATAGGAGGGCGCCGAGGCGTGGTGGAACTCGTCGACCACCATGTAGTCAAAGCGGCGCTGGAGCAGCGCCCGCCCCCGGGGGCTGCTCAGGCTCTGGATGGAGCAGAAGACCATGTCGGCCTCCACCTCGAAGCGCCCGGCGCCGACCAGCCCTGCGGTGGCGATGTCCCCATAGACGGACTCGAAGGTCCGCTTGGCCTGGGTGAGGTGCTCCAGGCGGTGGGACACGAACAGCACGGTCCTGGCGCCCATCGCGCCGGCGTCGAAGGCGGCCAGGTAGGTCTTCCCGACCCCGGGAGCGGCCACGACCACCGCGCGCCGCTCGCCCTGCTCCCGCAAGCTCTGGAGCCGGACGAGGGCCTCCCGCTGCGCGCCGTTGGGCTTGGGGGTGTCCCCCCAGGCCCCTGGGTCGTGCGCCAGCAGCGGGGGCTGAGTCGCGCGCCGCCGGGCGTAGTCCTCCAGCCACGCGGCCGTGGGCGCGAACACATCCGGCCGCCCCCACAGCGCCTCAAAGCCCGTGATTGCCTGCCTGAGGACAGCGGGATCGCGGCTCAGGAGGTTGGCCTCCAGGTTGTCGGTGAGCCCGCCCTTGGACAGGTTCGATGACCCGACCCAGACCTGATCGCCGCCCTGAAACGTGTAGAGCTTGGGGTGGAACCCCCGGGCGGAGGACTGCACCCGACACTCCAGGTTGTCCATGCCCATCAGCACCTCGAGGGCCTCGGGTTGGGTGATGCCGAGGTAGTCCGAGGTCAGCAGCCGCCCGCTGCCGCCCCTCCGCAGGAAGCGCTTCAGCGGATCGAGGAGCAGCCCCACGCCAGTGCAGCGGACGAACGAGACCGAGATGTGGAACGCGTCCGCCTCGGTGAGGGCGTCGTCGATCCGCTCCAGCATCCGAGGGTGATCCCTCCGGTTGAAGATCAAGTCACTCACGGCAGCGCCCTCCCGCCGAACCCTACCAGGTGGCCGCCGATCCGGCAGACCGCGCCCGTCATCAGCGGAAGTGGTTAAAGGGCGGGCCATGCCGCGCCGCCGAATCGAACCCGTCGCCCCCTCTCAGGAAGCCCTCGACCGCATGGGGCGTCTGCTACGGGTTGGGAGCCCCATCGGGCTGCGTCTGGCCGGGCTGCGCATCCAGATCAGCGCCTCCGGACAGGAGACCTTCCCGAAGGAGGGCCCGGTCCTGGTGCTCTCGAACCATGTGACCTTCCCCGACGCGGGCATGCTCATGGTGTTCGCCGGTCGCCCGATCCAGTTCATGGTCTCCCAGGCCGCCATGATCGACGGCCCCCGGGCCCGGCTGCTGGCGCCCTTCGGGGTCGTGCCCAAGCAGAAGTTCGCCCGGGACAGCCGCGCGGTGAAGCAGCTCCTGCGCTGGCGGGGCCTGGACGCGGCGGTGGGCCTCTTCCCGGAGGGGGAGCGCACCTGGGACGGGCGCACGCTGCCGCTGCTGCCAGGCATCGAGAAGCTGGCCCGCATGGTGAAGGCGCCCATCGTCACCTGCCGCATCCAGAACGGACACCGCGTCTGGCCGCGCTGGGCCCCGGGCCCCCGAAAGGGCCGCCTGCACCTGGAGTTCGACCCTCCCCGGACCTTCGAGCGCAAGACCCCTCCAGCCAAGATCCGGGAGTACATCACCGAGCGCATCCGCGTCGACCCCGAGACCTCGCCGAGCTGGCCGGTGAAGGGCCGCGCGCTGGCGCGGGGGCTGAGCAACCTGCTGCACGCCTGCCCAAACTGCAACAGCATGGATCGCCTCCAGGAGTGGGGGAGCCTGCTGCACTGCGCGGCCTGCGGCGACGGCTGGCTCGTGGGCGCGGACAATCAGCTCACGGGGCAGCACGGCGCATCGAATCTGACCGTAGCGTCTGCCTGGGATCTACTGCGGGAGCGCTTCGCGGAGCACTGGGTCGGGGATCTGGCGCGCTTCCGGCGGGACGGCGTGGTGCTGGAGAGCGAGCCGCTCACGCTCCTGGAGGACACGGGGACGGAGCAGGTTCCCCTGGACAGCGGGCGGCTTCGGCTGACGCCCGAGGCGCTCTCGCTGGACAACGGACGCTGGACGCTGCCGCTCTCGGAGCTCGTCGCCGTGTCTGTCGAGTTTCGGCGTCGGCTTCAGTTCGTGAGTCAGGAACGTGTTTTTGAGGTGTCGATGCCCCGGGAGAGCGTTCTCAAGTGGGAATGGATTGTTCGGCATTGGAAGGGCTGTGCTGGTTGATTGTTTGTTTGTCGGTTGTCGGTTGTCGGTTGTCGGTTGTCGGTTGTCGGTTGTCGGTTGTCGGTTCGTTGAGTTTGTCGGGGGCGGGTTCGGCTCGGTTTGACGAGAGTTGGTGGTTCTGAACGATCGGTTTCGGCAGTTGCGGGCTCGTAGTTTGAGCGTCACGGCAAGGCGCCGTCGTTCTGCCTGTTGTGTTTTTGGACTTCCCGATCGTCGTGGGTGGCGCGGTGCCCCTTGGGAGATTCGACGTGTGCTCGCTGCGCTAACGAATCCCCGGACGAGTCGTCAGCGTCAAGTCGACAAGGTCTGGTGGCCGGTGCCGTGCAGCTTGCGTCACACACGCCCGAATCTCCCTGGTCGGGGCACTTCGCCTCAACGGTCCCAGGGCGCCCTCAGCCCGCAGGCAGACGACTGATCGTCTGGTAGCCCTCTAGAACCGACTGGAGGGAGCGCGGGCGTTCCCCCAGCCTGCGTGGCGGTATCGCCCTCCTCGACAACGGCGTAGGCTTACCCTCACTGAGCCCAGGAGGGGAGAGGAGAGAGGTACGGAGTGGACCGGGACACACGGTGGTAGAGGCTCCGCACCCACTGTGGCTTCAACAGCAGCCTCCCATCGTTGCGCGGAGGACTGGCTGGGGAATGGGTCGTCACCACCAGGCTTGTTGGCGCAGCTCGCCAACCTGGGCGGCACCTGCGACCAGGCGCTGAAGTTCGACAACGTCCTCATGACTCACGGCCCGCGACAGCCCTTCTGAGTTTGTCGCCGTCGACTCACAGGCTTCAACCCGCATCCGGGTTGGCGAACCTGCGCCACCAAGCCCGGTGATGTCGACCCATCCCCCAACCAGTCCTCCGCGCAACGACGGGGGGCTGTTCATGACGCAGAGGTGGGTGCGGAGCCTCTCCAACCGTGTGTCCCGGTCCACCCCGCACCTCTCTCCTCCCGCCTCCTGGGCTCGATGACGGTAAGCCCGCAGCGTTGTCGACGAGGGCGATACCGTCTCGTCAGCGAGGGGAACGCCCTCGCTACCTCCAGTCGATCCTGGAAGGCTACAAGCGCTCAGTCGTCTGCCTGCGAGCTGAGGACGCCCTGGGACCGCCAATGGCGAAGTGCCCCGACCAGGGAGATTCGGGCGTGTGTGACGCAAGCTGCACGGCACCGGCCACCAAACCTTGTCGACTTGACGCTGACGGATCGTCCGGGGATTCGTTAGCGCAGCGAGCACACGTCGAATCTCCCAAGGGGCGCCGCGCCGCCCAGGACGATCGGGAAGTCCAACAACACAACAGGCAGAACGACGGCGCCTTGCCGTGACGCTCAAACTACGAGCCCGCAACTGCCGAAACCGATCGTTCAGAACCACCAACTCTCGTCAAACCGAGCCGAACCCGCCCCCGACAAACTCAACGAACCGACAACCGACAACCGACAACCGACAACCGACAACCGACAACCGACAACCGACAACCGACAACCCAAACTACTCATCATCCAGTGTATAAGCCATCTGACGATGCATACGCTGAAAGATGATGCGGGAGCCCCGATTGCCGTACATCAGGTTCCTGAGTGGGGGCCGCTCTGAGGCGATCAACTCAAGAACCTTCTCGGCGATGTCGCTTGGATCCCCCGGATCCCGGGTGCCGTTTCGCTTCAGCGTCGCGTCCAGCTTGGGGTTCATATCTGTGTAGAGTGTGCCCTGTTCGGTGGACGCTCGACAGGTTGTCGCGTTCTCGTTCCAGATCTTCGTCGCGTAGGTGCCGGGCTCGATCAGAGCCACGCGGACCCCGAAGGGCTTCACCTCCTGGCTCAGGGCCTCGCTCATGCCCTCCAGGGCGAACTTTGAGGCCGCGTAGGCGCCGAGCCCGGGGAAGGCGCGCAGCCCGCTCAGGGACGAGAAGTTGAGCACGATGCCTCGAGAGCGCCGGAGGGCGGGCAGCATCAGGCGCGTCAGTGACCAGGTGCTGAAGAAGTTCACCTCGAACACCTGACGAAGCTCATCCTCCTCGACCTGCTCCAGGAAGCCGGCCATCATCACGCCGGCGTTGTTCACCAGCGCGTCCAGCCGATCCTGCTCGGAGAGGATGCGCTCCAGCGCCTGCTTTCGGTCGGAGGCGCGGGTGATGTCCAGCTGGAGCCAGCGGATGTCTTGATCCTCCGGAGCCTCGGGCAGCTCCCTGGCTTCGCTGAGCTCGCGCAGCCCCGCGTAGGTGATGTGACCCGCGGCGGCGGCGCGGCGGGCGGTGTGGAGACCCAGACCGGAGCTGCAGCCGGTGATGAGGACGACCTTCTTCTCCATTGTTCTCTCCTCCACCGTCATCGCTCAGGGGGCCTGGCCGACGAGCAACTCGTAGCCCATGGTGCCGCGTCGGACACCAGCCTCGGTCACCTTCAGGAACGCGCGGAGCGCGAGCCGGCCGGCGGGACCGGTGACCTTGAAGGACTCGGGCTCCTCCCGCAGCTTGCGCCGGATGAAGCCGAACATGGGCACGAAGACCACCTCGGTCATGTCCTCGCGGCGCACATCCGTGAAGCCCGCCTGCTCCATGAGCCCGGCCCAGTGCGCGCCGTCGTGGGGCACGACGCCGAAGAAGGTCTTCTGGGCGATGGCCTGGGGGCGCGGCGGCGGCTTGGGGGAGGTGACCAGGGTGAAGGCCATGCGGCCGCCCGAGGGCAGCATCTTGCGGACGCCCGTGAGGAAGCCCAGCGGATCCGGGAAGTGCCCGATGCACTCCTGGGCCAGCGCGTGATTGAAGGCGCCGGGCTCCAGGGACTGGACCTTGGCGCAGGCGTCGACCTCCTGATGCTCGATCTTGTCGGACAACCCCGCGGCGGCCGCGAGGGCGTTGGCGTAGCGGACCTGGGGGGCGCAGACGTTCATGCCCAGCACCTGCTCCGCCTCGAAGTGGCCGCAGAGATCCACCGCGCACTGGCCGAGGCCCGAGCCGGCCTCCAGCACCCTGTCACCGGGGGAGATGCCGAGGGCCTCACCGAGGTGGATGGTGAGCTTCTGGCCGGGCTCCGGAGTGTCGAGGCCCTGCTCCCAGTAGCCGTAGTTGGCGTAGGGGAGCTCGTACCCGAACAGCTGCTGCAGGATGCTGTAAGTGTTCAGGAAGGTGTACGGGTTTTCTCCTCGAAGGAGCTTCCAGAGGGAGCCTTCGTCGAAGAAGTCTTTGAACGGTGGGGTGTCGGTCATTGCGGGCTCTCGCTCGAGGTCAGCCCCTACTAACTCACCCAGTGAGTCGGGCGGACGCGCGATGTGGGCAGCCGCGTATCGCGGTTCCCCAGGGCGGCTTGGAGCTGAGAGGGGGAGAGGAAGAGAGCGCGGCGCAGATCGGCGCCGCGCAGATCCGCGCCGCGCAGATCCGCGCCCGTGAAGTCCGCGCCTCGAAGATCCGCGCGCCGGAGATCGGCCCCGATCAGGAGCGCCCCCCGGAGGTTGGCGGCGCGGAGATCCGCGCCTCGGAGATCCGCGCCGAAGAGCTGGGCGCCTCGGTGATCCGCGCCCGCGCCGGCGCGGGCCTCCTCGCTCGCGCGCAGGAGCAGCGGGTTGACCGCGCTCATCGTCGCGCCGAGGTCCAGCGCCAGCAGCGCCTCGGCGTCGCGGAGGGTCAGGCGCTCGACCTGCTGGAGGGCAGACTCCAGCGCCTCACACAGCGCCTCGGAGGGCGCCATGCCGAGCGCCTCGTTCAGCAGCCAGAGCAGCTGGTGCAGTGCACGCATGACGTTGAACACCGCGAACATTCGCGGCGCCTGCTCGGGCGCGTCCGACCAGCTTCGGCCGCTGAAGGTGACCTGAGTGACGCGCTGACCCGCGCCGAAGCAGTCAAAGACCACGCAGCCCGGGAAGCCGGAGGCGCGGAGGGTGTCGTGTATGCCGCAGCGGTGATCGCCCTGGAGGTAGGGGCAGGGCTGGCCCGGGGGCTTGTCGACGGCGAAGTCGGCGGAGACAGCGAATGCGGGGGCGACGCAGCAGAGGCCCGCGCAGCGCTCGCAGTCGGCGCGGAGCTCGGCGCCCGCGGAGGCGTTGTCGGTCATCGGGGCTTCACCAGGTCAGGTCGATGGTCACCTGCATCTCGTAGCCCGGTGGATCGGTCTCGGTGACGTCGATCACGCCGACCAGCCGCCCGCCGTCCTTGTCGATCTCGGAGAAGGAGCCCACGCCGGCCTCGAAGCTCATGAAGGTGCCGTCCTCATCCCAGTCCACCACATCGTTCCAGTCGGTGGCCCCGCCGGTCAGGACGTTGACGCCGCTGGCGTCGTCGCCGATGCCCAGGTCCATGGGCGCGTCGTCGTGGTCGAAGAGGGAGAGGTGCACGCTGAAGACCATGTCGTCCAGGATGGGGTTCTCGTCCTGCCGGTTGGGGGCGCAGGCGACGATCTCCAGGCCGCCGGTGTTGTCGACGGCGGCGCCCACGGGCAGCGGCTCCGGGACGCCCTCGACGTCGGCGATCGAGAAGGTGCCGGTCGCGTCCAGGATCGGGCTCGGCAGGTCGTGCAGGCACAGCGCCGAGTAGGGCCCGTCGAGGAGCCCGGTGTCGTCGGTGGTGTCGTCGGTGGTGTCGCCGCCGGGCGCGCCCCCGGCGTCGTCGCCCGACGCGGAGTCGGCCCCGCCGTCCGAGCCGCCGGCGAAGGTCTTATCGTCGGGGGAGGTGCAGGCGAGGAGGAGCACTGTGAGCATTGTGAGCATTGTGGGCATCATGGGTGCTGTTGTCTCTCAGACAGGCGGTGCTGTGGACCTATCGGATCGTACGCGGCCGACCTGCCAGAGAGCGTCCGTCGCCGTCAGCCCGCGCGCTCGGAGTAGGAGCGGATGAGGGCGTCGGCGGCAGCGTCGACGAGGGCCTCGGTGGTGTCGTGGCCCAGCGTCAGGCGCACAGCGCCCAGGGCCTCTGCGGGGGAGAGGCCCTGGGCCAGCAGCACCGCGGAGGGGGACTCGCCGTGGTCGTGACAGGCGGAGCCGGTCGAGGCCGCGACCTCGGGGGCGCCCGCTAGCACGGCGTTGCCGGAGACCCCGGGGAAGCGCACATTCAGCGTGTTGGGCAGGCGCAGAGACGGGTGGCCGTTCAGCCGGAGGTCGGGGATGGCCGCCGAGAGTCGCCGATGCAGTCGATCCCGCAGCGCGATGAGGCGCGCGGCTCCGGCCGTCATCCCCTCGGCGGCGAGCTGACAGGCGGCGCCGAGGCCCGCGATGGCGGCGACGTTCTCGGTCCCGGGCCGGATGCCGCCCTCGTGGCCGGCTCCCAGCAGGAGCGGCGGCAGCGCAACCCCGTCGCGGACGTAGAGCGCCCCCACGCCCTTGGGCGCGTAGAGCTTGTGGCCGGCGAGGGAGAGCAGGTCCACCCCGAGGGCGTCCACGCTCACCGGAACCTTGCCGATCGACTGGGCCGCGTCGGTGTGGGAGAGCGCGCCGTGGAGCCTCGCGGCCGCGGCCAGCTCGGCGACGGGCTGGAGCGTCCCGGTCTCGTTGTTGGCGTGCATCACGGTGACGAGGCCGGTCTCGCCGCCGATGAGCGCGGCGCTGTCCGGGGACACCCGGCCGTCCGCGTCCACGGCCAGCGCCGTCACGGACCAGCCCCGGGCCTTGAGCCAGCGCGCCGGCTCGCGGGTCGCCGGGTGCTCGACCGCGCTGGTGACGAGCGCGCGGCGCTCCGTCAGCGCCGCGGCGCCGCGGATGGCGAGGTTGTTGGCCTCCGTGCCACCCGAGGTGAAGATGATCTCGGACGGGCTGGCCCCGATGAGGGCGGCCACCTGGGCCCGCGCGCGCTCGACGCCGGCCTTCGCGCGCTGGCCGTAGGCGTGGCCGCTGGAGGGGTTGCCGAAGTGCCGCTGGAGGTACGGCAGCATCGCGTCCAGCACCTCCGGCCGCAGCGGCGTGGTGGCGTTGTGATCCAGGTAGATGGGGTCGTTCATGGTGCTACTCGGGGCAGTTCGTGCGTTATCTGTGCCGGGGTCATCCCGACTGTGGGACGCTGAGGGTGATGCCTGTGGTCACGCGCAGATCCTGAGGGTCCACCTCGTCGAGGACCACGGCGTTGTAGCCGTAGGTTGCCGTGAGCTGGGCGCTGAAGACGCGGGTGATCGTCAGCACGGCGCTGGCGTCGAGTGAGAGGCGCAGATCCTTCGGGTCCAGCGGGTTCACCAGGAAGTACCCAAGATATCGGAAGCCGACGGGGGAGCCGGCGACCTGGAACCACCCGTTGCTGTTGAGCGCCACTCGCGGGACCGTGCGGCTGCCGTCGTCGTGCGTCACGTCCAGCCGGAAGTCGTCGCCGGGGTAGCGGGCGTGCTCGTACTGCACCCCCAGCGAGGCGCGCATCAGCAGCTCCTCACGTCGAACGGGGGTGTAGCCCACGCCGCCGCCGGCGCTCACGCGGTGGTCGAGCTGGTGGAGCTGGCTGGACTCGTAGCGGCCGATGCCCTGGAGGTAGAGCTTCGGTCGGAAGTAGTAGAAGGGGGCCTCGGTGACGGCCAGATCGTCACCGAGCCGGGTGAAGGGCTCCGCGTCGTCGTACTTCAGCCAGAAGCGGAAGCCGTTCACGATCAGATCGTTGCCGGCCTTCTCACCGGAGTAGCTCAGGTTTCCCCGCGCCATGAGCTGCATCTGGTCGAGGTTGCCGGCGTTGTAGCTGCCGGCGATCGAGAGGCCTCCGCGCCAGGGATCGTCGCCCCGGTCCTGGGCCGCGGCGTCGGGGGAGAGGAGGACGGCGAGGACGGCGAGGGCGGCGAGGAGCGCATCGGGGAGGTGCTGTGTCATCGGGGTCATCACGGGATGGGCTCCTATGCGCCTGTCAGCTGTCTGACGCCGGGACGCGGTGGTGGTCAGGATGCCAGGTCGTAGAGTAGCCGGTACCAGCGGAGCTTC
>Ga0316204_10010707_pt1 | contig 11723 bp, 12 predicted proteins | sample 6monrhotite_MG_2_FD_205661 | JGI IMG/M metagenome (GOLD analysis project Ga0316204, IMG submission 205661) | Microbial mat bacterial communities from mineral coupon in-situ incubated in ocean water Damariscotta River, Maine, United States -... | ecosystem: Environmental > Aquatic > Marine >...
CACAGGATTAAAAAAATACATCAAGACTATTGGCCTGTATAACACCAAGGCAAAAAACATTATGGTCACCTGTAAAATGCTTGTCGAAGAACATAACAGCAAGGTCCCAGAAGACCGTGAGTCACTGGAAGCCCTGCCCGGTGTTGGCCGTAAAACCGCTAATGTGATTTTGAATACCGCCTTTGGTCAGCCAACGATTGCCGTAGACACACATATTTTTCGCGTATCGAATCGTACCGGGCTGGCACCTGGGAAAAATGTTTTATTAGTGGAAAAAAAGTTACTCGAAGTCGTGCCTAAGCGTTATATGCTCGATGCACATCACTGGCTTATCCTGCATGGTCGCTATACCTGTATAGCCCGCAAGCCACGTTGTGGTTCCTGCGTGATTGAAGACTTGTGTACGTTTGATGACAAAGTGATTGAATAGTCCTGCCCGGAGCTATTATAAATATTTCTCCAAATACCTGTTCAACTATCAATAATAAATATTCACGGACTTCTTTTGTAGGAGCAGCGTCCTCGCCGCGATTGCACTCTGTAAACATTTTATCGCGGCGAGGACACCGCTCCTACAGGGAGAGAGTTATAAAACTTTTAGTTAATGCTTTTGAAACAATACTTCTTTAGAATTTTCGTATTCATCCAGACTAATTACACCATCATTTGTCAGTCGCCTTAGAGTACGCATTTCCCCCGCCAGTTCCTGATCCCGCGTCAGCTTGTATTTTTTTCTTAATGCTTCAATCTGTTCTTCCACTCGGCTGACAAATTTCTGTAATTCTTTTTTACTTGGTATGCCGAGCTGCAAGGACACTAAAGGTACGCTGGAATGTCGGCCATAAAATATCTGTTGTCGAGCTCCCTTCTGCCATGAAACAAAAACCAACATCAGACTGAATAAAATCCCAATCACGCCAACCAGCACTGCGGATATATCAAGCGATAGGGATGAAAGTAACAGGACCAGCCCAATCAGTAATATCATTGTCCCCAGAGAGGCCAACCACCAATTCCAGGCGATGTTTACGACACGTTCGCTGGGAGCACGCAGTGCGAGTAGGTCGACTTTGTATATCTGCGTATTTTTTCGGGCACGACAAGCGATCTCAAGTTCCCGTCCACGCAAAAGGGTGAATTGAATTGGCGGTGCTAACATGCTCTTTTGGAGTAGTTGGCTTGTTTTTTCAGCTGTCATTCAAACTAACACCAGGCCTAAAAGTGAAATACCACATGAATCATCAACCATGACTGGATACGCGTCATAATATTCTAGCAGCGGAAATTTGAATGTCAGCTTAATCTATACCAACAAAGCCCCTTCCAGTTGCATGGTTATGATAAAATCATTCATCACAGACCTTCGCCATCACAACGCCAACGCCAAATACGTCGCATGACAAGATAATTCCAAATCCTGCTGGCTAAAACGATGCGGTTTAAGGAAAATAGAGTTATGAAATTTTTGATAACCTAGCAGGAGCGTATGAAATGAATGTTGATAAAATTGTAATGGTATTTGCAGGCAGTGTAATTTTACTAAGCCTGGTGCTTTCGCAGTATCACAATATTAACTGGCTGTGGGTCACTGCCTTCGTTGGTGCCAATGTCTTGCAGGCTGGCATCACCAGCTTTTGCCCTCTGGCGATCATTCTTAAAAAGCTTGGTGCTAAAACAGGTCAGGCATTTAACTAAGCTACATATGTCATAGACCAGGGACGGTCTGTGCGACTTTGCACTTATTCACCCAGCAACATCGACTTAAATAATTCCCTGTCCTCAACGGACATATTTCGATAAAAATTATACTGCGCATGCTGTTCAGGTTTTTGTGCATCGAATTCAATCCCCCACAGTGGTGACACACTGGTCGGCAACATCGCATAACGGACATCACCGACAATGTCATCGCGCTTAGGATGAAAAGCAATATAACCATCAGAAAAGTTTTGAAACCGTTTTATATCTTTATAGAGCACTGAATCTTTTGGTGCGAATTTAATAATCTCAGAAAAATTTAACTGTTTGATTGTATCGCCGGGATAAAGTTTATTATTGCCAGGACCAACACGAATGGCATCAATATAGAAATGGCCATCGTACTGATAAATAGAACGCCACAAAATTAGATTGCCAATCGTCGGCTTTACTACCAATCTTTCAATCTGATGACCGCGGGATTCCGCCAGTTCTTCTGCGATGGTTTCCGTGCGTTGTAATTGCACCACGCCAATCATCATATATAAAAAGGCAACACCTAAACCAATGCGTGCCACATTAAACGACTGCCGTCGAAAAGCAATAATCACCGCGACTAACAAGCTGAGTGTAAAAAGCGGATCGACAATAGAAATAATATGCCAGGCGATCCGTTCATCACTAAAGGGCCATAACAAATGAGTTCCATAGCTGGTGCAGGCATCGAGCACACCGCTCATGCAGTATCCGAACAGGGCATACAAATATATCCTGCCAACGGGTAGCCATTTTTTAAAAATCGGCCAAAGAATAATTGTTGCAATCAAGGCCCCGACTGGAATAAATAGTAAGGAGTGCGTAAAGTGACGATGAAACTCTATTGTTAACAAACTATCTGTCGATGACTGGATAAAGATATCAGCATCCGCCAGTATTCCTGCCAAAGCACCAATAGCAGCGGCATACTTTATTTCTGTTTTTCTGGCGACAGATTGGGCCAGAGTGGCACCTAACAGGGCCTGAGTGACAATATCCATAACAGCTATCCGGTATCTTAAAATTATAGTTGTGGTATCTTAACGACTTCAATTATCACTAAGCCAAAAACATTATTCGAGTATATAGTAGTAATACTTTTCAATCGAGTCTGACATTTTAGCCAAAAGAATAGCAATGTTATTCACAAACAATCATCACAATGCCATCCATCGGAAACGGAATAAGTCTCTAGGTGTGCCAGAGCTTATTGCGATAGCCCTGGGTGGCATGGTTGGTGGCGGAATCTTCACTATCCTTGGATTATCCGTATCCATGATTGGCGTTTACACGCCGGTAGCAATAATTCTTGGCGGCGTAATGGCCTCTCTGGCGGCCTACTCATACGTCAAACTAGCCGTTTATTATAAAGATGAAGGTGCCACATATTCATTTTATAAAAAAACATTTCCTAAATCGCCGTTTGCTGCATCACTTATTGGCTGGTGGGTAGTGTTTGGTTATATAAGCACGCTAGCGCTTTATGCTTATACCTTTGCATCATATGCTATAAGTGGATTTACTTTTGCCGACAGTGAGTTAGTCAGAAAGCTTGTGGCGGGTTCGATAATCCTGGTCTTTACGCTGATTAACCTTTGGAGCGTTAAAGGCATGGGTAAAATCGAAGATATCATGGTTTATACAAAACTGATTATTTTAGCAGTTATCTCAATTGTTCTAATTAATAATAGCCAAACAAGCCTGCCAGTACTGATACAAAATAATGGTGAAACAAGCCTGATGTCAATTTTAATTGTTGCCTCCATAACATTTGTCGCTTATGAGGGTTTTCAACTTGTTATTCAAGCGGTAAATGAAATGGAGAACCCAGAAAAAAATATCCCCAAAGCTATTTACTCTGCCATATTTCTTGCCATTATGATTTACGTAATTATTTCACTCGGCGCCATACTGGCTATACCTTTTGAAGAAATAACGCAAAATAAAGAATATGCTCTCGCTGCTGGAGCCGGTCATATATTAGGCCACTGGGGAACCAATCTCGTCATTCTGGGGGCATTGCTTGCAACCAGTAGCGCCATCAGTGGTACGCTCTTTGGCGCATCTCGATTAATGGCTGTTATCGCTAGTGATGGCTATTTGCCTCCGTTTATGGGCAATCGAATTAATCACATCCCTGTCTACGCCATAATTAGCATGGCGATACTCGCCTTTCTTCTTGTGCTTGCTGGTGGACTGGAACTTATTCTTGAGTTTGGCAGTGTGACGTTTTTACTGGTATCACTACTCATGGCATATACAAATTATAAGATTCGCGATGTAACTCAATCATCCTCGTTGCTTACCCTTCTTGCTTTTACTGGCCTACTGTCCGGAACGCTTTTAATTTTTTACTATGAATTTAGTCACCAGCCACAACAAATGTTTTTTATTGTGGCAATCTACATTTTATTAACTGTAGGTTCCTGGATCTACTCACGAAACAATAAGCAGGTTATTGAAGTTTGACTAATGGTTTATATAGGAATTATTTCAGCTACACATTTAACTTCTAACATCAATAATGCGGTGGCGGTGTCTCGTCTTCCTGTGGTTTTACGGCCGAAACATTAATATCCTGAAATTTTTCTTTTAGTTCTTTTATTTCTCGTTTAAGGCCTTCAATCTCCTGATCCTGTCGGGCGACAATATCGCTCAACGCCTGTACCGTGTCATCCTGATACGAGACTTTTATTTCTAAATGTTCAATACGATCTTCCATTGCTTAACCTCATTACAAATATCATGAGATTGCTTCGTCGTTACACTCCTCGCAAAGACGTGTTAATTTTTCGTCATTGCGAGCATAGCGAAGCAATCCTGTTTTGTGTTTTTAAAATAAACCTAAAAATTAACCGCCCACCCACGCATGCCATAGTGGTAATGTAATCAAACTCAATGCTGTCGTTACCGTCACCGCTGCTGCATACAAACTTGTATCAAGATTAAAGCGATCACAAATCACCAGGCCAATCACCATACATGGCATGGCGGCTTCCATCACGATGGCGGTGCGCAAATCACCAGTCACATCCAAACCGTTTAACAATATCAACACTAATGCCGGTACTACGAGCATACGGAGTATGACTATCGGAATCAAATTAGGGAAAAGCCGTCGCATTCCACTGCTCCACTCCAGACTCAAACCAAGTGAAAATAACATTAACGGTACGACACCTCGTTCCAGTAACGTTAGTAAACCGGCAATACTTTCAATTTTTGGCAATCCCGACAGATTCAATCCAATCGCAAGTAAAGCTGCCCACAATACTGGAATACGTAAAAGTCCCTGCAATACCCTTTCTTTGGTTTCTACACCTGAACCAAATCGCATGGCAATAAATATCCCCAGCGTAAAAAGCAATGGTGTGGCGGCAAACAGATCGTATTGAATTGCGATACTTCTGGCCCAGGGACCGAAAGTTGCCTCTAAGACAGGCAGTCCCATGTAGGTTACATTTGGAAAAGCAACGGCGATAATAATAGCACCGGTTTCAGCCGATCTGTTCTTACAAAAGTAACAGGAACCTAAACTCAGCAATAATCCAGTGATGACTCCAAAGGCAGCAGCACCGGCAATAACCAGTGATGCCGTCCCCAGTTCCGTTTCCCACAAAACAGAGATCACCAGAGCAGGTAACAATAAATAGTATACTAGTGAGGTCAGCACCTTGCGGGTGGCAATGGGTTCCAACCCCGCTGGTTGTAATACTCGCCAGACAATACCGCACAGGATTAGCCCTGCCATTTGTAGTATCACGTCAAACATGATTAAACCTGTCGGTTAAAGCCCAGTTCAAATATCGGTAATTGAAATAGCGTTTCTAACACGGCCTTTCGTTCTGCATCATTATAAGGTTTTGCCGTAACCTTACCCCACACTGGTGCTGGCCATGCGACGTCAGAGGTATAGCGAACAACATGATGCACATGCAATTGCGGTACAACATTGCCCAGTGCCGCAATGTTCATTTTATCACCCTGAAATACCTCCATCAGTCCTGCCGATAATTGTGTCGACTCAGACCATAGCAGCTGTTGATCTTCGGCAGACAATTGATATACCTCGCTAATGCCTTCCCTTGCAGGCACCAGAATAAACCAGGGATAGTTGGCATCATTCATTAGCAGCAATTGGCACAGGCTAAACTGACCAATGATCTGACCGTCGTTATTTAACTGAGGGTGTAGTTTAAACATATAGGTAACGCTTTTTGTGAACCAGGATATAGTGTCTATACAGGTATCCCTGAGAAATTTCCACCGCGATTTTTTTAGCCAAATCCACTACTATAGCGTCCCCAATTCATACACCGAGACAATACGTGCACGACTTTATTCCTGGACAGCGCTGGATCAGTGATGCCGAACTCCCCATGGGTCTTGGCACCGTACTGACCGTTGATGAGCGCAGCGTTACCATCGTTTTTCTGGCCACCGGTGAAACCCGGATTTATGCCAAGCAGACCGCCCCCCTGAGTCGGGTTAATTTTGCAGAAGGCGACAGAGTTCGTGCCCATGAAGGCTGGACTCTATCCATTGAGCGCGTCGATGAGACGGGCGGTTTAATCACTTATTTTGGTACACGGGAAAATGGCGAGCCTGCCCAGCTGGAAGAAGGTAAGCTAGATAATTTTATTCAGCTCAACCGTCCTACAGACCGCCTGTTTACTGGCCAAATCGATAAAGCCAAGTGGTTTAAATTACGCTACGAGACTCTGCAGCACCAGAATCGTCAGAACCATTCCCCTCTGCGAGGCTTGACGGGTGGGCGTACCAGTTTAATCCCTCATCAAATGTACCTTGCACACAAAATTGCAAACCGTTATGCACCACGCGTTTTACTGGCCGATGAGGTTGGATTGGGTAAAACCATTGAAGCTGGCATGATACTGCATCAGCAATTACAGACTGAACGCGCCCGACGCATTCTGATTGTTGTCCCCGAAAGTCTGGTACATCAATGGCTGGTGGAAATGCTGCGCCGCTTTAATCTGTACTTCAGCATTTTTGATGAAGAACGTTGTCTTGGCATTGAAGAAGACACGCAGGACAACCCGTTTCAAACAGAACAACTGGTGCTGTGTAGTACCGAGTTTATTGCTCATCAGCCACATCGTCTGCAACAGGCACTTGCCGGTGACTGGGATCTGTTAGTCGTCGATGAAGCGCATCACCTGCAATGGTCTCCAGATGCCGTCAGTCAGGAATACCAATGTATTGAACAACTCGCACAACAAACCAAAGGCGTGTTACTGCTAACGGCTACCCCAGAGCAGTTAGGTAAAGAAAGTCATTTTGCCCGTCTTCGGTTACTGGATCCGGATCGCTTCCCCGACTTTGATAATTTTATCAAGGAAGAAAAAAGTTATGAACCGGTAGCCATTGCCGTTGAAGCATTATTGGGGGATCAACCACTCAGTCAGGACGTACTGCAAACATTGCAGGCCACGATCTCTGAAGGTGACAACCAGCAATGGCTGGATGCACTTCAGACGGATACCCACAACGATCAGGCTCGGCATGAATTAATTCAACACTTACTGGATCGTCATGGTACAGGGCGCGTCCTGTTTCGTAATACACGTGCCACGGTAAAAGGATTTCCTGAACGTCAGGTAAACACCTATCCTTTATTACTTCCCGAAGCCTATCGAGAATGCCTGACCACATTTCAAAATGCGGCTATTGCCGAGGCACAGTTACTGCTTAGCCCGGAACTTTTATATCAGGCAAGTGAACAGGCGCTAATACACTGGACGCAAATTGATCCTCGTATCCAGTGGTTAACCGAACAACTCAAACAGCTCAAGCCACATAAAGTTCTTGTGATAGCAGCCAGTGCTGATACAGCACTCGATATTGAGCAGGTGCTGCGCACCAGGTCCGGTATTCATGCTGCGGTGTTTCATGAGGGACTGAGCATTGTCGAACGTGATCGTGCTGCCGCTTTCTTTGCGGATCAGGAATACGGTAGTCAGGTGCTAATCTGTTCTGAGATCGGCAGTGAAGGTCGTAACTTTCAGTTTGCCCATCATCTGGTGCTATTTGATTTGCCGCTCAATCCCGACTTACTGGAGCAACGTATTGGACGACTGGATCGTATTGGCCAGCGTGAAACCATTCAGATCCATGTGCCCTATCTGGAAAATTCGGCTCAGGCGATTATGGCCAAATGGTATAACGAAGGTCTGAATGCCTTTGAACACACCTGCCCTGCCGGACACAATGTATTTACTCAGGTAGAGACCAGCCTAATCGAAGCCTTGCATCAACTCGATAGTGGTCTTGAAGATTTACCTGCTTTGATTAGTACCACACAACAGTTACATCATGAAATGAATGAAGCATTGCAAAAAGGCCGGGATCAATTACTGGAATATAATTCCTGCCGTCCACTACTGGCGCAGGAGCTTTGTGATCAGGCCGCGGCGGACGATACTGAAAACAGTCACCGACTTGGTGAATATCTGGATACTGTCTTTGACTGCTTTGGTGTTGAGACAGAAGCGCATAGTGATGTCAGTGATGTGATTCGTCCCGGCGACCATATGCAGGAACCCTTTCCTGCACTGAATGAGGAAGGCATGACGGTGACTTATCGTCGTCATATCGCCCTGTCCAATGAAGATATGCATTTTATTACCTGGGAGCATCCAATGGTCACGGGTGCTATTGATCTCATTCTAAGTCATGAGAAAGGCAATACCGCCCTGGGGGCTATCAAGGTAAAAGGACTCAATGCTGGCACATTGCTCGTAGAAGGTCTTTATATATTGGAATCCGCCTCAAACAAAGAATTGCAAACAAGTCGTTACCTGCCCAGCACTACCATTCGCGTCCTGGTCGACCAAAGCGGCAATAATTTTGCTTCACAACTGGCGCACGATGTAATCAACAAAGTACAAACAAAAATTGATCACGAAACGGCCAAAAGAATTACCCGAGCACATACACAAAGTATTCGTGACCTGATCGCAACCGCCGAAAAAATTGCCGAAAAACAAGCTCCCGAATTGCTGAAAGAAGCACACACACAAAGCCGTGAGACCCTGCTGCGTGAAATTAACCGTCTCAAGGCATTGCAAAAGGTTAACCCCAATGTGCGCAATGATGAAATTAAATTTTTTGAAACACAATTAGAGATAGTGACAAAGTTTCTGGATTCCATTAACTTACGTCTGGATGCAGTTAGACTTTTGGTGGTGACCTAAATGATAAAGAATCGCTTAATCTTATTGGTAACGGTTTTATTCTTTAATGCCTTTATTAACACAAGCATACAGGCCAAATTGGGTTATCACGTCGGTGAAACAGGTCCAGACTTCACATTAAAAACCCTTTCAGGTGAAAAATTTTCCCTGACGCAATTACGTAAAAAAGGGCATGTGCTACTGGTTTTCTGGGGCGTGGAATGTGTCTACTGTTACAGCCACATCAAAGATTTGAATGCCTTACATGAAAAATATCATGATAATGGACTTACCGTAGCCGCGATTAATATTGCCGGCGAATATGACCCTGAAGTTGCCGAGTACGTTAAAGATAACGCACTCAAATATCTGGTGTTATCCGATCGACTAAATAATCTTGACGTTGCCAGTACATACCATGTTGTAGGTTACCCACGACTGGTATTAATTTCACCGGAAGGAAAAATACTCTCTGTTGGAAGTGACATACCCGACGTATCAAAATGGCTTGAATAACCCCTATGCTGGATGTTCACCACTGACATAATACCAGACATCAGCTTCTTTAATAAATCGACTAACTTCATGTAGTTTATGCGCCTTGCCGTTAATTTTATAGCGCGCCACAAATTCAACCGTCCCTTCACTATCAGAAACCAGTCCTTTCTGAGTTTGCAATAATTTAAGTCCTACCCATTTCGTATCTGACTCTGAATTCAAATTTAATGATGCTGGTCGTGTACTTTTATGCCAGCTACGAAGTAAATAATCTTCATCACCAATGACATAAGCACTATAGCGCGAACGCATTAATACCTCTGCTGACCAGGGTTTTTTTGAGGTCTGATGATAGGGCTCGCAACATTCTGAGTACGGCATCGCAGAACCACAGGGGCAGAGTTTCATAATTATCTTCATGCTAATCGATTGACTATTTTTCGCTGGCGATAGCCAAGCTTCTTAAAAAGGGATGTTGTACCCATAGATTCCAAGTGATGCTTCAATGCCTTGTTTGAAGTTTCAGTTTTAAAAAAGGCACCGACGGCATTTTCATATATTGGCAAACTTAATTGAATTTTTGTTGGATATTGTTTTGCCAGACGTTGATTCGATATAAACGCGGATTCACGCAACTCCAGTGGCGACATACTATTAACTACCACAACACCATCACTTGTCGTGTGTTTACGCAGAAGCGTACACCATGAGACGTTCAGCGGTATAACCCGCTCTGGTTCTCCAGCCTCTTCCATATAAAGATCATCAATAATCATATCAAAAGCCGGGCCTTTATAATTTTTTAGCCATTCAATAGCATCTGCCTGTTTCAAATTGGCAATGCTTTTATGTATACCAAAAAATCGTTTCGCTATTTTTAAATGTACAGGGTTTAATTCAATGCCAACAATCTCGTCAGGCTGAACAAAGTGTTGTAATAAACGAATGACAGCCCCACCACCGACACCGAGCACCAGTACACGTCGTATTTTTCCTGCTGGATAATAAAGTGCGGGCATCATAAGTAAATCCCAGACGCCATGGGTTAACGGACGCTTAGGGTTATACTGGCTATGGAATACACCATCCGTATAGAGACGCCGAGAATGTCCTGCTGTGCGCACTTCATACTGTGTGCCTTGCACACACTTTTGCCATAAAACCGCCATACAAAAAATTAGTTAAGTTTCGCCAACTTTTTTTCAACCACTGCCAGTTCATCCGCTGCCGCTTTGGCAATACCATCAAGGACTTCAGCATTTTCCAGCTGTTGTGCTCTTTCTTCAGAATCCGCATCAAGACCTTGTTTATAATCTTTTTCAATCGCAGTCAGACGCTCACGCAATTCATCGCGTTTGGCGAGTAGCTTTGACTTTTCATCTTCAGGCATATTGCCACCTTTTTATTCAGACTAACAATTGATTAAGTATACCCTATTGAACGAGGCGATTACGTTTTAGTTCGCGCACCATAAATCGTCCTGGATGCAATGCGATACGAATACCCTCAGAAACAGGCACAGGCTCATCATTTATCATGCTGGCGATAATTTCTGCCGCCAGTGGGCAGGAGGTCAGACCACGGGAACCATGACCACTATTGATATACAAACCCGGCTGATATTCCGCTAACGGATACTTGCTTGCAGGACGCCCATGGCTTAGATCCGCATATTGCTGCATATAATATTCAGCATTTGGCACAGGCCCAACCAATGGCAGGTGATCCTCTGTTGAGGCGCGAAATGCGACTCTGCCGCCGAAGCTCTGTTGAAAATCAGTATCCGGTAGTGCCTGCTGTAGTGAATCAATATTTGTTTGGTGATCTTTATCTCTTAACTGAGTCTCATTGCTGTGGCGATCATAGCTGGCACCAATGCAATATTTATCGCCCGGTAATGGAATAATATAACCGTCATAACAAACTGGCTTTTTGATATGAGTCTTTTCACTTTGACCATAGCTCAATTGACCACGCACCGCATGTAAACTGAGATCAATATCGGGTAACAGTCGACTTGCTTCAGTGCCATTGGCCACAATCACAATCGGTGCAGAAGCCATCATGGCCGTTTCACTGAATACCTGCCATTGTGTATCGATGTATTTAAGCTCATGAATATTTGTCGATGGTATAAATGATATATCTGAGTACTGTTGCAAGATGGCTTTACACAGTTGTTGCGGTTGTAGCCAACCCGCCTGAGAATACAAAACGCCGCCTCCTTTAGTAACTGTTCCGACTGAATTGCTTGAGGCTATCTCATCAAAAAACCTTATCACTGACACTGGTAAA
>Ga0316204_10010708_pt1 | contig 11722 bp, 10 predicted proteins | sample 6monrhotite_MG_2_FD_205661 | JGI IMG/M metagenome (GOLD analysis project Ga0316204, IMG submission 205661) | Microbial mat bacterial communities from mineral coupon in-situ incubated in ocean water Damariscotta River, Maine, United States -... | ecosystem: Environmental > Aquatic > Marine >...
CAGCTTTCAATGACAACTTCGCGTCCGCTCAGCACACTCCAGCCGGGGTGTGTGCAAAGAATGTCAGCTTCCCTGGACCAGATGTTGCTCATGGCATCAAAGTCGCCATTGGCAAACGCCATGTAAAAAGCTTCGTTGGCAAAGAGGATGGATTGTTGAACTGAAGGGCTCATGTCTGTGCTCCACCCTGATCACGCAGCAACCCCAAATCCGGAACAGGTCCATCGTCGGCCATGGCCAGAACGCTATCAATCAGTTCTTCCGCCTGGCTGTCGTTCAGCCCCCCGTGGGCAAGCAGCATACGTGCCTTGTCGGTCATCTGGTTTTTCGACAAGGCTGATTCCGGGTCGCCGTAGCAGTTTTTTCTTTGTGCCTTCAATACCTGTCCGTCCTTCAGGGTCAGGACAACCTCAGCCCCCCACGAGACGGGATAGGCTGATGCCCAGGGGTCGGCTGTACGGACCGTTACTTTCTGGCGGAAGTTTTCAAGACGATCCCGGGCCGCATTGTCAAAGGATGAAAAATCAACGGCCCCGTCCGCCAAGGCAGCACTGACACAATGTTGCAGGGAAAACTTGGCCGCATAGTCATTGTCCGGTGAGGCACGATCGCAGACATCAAGGGCAACGCCGTAGGTATTGACTTCGATTTGTTCGATCTGGTCGACCGCCAGGCCCGATCCGGCCAGTTCACTGATCTCCAGCGCACAATCGATTGTTGGATGTGTGTGTCGGCAGGATGGCCAGGGTTTGATAGAGGTCACCGCCAGTTGCCAGCGATCAGCTGTTTCCGCCAGGACTTTATCCGGAATGGCATCGGGGCAGGCAGCGGCAAAAAAGCCCTGTGCACCCTCAAGAATCTCCGGTGGTCCGGTGAAACCAAAGCTCGCCAGGTCCGCCGCCAATAAACCGGATTCTGCTGCCCGACCGGCATGCAGGTGTTTGCTCATGGCGCCGGTATCCAGGAACTGCCACAGACCTGACGACTGGGTTCCGGCATTGCCAAGGGCATGAACGCATTGCTCATCATTGAGGTCGAACAGATGCGCTGCGGCCATGGCTGACCCAAAGGGGCCGCAGGTGGCCGTGTTGTGCCAGATTTTGTAATGCAATCCGCCGACGGCCATGCCAACCCGCGACATGGCCTCAAAACCCTGGAGGATCGCTGTCAGAGTCTGCTGGCCGCCGTGCCCGCGATGTTGCGCCAAGGCAAAAGCGGCCGGGATCACAACACACCCGGGATGGGTCACAGACGCCCGGTGCAGGTCGTCAGTTTCCAGAATGTGGGTCAGGGCACCATGCATGAATGCCAGACGGGCAGGGTCGTCGGATTGATTGTTTCTTTGATGATGCCAATTGAGCAATATCCGCCCAGGACCCGAGTTCCGTCCCGCCAGGGCGTTGGCTACTCCGTCGAGCGTCATCAGGGCGGCGGCCTGAAAATCTTGTGGTTCGACCGTGCGCGCCCGGATCAATTTTACAAGGTCACGTGTCAGAGACATGGAAAACCTCTCGTCTGTTCCGAAAAAGGGATAACACGGTGTATGGTGCTTCGCCAGCCAACCGGAAAATTATTCAGGACGCCCAGCGAACAACATTTATGACCTATCATTTTGTCTCCAAGGTTTTTTCACCACTTCTTGATCCAGGCAATCTGCTGTTGTCTCTGCTGTTGATTGGCTTTGCGCTGTTGTGGACACGGTGGAGCCGGGCAGGAAAGGGGCTGATTGGCACAGGTGTTGCCGGATTTGCCCTGGTAGCCTTGCTACCCATCGGAAGCTGGATCTTAACTCCACTGGAAAATCGCTTTCCATTACCAGCATATCAACCGGAAAAGGTGGACGGAATTATTGTATTGGGCGGGGCAACCAATAGCGCCCTTTCTCACATGCGCAAACAAACCAACCTGAACGGCAATTCCGAACGACTGACGACGTTTGTTACCCTGGCACGACAAAATCCAAAGTCCCGTCTTGTTTTTACCGGTGGATCTTCCGCATTGAGGGGGTATCACATCGCTGAAGCTGATGTGGCGGAGCAACTGTTGACAGAAACAGGAACGGATACCAGCCAGATACATTTTGAACGCGAATCCCGTAACACCTGGGAAAACGCGCATAAATTACTTGAGAGTATCAAACCGGCCGACAATGAAGTCTGGTTGCTGGTGACATCAGCCCGCCATATGCCAAGGGCTATGGGCGTCTTTCACAAAGCTGGCTGGCCCGTTCAGGCATGGCCCACCGATTTCCGCACATCGGGAGATTTTGGCTTCAGTTTTCGCTTCAAGCTGAAATCAGGACTTGTCAGTTTGTCTGAGGGTATGCGCGAATGGACGGCTCTGGTTATCTACAGAATGCTTGATCGTACTGACAGCCTGTTTCCGGGACCTTGATTGAGACGCGATATTTCACTCCTTTTCGTTGCAGGACCCTGAACGAATGTGGCATTTAGTGGGGCAGAACCACATATGCATTGTGGCATGAATATTTTTGGGGGACGACGTGGCGACTTTTTTTGGTAAACGGGCAGCAGCAGTACTTCTGGCGGTAACGTTTGTATTCGGTGCAATGATGCCGACATCACAGGCTGAAACTGAAAAATTCAGCGTCTGGGTTGAAGGCGTACGCAAGGAAGCCCTGGCACGTGGTGTCGACAAGGAAATCCTTGATGTTGCTTTTAAAAATGTCAAACCCATACCCAGGATCATTGAACTGGACCGAAAACAGCCGGAATTCACCCTGACCTTCAATCAGTACCTGACGCGTGTGGCTTCCCAGGTCCGCATCAAAAAAGGCAAGAAGAAGCTGGCGGAAAACCGCGAAGCACTGGAAAAAGTCGGTAAGAAGTTTGGTGTTCAGCCCCGCTTTATTGTGGCTCTCTGGGGGATCGAGACCGATTTTGGCCGGGTCTCTGGTGGCTTTAATGTCATTACGGCACTGTCGACGCTGGCCTATGACGGTCGGCGCAGCAAATACTTCCGCAAGGAACTGCTGAATGCCCTGGACATACTTCAGCAGGGGCATGTGAAACACAAGGATATGACGGGGTCCTGGGCCGGTGCCATGGGCCAGAGCCAGTTCATGCCCTCCAGTTTCAAAGCCTATGCCATTGATGCTGACGGAGATGGCCGTCGGGATCTTTGGAACACAAAGGCCGATGTCTTTGCCTCGGCAGCAAATTATCTCTCCAGTGTTGGCTGGCGGGATGATCAGACCTGGGGCCGCAAGGTCAAACTGCCGGAGAATTTTGACATTTCACTGGCCAGCAAGGGCTCGCGCGCCAAGGACAGCAAACCACAACGCCTCAGTGAATGGCAGGATCTGGGTGTGCGGCGGGCAGATGGTAGTGATTTGCCCAAACGGGACCTGATCGCGTCGCTGGTGTTACCTGCAAAAGGAAAATCAGATCCGGCCTACCTGGTTTACGGCAATTATCGTTCGATTTTGCACTGGAACCGGTCAACTTATTTTGCCCTGACGGTCGGTTATCTGGCAGATCGCATCGCCGGAATAAATTAGGGGTCCAAAAACACTACATATTCCGTTAAGATGTATGGATTACACTACATCAAGGCCCATATATAACTTAGTCACGGTTTGAAGGATTCAGATCAAATGCCGGGAAACGGCGATAAACTGAACGTATCCTCTCGCCTGTCCATTGCGGCAGGTGTGGTTGGTCTGTTGGCATTGGGGGGCTGCGCGGAAACGCAGCTTGCCGTCCATGCTGCGAAACAGGTTCTCAATTCGCAAAAACCAGTGGCGGAGTCTCGCCCGGGTACGACAAGTCAGTCCCCGGGCAAGACCGTTGCCGGTGTGCCCATTGGCAGTGGGGGTGTTTACAAGGTTGGTCAGCCTTACGAAGTCGCTGGCGTACAGTATTTCCCGAAGGAAGATCCTGTATATAACCAGACGGGCATTGCTTCCTGGTACGGCGATCCGTTCCACGGACGCCGGACGGCCAATGGAGAAGTCTACGATATGGGCGCCCTGACGGCGGCCCACAAAACGCTCCCCATGCCGGTTTTTGTCCGCGTCACAAATCTGGAGAACGGTCGAGCCCTTGTTCTGCGTGTCAACGATCGTGGCCCTTTTGTAAATGGTCGCATTATTGATGTCTCACGTCGGGGTGCCGAACTTCTGGGCTTCTCCCAACAGGGCACAGCCAAGGTTCGGGTTGAGGTTGTGACACCTCCTGCCGGTGAGGGGCGCGTGCTTGCCCGTTCCAATATTACGGATGAAGAGCGTCAGAAAGTCGTCGCTGTGCCGCAGGGCGAAGTTCAGGTTGCTGAACTGCCACCACCACCCGGTGTCGCGGTTTCTCCGGCACCGGTCGCACCGCCGGAACCACTGGCCGGGCCTGTATCTCCGACCCAGGGCGTACAGCAAACCGCCGTGGCTGGTAATCCCCAGGTCTTTATTCAGGCCGGCGCATTCAGCCAGTATGAAAATGCCCTGAAACTGAGAGCTCGCCTGAACGGCGTCGGCCCGACCGAAATCACCTCGGTCCAGGTCAACGGGCAGGAATTTTTCCGCGTTCGCATTGGCCCGCTGGCTTCTGTCGACAGGGCAGACCAGACCCTGAACGGCATGATCGATAGTGGGTATAAACTGGCCAAAATCGTCATTGATTGAGAAAATTCCGCTTTTTAGGCATTTTTGTCCACTTCAACTGTTCGGTCAGACGAATTTTTGACATATTTATGTTCGATCAAAGCCCCGCTGGACCAAAACAGACAAATAACATCCGCCGGTTAACGGGGCGAACAGGAGATTTAATGTACAAGCGGTTGAAACTTGCCGGAATGGCCGGACTGTTGTTCGGTGCCTTGGCTATTTTGCCTGTCTCCGCCGGGGCATTCGAAACGGCGGCCAGATACGCCATTCTCATTGACCAGCAAACCGGCCGGGTATTGCTGGAAAAAGATGCCGATACACCGACGTCCCCTGCCTCCATGAGTAAACTGATGACCGTACTGATGCTGTTTGAGCGTCTGGGTGACGGTAGTCTTTCCATGGACGACACTTTTCCTGTCAGTGAAAAAGCCTGGCGTATGGGTGGCTCGAAGATGTTTGTCGGGGTTAACACCCGTGTCCGTGTCGAGGAATTGCTGCGGGGCATTGTCGTCCAGTCCGGGAATGACGCCTGTATCGTCGTCGCAGAAGGTCTGGCCAGCAGTGAAACTGCATTCGCTGAAATGATGAACACCCGGGCCCAGGAACTGGGCCTTGAAAACAGTACTTTTGGCAACGCCACAGGCTGGCCGCATCCGGACCAGAAGATGTCGACCCGCGATCTGGCCAAAGTAGCCAACCGGCTGATCAGCGATTTTCCGCAGTACTACCCGCTGTTCTCTGAAAAAACATATACCTATAACGGCATCCGCCAGGGAAACCGTAATCCGCTGCTGTATCGCTATGACGGTGCGGATGGCCTGAAAACCGGTCATACAGAAGAAAGCGGATATGGACTGGTGTCCTCGGCCGTGCGCAAGGGGCGCAGGCTTATCCTGGTTGTGAACGGTTTGAGCAGTGTCAAGCAGCGGTCCCGTGAATCCGAACGTCTGCTGGACTGGGGCTTTCGTGAATTCGGTAATTACGATCTGTTCCGGGCCGGTGACAAGATTGTGGATGCTGCAGTCTGGCTTGGCTCAGAAGGGCGCATTCCACTGGTTATCGCCGATGACATGACCCTGACCCTTGCGCGCAAGGCCCGCAAGAAAATGAAGGTCACAATCGAACTGGTTGAACCCATTCCCGCGCCCATCAGAAAGGGCCAGGAAGTCGGTCAAATTGTTATCCGGGCACCGGAAACCAATGAAGTTCGTGTACCCTTGCTGGCCGGTGCAGATGTTGCCCGACTTGGCCTGTTTGGTCGTCTGGGCGCAGCGTTCAGCTATCTGGCCTGGGGTGCCTCGGCGAAGTGAGCCCGGCCGACAGTTCTCGCGGCTGTTTCATTACGCTGGAAGGCGGCGAGGGGGCTGGCAAGACAACACAGATATCACGGCTGAAAGACCTTCTGGTGGATCGGGACATCGATGTTCTGACGACCCGTGAACCCGGGGGCTCGGAAGGGGCCGAACAGATCCGAAATCTTTTGGTAAACGGCGACCCTGGCCGCTGGGATTCCATGACTGAAACCCTGCTGCATTTTGCCGCCCGGCGTGATCACGTTGAAAAAGTTGTCAAACCGGCTCTGGCCGCAGGTACCTGGATTATTTCGGACCGTTTTGCCGATAGCACCATGGCCTACCAGGGATATGGGCATGGCCTGGGGCTGGAAACCATTTCAAGGATTTACGAGGTTGTGCTGGCAGATTTCAAACCTGATTTAACGATCATTCTCGATCTGGATGTCGAAGCTGGTCTCGGGCGGGCACTTTCACGTTCGGGTGGCGAAGATCGCTATGAACGCATGGAGATAGATTTCCACAGGAAACTGCGCCAGGGTTTTCTGGATATCGCCCACAATAATCCCGATCGCTGTGCCCTGATCGATGCCAGTGGCGATGCTGACAGCGTATTTACCCTGTTGTCCGGGGTTGTGCGTGACAGATTGCTCGGTTGAGCTGAAAGTTCCAGTGTAATGGCAGGCAAACAGGAAATTGAAGAGCTGGATCCGTTCGATCCCTGGGTCAACCAGTCTCTGTCCGGACATCAGGCGGCAGAAAACATGTTCCTGGACGCCTGGAATTCAGGGCGTATGCCACATGCCTGGCTGATCACTGGTGCGCGTGGTGTGGGCAAGGCAACCTTCGCCTATCGTTGTGCCCGTTTCGTCCTGGCTCAGACCGAAGCAGAGGATGAACTGTTTGGGGCACCGCCGCCGCCGCAGTCTCTTGAGATACCACAAGACGATCCGACGTTTTCGCTGGTTGCCCGCCAGTCCCACCCCGGTCTGCGATCAATCCGGAAGTCCTGGGACGACAAGACCAAAAAAATCCGCAACGAGATTGTTGTGGATGATGTGCGCAAGGCGATCACCATATTCAACGTTACTGCCGGGCAGGGGGCCTGGCGGATAATTGTGGTCGATGCCGTGGACGAAATGAACGTCAATGCGGCCAATGCTCTTCTGAAAACGCTGGAGGAGCCGCCGCAGCGTTCCCTGCTTATACTGGTTGCCCACAATCCGGGCAGGTTGTTGCCCACCATCCGTTCGCGCTGTCGGACCTTGCCACTGAAACCTCTGTCTGAAGAAGACGTCGTTTCCCTGTTGCGGGACCGGGAGCCGGACGCTGAGGCAAGCGGCTTGTTGTCCCTGGCCCGACTGGCGGACGGCAGTCCCGGCCGGGCGCTGGAACTGCTGGAAAGCGGCGGGCACGGAATTTATGAAGATCTGATCGGGTTGTTAAGGCCCTTGCCGGAACTGGATATCGCCGCCCTGCACAAGTTTGCCGACAGAATGGCGCGCAAGGACGCGGCGGATCAGTCCCGGGCCTTCATGGCCATGCTGGACTGGTGGCTGGTCCGCATGATCCGTCACGCTGCCCTGGGGCAGCAACCGGTTGATATTGTGGCTGGTGACGGCCAGTTATCACAAAACCTTGCGGCCCGTCGAAGCCTTGATCAATGGATAGAGGTGTGGGAAAAGATAACCCGCCTCGCTGCCAGGGCAGACAGCGTCTATCTGGATCGTAAACAGGTACTGTTGAACGTCTTTTCCATGTTGGAGAAAGCGGCCCGCGCCTGATCGGATCTGATCGGGGCGAGAAGGCAATTTTTCTGGAACGGACCGGCATGACTGAAAACAAAAACTATTACATCACGACGCCGATTTATTACGTCAATGATTCGCCACATATCGGCCACGCCTATACCACGCTGGCCTGTGATGTTCTGGCCCGTTTCAAACGTCTGGATGGTTATAATGTCTATTTCCTGACCGGCACGGACGAACACGGCCAGAAGGTTGAAAAATCTGCGGCCGCCGCCGGCAAGGATCCACAGACCTTCACTGATCAAATTTCGAAAAATTTCCGCGACCTCGCGGAAGTTATGAATTTCAGCAACGATGACTTCATTCGCACGACAGAGCCGCGTCATATCAAGTCTGCCCAGGCTATCTGGAAAGCTCTTGAAGACGCCGGAGACATCTATCTGGACAGCTATTCCGGCTGGTATTCTGTACGCGATGAAGCTTTTTACGGCGAAGACGAACTGGTCAAGGGCGAAGACGGTAAAAAGCTGGCACCGACCGGCGCTGAAGTCGAATGGGTGGAAGAGCCCAGCTATTTCTTCCGACTGTCGGCCTGGGGTGACCGTCTGCTTGAATTCTACGACGCCAATCCGGATTTCATCCTGCCACACACCCGACGCAACGAAGTTGTCAGCTTTGTTCGCGGCGGCTTGCGGGATCTGTCCGTTTCCCGGACCAGCTTCAAATGGGGTGTGCCGGTTCCGGGTGATGAAGATCACATTATGTATGTCTGGCTGGATGCACTGACCAACTATATTACGGCGGTTGGCCATCCAGATACCGATTGTGAGAAATACCAGACCTTCTGGCCTGCAGATGTGCATATGGTTGGCAAGGATATCCTGCGCTTTCATGCGGTGTACTGGCCCGCTTTCCTGTTGGCCGCTGGTCTGGAAGCACCGAAACGGGTTTATGCGCACGGCTGGTGGACCAACGAAGGTGAAAAGATTTCCAAATCCCTGGGTAACGTTATCGACCCGCTTGCTCTGGTTGAAGAATTTGGCCTCGACCCGGTGCGTTATTTCCTCATGCGTGAAGTGCCTTTTGGCAATGACGGGGATTATTCCCGCACAGCCATGATCCAGCGCATCAATGCAGACCTTGCCAATGATTTTGGCAATCTCTCGCAGCGTGTCCTGTCCATGGTCTTTAAAAACTGCGATGCGGCTATTCCGCAGCCGCAGGCATTCAACGAAGACGATCAGGCCATGCTGGATCAGGCCTACGGCCTGCTGGACCAGTTGCGCCTTGATTACGACCGTCAGTCCATGCACAAGGCACTGGAGGTCCAGTGGCGTGTGGTCGCGGAGGCCAACCGGTACGTGGATGCACAAGCCCCCTGGGGGCTGAAGAAAACCGATCCTGAACGGATGGGCACGGTTTTGTATGTGCTGGCAGAGGTTATTCGTAACCTGGCCATCCTGGCCCAACCCATTGTGCCGCAATCCGCTTCGATGATCCTGGATCAACTGAAACAACCGGATGATGCCAGAAGCTTTGAGGCCCTGGGGTCAGCAGGGGCTCTGGTTGCCGGTACAGCGCTGGACAAACCGGAACCCGTTTTCCCGCGTTTTGTGGAAGATGACTGACGGTAACGTGATCCAATGCGTTGGAAAGGTCGCTGTTTACAGATAGGCAGCGACCTTTTTTACGTGTAATTCATGTTCGTACAACCCGTTCGGTGTTATATACCTATATCAAACTTCGACCATTACCAAAATGCAGGATCAACACGATGAAACATGCGTTTTTTGTAATTATTTCAGTATATTATTTAATTTTATTAAACCCGTCACACGCAGCGGAACAGATTCCTGTACCAGGTGGTCCGGTGATCCTGACGATCAGTGGAAACATAGAAAACAGAAATTCAGACAAGGGTGCTGTTTTTGACCGTGAGATGTTACAGGGTCAGAACCTGGCAGGTCTGTCCTGGACCAAAATCCACTCGGCCACAGCCTGGACGACGGGTAAACCGGAGTTTGAAGGGGTATTGTTGAAGGATGTTCTGTCGCTGGTCGGTGCCAGCGGCAAACAAATAATTGCCACGGCCCTGAACGATTATTCCATTACCATTCCTTACGATCACATTAGTAAGTACAAGATATTGCTGGCCATGAAGATGAATGGAAAGGCCATGCGCGTCCGCGACAAGGGACCTATCTGGATAATTTACCCGACAGAAAGTACCGACAAGTCAAAAGGCAATCCGCTCAATAACTTAATGGTCTGGCAACTCTCCAGGCTGGACATTAAATAACCGGTTTCGTTGCCGGACAATAAACTTTCGGATGGGGCTTCGAATTGTTTCGTCAAAGCAAAACAGGACAAATATTGCCCAAGGTCTGGTTTTCGGCCTTGTTTGCGGTTCTGTTTGTGCTTGGCGTCGCTTTCAGCGTCTTCCAGTTCGATCAGGAACGCAAAGCCTATAACAAGTTTCTGGGCATTGGCGCCTGGAACCTCATGCAGGTCGAAGTCGAATACCTTAAATTCCTCAATGCGCTGGATCGCTACCAGTTGTCCGGCAATCCGGCCCTCAAAAGCGACATGCAGCTGCAGTTTGATTTGCTTTGGAGCCGTCTGCCGGTATTCCTCGAAGGCTCAGAATCCGAATACCACCTGACACTTCCCGGTGTTGAGGAAAAATTGCGGGATTTGTGGCGAACCCTTCAGACGATCGACGATGAAGTTGCCGGTCTTGTTGCCGGTGACCGACAAAGCTACATCAGCATAAGGGAAACACTGGAAGCCCACCGCATTGACATTCATTCCTCCGTGCAGACCGCGATAAGTTCACCTGGCTCACATTTCATGCAGGTGGAAATCGGGCGGGCGCGGTTCCTGGGGTACCTGTCGGTAATCGGTATGGTCCTGTCGGCCGGTCTTTTGATCTCCTTTTTGTTCAACGAATTCAAAAGTGGCAAAAAGCTGATCAAGGCACGTGAAAAGGCCATTGAACAAGCAGAAATCGCCAATGCCGCACGAGCAGATTTCCTGACAAACATGAGCCATGAACTAAGGACACCACTGAACGCGATCATTGGTTTTTCTGAAATCCTGCAATCTGAACCCTTCGGTCCTCTTGGTGACAAAAGATACCAGGAATATGTCGCTGATATTCATGAAAGCGGAGATCATCTGCTCAGCCTGATCAATGACGTATTGCATTTTTCCAAGCTGGGGGCTGGTAAAACCGAATTTGTAGAAGAAGACTTTTCCCCCAATGACGCAGTAGAATCGGCCCTGCGCATGCTGCAGGGAACAGCCTTCAAGAAAAACATCAAGCTGATCAACCAGCCATTGGCCGGGGATTACATGTTGCGCGCGGATATGCGGGCTTTCAAACAGATCGTCATTAATCTGGTCAGCAACGCCATCAAGTTTTCACCCGCCAAAACAAAGGTAACCATTTCGCTTGAGCGCGACGATACCGGGGGCCTGGCACTGTCCGTCAGCGACCAGGGGATCGGCATTGCGCGGAAAGACATTCCCAAGGCACTGGCGCCATTTGGCCAGATTGCCAACCCTCACACCAAATCACACGAGGGTACCGGTCTGGGACTGTCCCTGGTGGTTATGTTAATCCGGTATCATGGTGGAGACCTGACCCTGGACAGCGAACCGGATCAAGGCACGACGGCAACTGCGGTGTTTGCTGTCGGGCGATTGATGACGCCGGATCAGCCGCAAGATGAAACCGATGAGGTTTGAAGTTTTGACGGGCTGGCAGATTTCTGCTCGCGACAGGTCGTATCTGCACGGACTGCGGTGTAATCTCGCCCGCACCAAACCAAAACTTATACTCCGATATTAAAGGTTCCGGGATGCTGGTGGATAGTCATTGTCACCTTGATTTCAAGGATTTCGCAGACGAACTTGATGATATCGTCGATCGGGCACGCGCCCGGGGTGTCGGTCGTATGCTGACCATATCAACGCATCTGGACAGGTTCCCGGGGGTGCGCGATATCGCTGAACGCTACGAAGACATCTATTGCTCGGTCGGTGTACACCCTCATGAG
>Ga0316204_10010709_pt1 | contig 11720 bp, 12 predicted proteins | sample 6monrhotite_MG_2_FD_205661 | JGI IMG/M metagenome (GOLD analysis project Ga0316204, IMG submission 205661) | Microbial mat bacterial communities from mineral coupon in-situ incubated in ocean water Damariscotta River, Maine, United States -... | ecosystem: Environmental > Aquatic > Marine >...
GTGAATGAGGAGCAGCTGGTTGGCATCATTACCCGCAGTGATCTGCTGGGTTCGGTGATGCGACATTTTGTGCTGGAACTGTGGGCCTAGTCTGAATTCAGTTTAGGCTTGCTGTTTTATAGTTTTTAGGGCCTCTGATTAATTGTTTTATCTGTCATTGTGAGCAAAGCGTGATGGACTAGAAGTCCGAATCCTTTAGGGTGGCAATCTCGATTCTAGATGAATCTTGAGTTAAGAGATTACTTCGTCGCTTTACCCGAAGGGCACTTCCTTCGGGCGCACTCCTCGTACCACAAGGGTATTCCCTTTGGTCAGCTGACAATTAATCAGAGGCTTTTTTGATTATAGGACTGATTCAAATCCTTCAAACTGCGGTGGCCCTAGATAGATATTTTTCTTTGGCCCGCCAGCGTTGGCGTGTGCCTTTCTGAATGCTTCGGATTTGGTCCAGTTTTCAAAATCACTTTTTGCTTCCCAGATGGAGTGCGATGCAAACAGGGTATGTTCTTCGTTTGTCGGCCCCTGTAGAAGATTAAACTCTTTAAAGCCGGGTACGGTATCGAGGAAGGTGTCGCGATTTTTCCAGATCTCGATGAACTCCTCTTCACTGCCGAGTGCGATCCTGAAACGATTCATGGCGATATACATAGTGTTTAAATATTCCTGTTTTTGGTGGCTTGGAAACGATTGGGTATCTGGCAAATAATTGGATTTGTCAGGTGACCGAAGGAAGTGCCCACGTGGTACGAGCATCGCGACGCAATCTCTAATCTATCAGTATCTGATAGTTAGGAGATTGCTTCGTCGCTTCGCTTCTCACAATGACAGTAAGTTAGAGGTTTTAAAACAGGTTCGAGTTATTTGACGAACTTCAGCAGCATGCGGTCGCTCTCACCAATCGCGAGGTATTTCGCTTTATCTTCCTCTCCGAGTCTAAGGTTTGGCAGTAGTGTCCAGACTCCTTTAGGATGGTTTCTACTATCTTTGGCGTTGGCGAGTAGTTCTGATTTTCCGACTAGCTTGAAGCCCGCCTTTTCTGCCATGGCGATGGTGTCGCTTTCGTTAACGTAACCAGATTTTGCCTTGGGGTCCTGTTTTGCCTCTGGATCACCGCGGTGCTCGACCACACCCAGCGTACCGCCGGATTTCAGTGCTTGGTACATGGCGCTAAACACGGCATCACTAGTGCCTGCCTTCATCCAGTTATGCACGTTACGAAAGGTTAGAACCATGTCGGCGGAACCGGCCGGTGCGACCTCGGTTTTGTTGGGTGGCGCGAGTACCGTGACATTGACCTTGCCATAGTGGGCCGGGTCGGCGCTGAGTTTGTCATCGAAGCGTTTGGCGGCACGCTTGGCCCAGTTTGGGCCATCTTCGCCATCAAAACCGGCGGCATAAAAGGTACCGTTGTCTTTTAGGTAAGGGGCGAGGATTTCAGTGTACCAGCCGCCGCCGGGGGAGATTTCAACTACGGTCATGTTGTCTTTGATGCCAAGCCAGCTGAGTGTCTCCAGTGGTTTGCGATATTGGTCGCGGGCGCTGTTACCTGCGCTGCGATGATCGCCATTGATCGCCTGTTGTAGTTTTGCATCGGTCGCGTGGCTCATGTCTGCGGCGATGGTATTACTTGTGGCAAGCAGTGCTGCGAGTGAGAGGCCGAGTGTGGCGAAAATATGACCCTTGTTGTACTGTGGTGATGACTGCATGATTCGTCCTTTTAGTTGCAAATATAGCGGTTATCTAAATGGTGATGTTATGACTATACTAGCGGCTAAGCAATGGTGCGACTACCAGAATATTTAAACGTTTTGCACAGAGGTTAGCGAATGACAAATAGTGAAACAGAGGTGAATGTGATCGACCTCGAAGATCTGGATCTATCGCATACCAGCATGCAGCGATTGCGGTGTGCGACCCGTTTGCTAGACGGTTTTCATCGTGGTCTGTTTGGCTTTTTACATGCACCTAAGCGTACTATTTGTGTGAGTTTTCCGGTTGAGATGGACGACGGTTCAGTGCGCGTCTTTGAAGGCTTTCGCGTGGTGCATAACCGCGTATTAGGGCCGGGCAAGGGCGGGATTCGTTACCACGCTGACCTGACCGTGGATGAGGTGAAGTTCCTTGCCGCGGAGATGACCTGGAAATGTGCGCTGGTCCATATCCCGTTTGGCGGTGCCAAGGGCGGGGTGGTGTGTGATACCAAATTGTTAAGTGAAGATGAGCAGCGTCGCATCACGCGTCGTTACATCACGGAGCTGGGCGATAACATCGGCCCCCATTCTGATATCCCCGCACCGGACATGTACACCAACGCGCAGACCATGGCGTGGATTTACGACACCTATGATGTGATGCACCCGCGGCGTAATAACCGCCCGGTGGTAACGGGCAAGCCGGTCGAACTAGGCGGTTCGCTGGGGCGACGTGAAGCGACTGCGCGTGGTGCGCTCTATGCTACGCAGCGTTTTATTGAGCAGACGACATTGTGCGGTTTTCAAAATCTTAGCGGTGTGCGTGTTGTGGTGCAGGGCTTTGGTAACGTGGGGGCGATTGCGGCACAGTTATTTGATGAGGCGGGGGCGATTATCGTTGGCGTGAGTGATAGTCAGGGCGGTATCTATGATGAACGCGGGCTGGATATCGACGCAGTGATCGCATACAAGCAAGTACACCGTACGGTGGTCGGACTGCCGGATACGATGTCGGTTACGAATGAAGATCTGTTGGAGCTGGATTGCGATATTCTGATTCCGGCGGCGCAGAGTAATCAGATCCATAAAGGCAATGCGGCGCGCATCAAAGCGAAACTGGTGGTGGAAGCGGCCAATGGCCCAACCACGCCGGGTGCCGATGAAATCCTGTTTAATAAAGGCGTCTGCCTTTTGCCTGACATTCTGGTGAATGCCGGAGGTGTGGTGGTGAGTTATTACGAGTGGGTGCAGAACTTCGAAAATGAGCAGTGGGAGCTGGATGTTGTTAACCGCAAGTTGCGGCATAAAATAGACAAGGCGGTTGACCGGGTGGTGGATCGCTGGGGTAGTCTGTCGGAGGCAACACAACATGAGCCGACAGTTGAGGGCGATGGCGAGCCATGTCACTGTATGCCGGTTGATCTGCGGACAGCGGCGCTGGTGGTGTCGATTGAACACCTGGTTAAGGTGACGTTGGCACGTGGTATCTGGCCTTAAAAGCGGGCTAAAAGGATTGTTTTAGTCGCCGATAGCTTCAAAGGCAGTGGCTAGTTTTAATTCGATTTTAAGCAGGGAGTTGCCATGAGCGAACGTACTATGAATATTGCGGATCTTGCTGTGACCTTTATTGAACCCTCATCTACCCAGCGAAAGGTGATTGCAGGGCACCTCAATCAGCTGGGGTTGAGCAAGGTTGACTGGTTTAATGATGGCGAGTCGGCATTGAAAGATATGCATCAATATCAGCCCGATTTAGTGGTTAGCTCAATGCACCTGCCTGACATGAGTGGTACCGAACTCGTGCAGAAAATGCGTGCGGATGACGCGCTTGAGCATATCCCGTTTATGGTTGTCTCCAGTGAGCACTCAGATTACTACCTGGAGCCAGCGCGGCAGGCCGGGGTTGTCGCGATTCTTTCTAAACCATTTGATCCCGAAGATCTAAAAAAAGCGCTCTATTCAACGCTGGAATTTATCGAGCCGGAAAATCTGGAACTTGAAGAGATTGAGCTTGATGAGTTGTTGGTATTGGTAGTGGATGATAGTTCAACCGCGCGTAAACACATCTGCCGTGTATTAAATAATCTGGGCATTATTAATATTGTGCAGGCGGTAAATGGTAAAGAGGCACTTGAGGTGATGGAACATCAGTTATTTGATCTGGTTGTGACGGACTACAATATGCCGGAGATGGATGGTCAGGAGTTGACCCGCTATGTGCGCGAAAAAGGGCTGCAGAAATCGATCCCGATTTTAATGGTGACCAGTGAAGCGAACAGCAGTCAGCTCGCAGGTGTTAAGCAGGCTGGGATCTCGGCGCTGTGTGATAAGCCATTTGAGCCGGGTGAAGTGAGATCGTTGATTACAAAAATTTTGAGTGAGTAATCCGCTATGAGTGACGTAACACCGATCGATAATATTCGTGGTTATCATGCGCACATCTATTTTGATAAAGATACGCTGGAGTTGGCTCAGCAGTTGTGTGAAAACACGGCTGAGCTTTTTGAGGTTGAGATGGGGCGTGTACATCAAAAACTGGTAGGCCCTCACCCTTGTTGGAGTTGTCAGTTAGCCTTTTCTCCGCAGCAGTTTTCAGCGGTGGTGCCATGGTTGGCGCTGAACCGCGCTGGTTTGACTGTGTTTGTGCATCCGCAGACGGGTGATGATCTGCGTGACCATCGTGACTATGCAATGTGGATGGGGACGATTGAGAAGCTCGATTTCAGTATCTTTACTCAATCGCATTTACCGCTTAACTAAATTAAAGAAACCAATGGATCAACAATTCAATACGCAATTGATAGAGGTGTTGCTGTGAATCGCCTGCTGATGCTGTTTTTGCTGGCGGCTAGTTTTGTGGTGATGCCAGTTGTAGCTGGTGAGATTTTCAAATGCCGAGATGCAATGGGGCGTGTGGCCTTTCAGGATCACCCCTGTCATAAGTCGGATAATGAAGAAAAGTTACCATCCTATTCGGCTCCTGCAAAGGTTGATAAAACGTCTGATAAGAAAGCAGCCGATGTTGCTGGTGCTTCAGGTCCGCAGGCATCTGCAAAAGAGTCTGAAGCGAAGAAGGCGGGAAAAACGGCGGGCAGCAATACCTTTGCCTGGCGACTTTCAAAGGGAAAGCAGCAGGGCTATTTGATGGGGTCTATCCATTTTGGCAAGGCATCGATGTACCCACTTCCGATGACATTACTGAATGCGTTTAAAGAGTCGAGCGCGCTGGTGGTGGAGGCCAATGTGGTGGATGCGGATGCCTCAACCATGGCTCACACAATGATGAGTGCAGGTGTCTATAGCGATGGCACAACATTAAAAAAAGTGCTGGGCGCTGATCTGTGGGGTGAATTGGGCGTTACTTCCGCGGCGCTGGGTATTCCTGTTTCACTGTTGGAAGGGATGAAGCCATGGCTTGCGTCGATGACGTTAACTGCGATGGTGTTGAAGGGGATCGGCCTTGATGAGTCACTGGGGGTTGATCGGCACTTTTTAGATATGGCGAAGGCGCAGCACAAGCCCATCCGTGAACTGGAATCGGTGCATCAGCAGTTGACACTACTCAGTGGTTTGCCTCAGAAGGTTCAAATCGCAATGTTAAAGCAGACGCTTAAAGATGTGGTAGCCGCTGATGCCTATTTTGATACGATGTTAAAGGCGTGGCAGAGCGGTGATGTCTTAGCGTTGAATCGACTGTTTGTGGATGAAGGGTTAAAGAGTGACGAGAGTGGTGAGCTTAATCGGCTAATGAACACCAATAGAAATATCACGATGGCGAAGAAAGTTGATGAGATGTTAAAAAAGGGTTGTCACTGCTTTGTGGTGGTGGGCGCAGGCCACCTTGGTGGTGAGGCGGGAATGATTAAGCTATTGCAGGCTAAGGGGTATAAGGTTGAGCAGTTGTAGTGTATGTTATTTTGAGTCTATAAATAGAAGCCCGGATCATAAATAATGACCCGGATTTTAGAGTATAAAGCTATTGTTTTAATTTGAATGTATTTATTGCCTAATTTCAATTCCCGAAGTAAGTTTTAAAAGTGCGGCAATAAAACGATCTTTGTCTTCCTTTAGGATTCGTACGGCATGCCACTCCATGAGGCTGGTAGTCATTTGAATTTTTACCTCACTCTCATTATCGGCTAATGCACAAACCCATGTCATCATGCCTGGCTCAGCCAGGCGTACCCATTTTATTTGGTTAAAGCGTAAATCAAAGGCAGCGCTTTCTAGATGTTTCGTATGAGTAGTAGTAACCATGACTTTTCCAGGGGCTACTGCCGGACTGCGTTCAACCTTAGCATCTAGTGGTGTGAGGCGAGTAACATAGCCTTGATAGGCTATTCCATGCTCTGAAACCTTCAAATCGTGGCCTTTCATTTTGACACCATCAGTGCAAATTCCGTGTTTTCTGCGTTGATCGTTTCCGTTGACTTTAACCACTTGGGCGTGAGGTTCTAGAAGGTTTTGAAGCGTCTCGATCGCCTCTGCTTTACTCATAGTCGAGAGCATAGTGGTGACGTTTTGAGTTGGTGTGTATGTTGTAGCGCAACCAGCTAGTGATAACAATATGAGTAAGATACTCATGTGCGGCATTTGTATTTTCATATGGAGCACTCTATTAGTTAAGGTATAAATTAATTTTCCTACAGCGCCCAATACAGCCTTATCATTTCTTTAGTTCTGCTTATATGTATGGTGTTAAGGTTGCAGGGTTTATCAAACTGCAAAAGGCACCTTCCTTTTTATCGGAAGCACCCTGGATTTCATAAGTTTTTATACAGCAAGTAGCCCAGGTGAAGTGTTAACGTAAATCCGGGTTGCAACAGAGTCTTGTGGGCTTAAGGATGTATTTATTTCTATTCAGTATCAGCCGCAGGCAATGTCTTACCCGCATTAAGAATTCCATTAGGATCAAACTGCTGTTTGATCTGGCGCATCAGGCCGAGCGTCACTTCATCAATCTCACGCGCGACAAACTCGCGTTTGACGATACCAACGCCATGTTCGCCGGAGATGGTGCCATTGAGTTTTAGTACCAGATTAAAGACCGCATCAAGGCAGGCTTCGGCGTCGCGCATCTGCTGTGGGTCATCGGGATCGAGTAGCAGGTTGGTGTGTAGATTGCCATTGCCGGCGTGACCAAAATTCACAATGGTGATGCCATGTTTTTTGGATAGCTGTTGCAGGCCGCGTGTTAGTTCCGGCAGGTGTGAAACCGGTACCACGATATCTTCGTTGATCTTCTTGGGTGCTACGTTACGTAGTGCGGGTGATAGCGCCTTGCGGGTATTCCACAGCGCCTGAATTTCTGCTTTTGTGGTGGCGGCAGTCAGGTCGATGAGGCCTTCATTACGCGCGGCATCGCTGACCTTTTCAACCGCTTCATCAAGACTGGCGCTAAGGCCGTCGACCTCAATCATCAACATCGCACCAGCCCCTTTGGGCAGGTCGGATTTCGAATAGTTACGGATCATTTCGATTGCGGTGCCGTCGATAAACTCTAGCGCACAAGGCACAACCGCCTGCGCCATGATGGCGGAGACTGCGTGGGCGGCGTCATCAATCGTGGCATAGATTGCTTGTAGGGTGCGCTTGGCTTCGGGCAGTGGGGTTAATTTCAGGGTGGCTTCGGTGATGATGGCGAGCGTTCCTTCGGAGCCGATCAGCAGGCGAGTCAGGTCATAACCAACCACCCCTTTGGTGGTGTAGACACCGCAGCGAATCTCACGTCCGTCGCCAGTGATCGCACGTAGCCCAAGGGTGTTTTCGCGCGGCGTGCCATATTTAACGGCGCGTGGCCCGGATGAATTGTAGGCGAGGTTGCCACCGATGGTGCAGACCGCGGCACTAGTCGGATCGGGCGGCCAGAAGAAACCGTGTTCGGCGGCGGCCTTTTGAACCTCTTGATTGGTGACGCCGGGGGCGACCACCATCACGCGGTTGGCGGGATCAACCTTGATGATCTCGCGCATGCGTTCAAATGAAAGCACTACGCCGCCGAATAGCGGCACGGTCGCGCCAGTGGTGCCGGTGCCTTTACCGCGTGCGGTGAGCGCTATTTTATGTTGATTGCAGAGCTGTACGATCTTGACGGTTTGATCATGGTCCTGCGGAAAGAGCACCGCTTCGGGCAGTGCTTCGCGGCGACTATTGTCGTAACCGTAGGGCAGGCAGTCAGCTGGATCATGTAGCAGATTTTCATCGCCGACGATGGCGCGTAGTGTCGCCAGCAGTTCAGGTGTTATCACGGTTTAAGATTCAGATTCGATGTATTCAAAAACTTTTACGATGCCCTGTACGCCTTTCACATGCTGCACAGTTTTGGCTGCAGCATCACCTTCGTCGCGCGTCACCAGCCCCATCAGGTAGACCACGCCACGTTCACTAATCACCTTAATGTAAGCGCTGCTGACACCCTTGGCGCTGAGCAATGAGCTTTTGGCTTTAAAGGTGATGGCGGTGTCGTTATTTTGTACCTTTAGACCAATCGCTCCGGTAATTTTTATTTCGTTATTGACCTGCTTCACCTTCATCTGCTGGCGCGCATGAGCGGCGGCGCGTTTGCGGTGTTGTTCACTGGGTACTTGCCCTACCAGTAGTGCTACGCCGTTAAAGACAGTTGCTTTGATACGGGAGTTTTTCATTAACTTTAGATCTTTGTGGATGGCGTTATTGATTTTGCGTTCGCTGGTCTGGTCATCCAGGATGGTGCCCGCAGAGCGGCGGTCGTGGGCTACGAGGGCGCTAGTAGCCGCACCTGCCACAAGGACTGGCGCGCAGCCCTGTAGCGATGTAACGATGAGCAGGGTTGCAAGGGTGGCCGTGATGAGTCTCTTCACAATCAATTCTCCTGTCCCAGAAGTTGGTAGTCGATCAGATCGCACAGGCAGTGGATGGTCAGTAGATGAACCTCCTGAATGCGGGCGGTGCTATCTGCCGGTACGCGGATCTCGATGTCCTGTTCGTGTAGGATCTTGGCGATCTCGCCGCCGTCTCGACCGGTAAAGGCGATCACGTTCATTTCGCGTTCGTGGGCTGCGTGGATGGCGTTGACCACATTTTCCGAATTGCCGCTGGTGGAGATGCCAACCAGTACATCGCCGGGCTGTCCCAGAGCGCGGGTCTGTTTGGAGAAGACCTCGCTGAATGAGTAGTCGTTGGCGATTGAAGTGATGGTCGAGGCATCCGTGGTGAGCGCAATACAAGGCAGGCCGGGGCGTTCCATTTCGAAGCGATTAAGCAGTTCGGATGAGAAGTGCTGCGCATCGGCGGCTGAGCCACCATTACCACAGGCGAGTATTTTGCCTTCGTTAAGCAGGCTGGCGGTTAAGACATCCGCGGCGGTCACAATGGGTTGTGATAACACTTCTGCTGACTGTATTTTGGTTTCAACGCTGTCATTAAAGATGCGTTTGATGCGTGTGGCATGATCCATAAGGCTGCTGTGCTGTCTCTTAAATTATTGTCTATTGGCTAATGTCGGGCTTGAAAAGCGTCCTGTATCCACTGGATATTGTCCGATGGTGCTGCCGCTTGCGTCTCAGCATGGATGGCAATCACATCAAAACGGGCTGGTTGTCTGGCCGCTTGCCGGTTTTCCTGCAAATAGTGTAACGCACTCACGATTAACTTGTCTTGTTTACGCCGATCGACGCTGGCGTGTGCGCCGCCAAAATGCTGGTTGCGCCGATAGCGCACTTCGATGAAGACGATGCTGTCGCGGTGCTGCATGATCAGATCGATTTCGCCGCGACGGCAGCGGTAGTTGCGCGTGATGAGTGTGAGTCCTTGCTGCTGCAGGTAGTTAAGCGCAATGGTCTCGGCAGCGTCACCGCTGGTTTGTGTTTTGCCCATGATGCCGTCCGTGGCCTGGTCTTGATCTGATTCGGATTTGATTAGCGTTAGAGTGGCCGTGCAATGCCGCGTTTGAAGCGTGCCCAAGGCAACTGTCGGAAAATGCGATTAGATTCGTCCAGACTCAATGTGCCGGTTTCGCCGCTGTAGCGTTCATAACGGAATGTCGCCATGTGTTTGACCTGAGGGATCAGGTTGTAGGCGTCGATCCCCATCGCATAAAAGCGGGTGTATTGGTTGTTCTTCTCTGGCCAAAGTTGCTGGATGCGCTGGTTCAGCTCATTCTCTTCACGGTCGCGGCTAAGCACCCATGGAATGTCGCAGAAGGTGATCTGGTCGAGATCGCGGTTGGCCTCTTTGTCGAGGTGACCTGAGTAGAGATGCGAGGTAGCGTAGACCGGTAAATCACCGGCGTAATGAAATTTGAGCTGTGGCTTGATCAGTCTCGCCTGGCGCGGGAAGGCGACCATAAAGATAAAATCGGCATCCTGGCGGCGGCGTGGCTCAAACTTTAGCTTGGTGCCGAGCAGTCGTTGCAGCTCCTTTTTGCGGCGTTGGCTTTCGTCGATATTTAGCAGATTGCGCAGCGGTTCTGAAAAGTCATTTTTACTTGAGGCGTAGGTCTGCTGCTCTGCCACGGTGCCGTTAAGTGACTCCCAGCTATCGTTAAAGGCGCTCAGAATACGTGCGCCCCATTCGCCTTCTGGCACAATCGCGAGTGCCTGATTGTAGCCGTCGAGCCAGGCGCGTTCTGCTAGCTGGCGTGCCTCATCTTCGGGCGCGAGGCCAAACTGATAGAGATTTTCAGTGAATGCTTCGGGGTTACCGCTGTAGTTCAGTGTCAGGGTAGGTACTGCGGTGTTGCCTTCATTGATAAGGCTTTCGACGTTGGCTTTATTGAGTGGCCCGACAATAAATTCGGCACCGTCATTGATCGCTTGCTGGTACTGCTCAAATGCGCTGCTGCCTTTGGCAGTCGTGTCGTAGAGGCGAATCGATGAGGGTGCCTGACTATTTTTCCTGTCGAAATGAGCGGCAAAAAAACCATCGCGAATAATGGCGGCGGGAGCGGCAAAATTGCCACTCATTGGGAGTAGTAGTGCGATTCTCTCAGGATGAATCAGTGCGCCACTCTGCCATGCGTTAATCGAGGCGAGGATGTTTTCCGAGACGTTAATGTCAGGATAGTTCTGGTGCCAGGTGGTTAGCGTGTTGTTCAGTGCCGCACCGCTAATTGGATCTTCGCGCTGGGTGCTTTTGGCGAGCAGGGCGAGTTCCAGCCAGCCGCTGAGTGAGTCGGGTGGTGGGTCGATGCGTAGTTGTTGCAACATCGTCTCTGACAGCATCATCAACGATTGCCAGATCAGTAGTTGGTTGTCTTCAATCTCACTGGCGGGTATCGGTGGCGCGTCGATTGGTGCGACGAGGTAGGGTTCGCGTTGAATATATTCACGAACAGCTTCGATCAGGTTGCCGGCACGGCTATAGGCTTGCGCGCGCAGCATGTGGTAGAGCGCGCGCTGTTCGTTGCTGGTGAGTGGTGATGGTGGTTGCTGGAGTGCTTCAAGTGCTGTCGCCGGGTTTGATTCGGCCAGTGCGATGCGTGCGGCAAGCAGGTTGACGTTAAGTTGTTGTGCTGGGCTAAGGCCATCGCGGCTGATCGCCTGTAATGCGCGTTTCGCCTGCGCAATGTAATTGCCTTTGAGTAGCATGCTAGCGGCTTTCATCTGAAAGTCGGCGCGTGTCTCGGTAGGGGCGATCAGTGCGAGTTGTTTGTAGGCGTTACCGGCTGCCTCGTAATAGCCTTCCTGTAGTGCATTTTCAGCGAATTTTATCAGTGCGGTGGTGTCATGTTGGCGACTATCGTCTGGCGTGGTCGAACAGCCAGCGATGGCGATGAGAACGATGGATGCAGTAAGGGTTCGAAAACAGTGAGAGCGGGTGGTCATTGTTTGTGACTTGATTCCTGTGCCCGGTGAGGTGCGGGCTCTGTTAAAATGAGCGCCAATGGTTACTCGACGTTAAACGTTCGCGGTCAGAGTCGCCACTGATTGGCAGTCAATTATCGACATAAAAGTCGCTTACTGTTGCTGGTTATTACTATAACTAAGTCGTTGGGGGTTGTCAGTGTCAATTATTAGTGGCGCATTGTACGTGGTGGCGACACCGATCGGC
>Ga0316204_10010710_pt1 | contig 11720 bp, 8 predicted proteins | sample 6monrhotite_MG_2_FD_205661 | JGI IMG/M metagenome (GOLD analysis project Ga0316204, IMG submission 205661) | Microbial mat bacterial communities from mineral coupon in-situ incubated in ocean water Damariscotta River, Maine, United States -... | ecosystem: Environmental > Aquatic > Marine >...
TCTTGCAAACATATGGCCTGAAACTGTAAATGTACTTGACCGCTGATCAAGCGAACATTAACGCTTTTGTCTTTAATGACATCGGGAAGTTTTTCTATATCATGTTGATACACAATCCTACCTTCTATAAGCCGTTTTTTAAGTCGTATGTTTGACCCAAGTGCGTCTTGTAAAGGCAGGCCTTTCAAACGGGTAAAAGGCACTTCTTGATATTTCAGATCTAATTGAGTCAGGATTTTACCTCGTTTTATGTTATGACTTGCTTTAAACACTTTTATAAGGGCGTTTAGTTCGTAGTTTATAAAGTACCTTTTTTTATTTTTTCTTGAGATGATCTGAAGACTTGAACGACTATACATGTGTGCATTTTTTTTAAATTTAAGTTCATAATCATCAGAGAGCTCTTCTATATAACTGCCTTGTTTAAAGCTGATGTCTGAAATCTTCATATGAGGATAATAGTTCTGATAATAACGTTCTATTTTCTCACGTAAACTTTTAAAATCAAGCCCAGACTTACGTTTAACGTGCACTATACCTTTACTTTTATCTTCAAGAGCAAGGCCTTTTTCTTGAAGTCTTAAAATAAGTTTTGAAGAGGTAAATGCTTTTTGATGCTTACTTTCTTCAAATGTATAGACAGTGAAATCTTTTTTTACAGAGGGAGAAATATGTGAGGCATTAAAATCTAGACCTGAGATAGTATAGGTGGTTTTAAGTTCTTGCGAGAATAAGGTAGAGGATAAAACTATGAATAATACTATATGAGTTAAGTACAAGGGACTGCTTTGAATTAAGTTAAAAAAGGAAGTATAACATAAAGAGGTGGTACCAGAGAGGGGACTCGAACCCCTAAGCCTCGCGGCGGGGGATTTTGAATCCCCTATGTATACCATTCCATCACTCTGGCGTGAAGAGGCGGAAGTATAAATGTAAAATGCTTAAAGGGTTATAAAAATGTGTAAATAAGAGTGTATGTCAGTATGGTTAATATTTTGTGGAACTGATTTTGCTTTTTCATTCTAATAAGATAGTTGCTATTGGTACACGGAGGTGCAAAATGCGAGCTACGATGAGTGGATATTATAGAAATCTAAATTATGATCAAAACAAGGTCGCCAAAGAACTTTTTGATGTAACTAAGCAGATATCATCAGGTCAAAAGATACAGTATGCCCATGAAGGGGTCTCAACTTTTATTGATACTGTACGGCTAGACAATGAAGTCACAACCTTAACTCAGGTCAAACAAAATGCGAGTAAGGCACTTGAATTTAGTATGAATACTGATACGACCATGACCGAGATATCTAAGATCTTAGATGCGATGAAGGTAAAGATGGTTTCATCAGCCAATGACGCTAATAGCCCTGAAAGCCTTAATGCCATTGCTGCTGAATTACGCGGTTTAGAGCAAAACCTTTTTCAGCTTGCCAACACTTCTATAGATGGAAAGTACCTTTTTTCTGGTTCAAGTGTTACGACAAAGACAATAGACTCAAATGGAGTGTATCAAGGAAATGAAAAAGACTTGAAGACTTTCATTGGATCAGGCGTTGAACAAACCTACAACATCAATGGTAATGACCTTTTCTTTGGTGATGAAAGTGATACCAAACGTTATATCACAAGTAATATGCCTATGCTAAACAAAGCTTCTCTTTATCCTGAGTTTATGAGTGAATCAACGGTTTCAGCCTCAATTGAAGAGTATATTACTGAAAATGACACGATCAGGGACCTTATCGGTGATGTAAATACTATAGAAGACATAGAAGCGGGAAATGAGGGTTTTCAAACTACGTATTTTTATCTGCGTGGAACAGACCATGATGGAAATGCTTTTAAACAACGTTTAGAGATGGATGGTTCTCAAAGTATTGAAAACCTGCTTGATCAAATCGGTGCAGCATATGGAAATACCGCTTTAAATGACTTGGTCGATGTGAGCTTAAATATAAATGGACAGATCGAGATTAAAGATAAACTTGCTGGCTCGAGCAAATTGGACTTTCACCTAGTCGCTGCAACAGACTTTGACCTTTCAGATGGATCTGATCATGCAAAGGTAGCCAACCTAGATAGCTTAGATATAGGTACGACTTCGTTAGAAGGTATTTTAAAAGAAACTACTACCAACAAACTGTTAATTACAGAATTTATGAATAGTGACCTTACTGTCACAAATGGCTTACGTGCACAGGTGGATGTTATTACAGTAAATGATGTTAACGGTACAGCCACTGTAGATGCTGATGATATTATGACTATTACGGTCGGGGGTACGGCATTTAATTACTCAGGAGGCACCTTAGATGCTGCTTTAACTGACTTGGCAACTCAAATAAATACAGATCCTGCCTATAATGCAATTCATAATCCGGGAGATACATTTATTACTATCACTGCTGCTGTTCCTGGTGTGCCTTTTACAAGTAGTTTTAATTTCGTTGATGATACAGTACTCCCTGTGGATGCAACACCAGATGCTTACAGCGCAGCTATTACAACAGTCGTAGCTAATGGAAACCCTGCAACAAATATGGTAGGTCTACGATATGACGAGTTTGATTTTTCTAAAGATGGTGTAACACTAAGTTCAAACGTTTCTCAGATCGCTAAGAGTGATAACTCATATGCTGTACCGAGTACAAAGTTGGTAGATGTAGCATCAGGGACTACGATTGTCGGATCAGTCTTGGACTTACAAGGTTTTACTGTCAATGGAAACCCTTATGATATTCAAGTTAACCTTTCAAGTCCTGGAAGTTTTGTTACTGGCGATGTTGATGGAAATGCAGTAGCTTTTGAGATTTTTGATGTAGACTCATTACCAAGAAGAGTGGCAACACCTTCTGATGAGATGACCTATCAACAACTTAATGATGTGATAAATATGATTGTGACAGAAAAGTATCCAACAGGAACAACGATCAATCCTGCTACAGGTCTGCCTTTTGGAGATGAAATTATTCCTGATTCTTTACCAGCTACAGCTTTTAATGCAGAAGTAAATACAATCTCAATTACAGGTTTTAGTCATAATCCAGAAGAGTATGATCATTTTGTAAAACTAGCATCACAGAGCGGATCGGTTACATTAGATCACCAAGGAAAAATCAGTTTTAAAGAAGAAAATCCATATGTTACGTCAACAAAAGCAGAGATATCTTTAACAGATAGAGAAGCTGCCAGCTCTTTTACAGACTCTAAAACATCAGGTTCTACCTTGAGTTTTCAGAACAATAATGCCTTGACAATCTCAGATGCAAAGACAGACTTTTTTGGACAGATAGATGCTGCGATTTCTGCTATTGAAATGGGACGTTTACGAGCCGATGGAAATGGATCTGATCCACGTAATGTAGGTATACAAAACTCTCTTCAGGCTCTAGATGACCTGTCTCAACATCTTTTTACGCAACACGCTACAGCGGGGGTTCAGTCTCAAACACTTCAGACAACAGCAGATAGAACTGACTTGTTGATCATAACAACACAGACGCTGCGTTCTGACACATTAGATGTTGATATTGCCGAAGCTTCTTTGGAGCTGCAGCAGCTAACCCTAAATTACCAGGCAATGTTATCTACTGTATCAAGAGTTACACAGTTGTCATTAGTAAACTATCTGTAAAACTGCCTTAATATAGGTAGTTTTGTTAAGTTAAGCTATAATTACATTAATTAATATAAAGGAATTTTCCATCTTACGTAATATACTTTTTATAATCGGTGCAGGACTACTCTCTTATTTCTCTTTTTCTACCTATATCTCAAGTGCAGACCTGGTAGGTTCACTGGGGGCAAACTTCGGTAACATCAATCATGCGCTGTTTGGGTATCTCTCTTATATCTATCCTTTAGCGCTTTTAGTGTCTCTTTTTCTGTGGTTTAAAAACCCTGGGTTTTCACTTCGCCGCGTAGAGATCGTACTCTCTTCTACACTTCTGTTTTTTACCCTTACTATCTTTCAAGGGTTGGTAAGTCTAAGTGAATTGCGGGGCAGCATTGGTGGTAACTTTGTCGACTTTTTATCACCCTATATAGGTGCCGCAGGGGTCTGGATATTTTGGTTGATGAGCAGTTCTTTGGCCGTTATGATACTTTTAGATAAAAGCTTTCATGAAGTCTCTCAAATGATCAAGCAATTAGACCTGGCTTCTTATTTACCTGACTTGACTAAAAATAGAAATAAAACGGAATACGCAATGCCTTCTAAGGCAATCGATGAAGAGGTTAATGAAACTCTAGAACCTGTAAAAGTTGAAGAAAAAGTAGAACCTCTTCTTGAAGTAGACGAAGAGAGTGGAGCAGATTTTATCCCTGAACCTCCTTCTTTATATCCTGAGGGTGAGCCAGAAGTTCCTGTTATTAAAAAAGTACATAAAGAGACGAAGAAGATAGAAGAAGAACCTGTAATAAAAGAAAAGACCATCGTCTCTTTAGCGGCAAATGTAAAAGCTGTTAAAAAGTCTGATACGGGTAGTTCTATTAAAGAAGAAAAACATGCGGTTATCGTAGAAGAGTTAGAAGAGAATAAACAGCTTTTAGATCAAATAGAAAAGGGCAAGGTAGAAAAGCCTAAAGATTTTCAACTGCCTTCTGTGGATTTTCTACAAAAACCGGTTCATCATGATACGGCTATTAACGAAGAAGAACTTGATGATAAGATCCAAGATCTTATAGAAAAACTGGCACACTTTAAAATTGATGGGGATGTCGTAAGAACCTATGCAGGTCCGGTCGTCTCTACTTTTGAATTTAAGCCAGCAGCTAACATCAAGGTGTCTAAGATCTTAAATCTTCAAGATGATCTTGCAATGGCACTTCGTGCTCAGACTATTCGTATACAAGCACCAATCCCTGGAAAAGATGTGGTAGGAATCGAGATACCCAATAAAAGTGTTGAAACCATTTATCTTAGAGAGATATTTGAATCAGACCTGTTTAAAGACTCATCATCACCGCTAACCATGGTACTGGGAAAAGATATCGTAGGCAAGCCTTTTATTACGGATCTTAAAAAACTTCCCCACCTACTTATCGCGGGAACTACAGGCTCAGGTAAGTCAGTGGGTATTAACTCCATGATACTTTCGCTTTTATATAAAAACTCACCAGATAACCTTAAGCTCTTGATGATTGATCCTAAGATGCTTGAGTTTTCAATCTATAATGACATCCCACACTTGCTTACACCTGTTATCACCAAGGCTAAACAGGCTATTGTAGCACTTAATAATGTGGTTGCTGAGATGGAAAGACGTTATTCTCTTATGGCAGATACCCGTACAAAAAATATAGAAAACTATAATGAAAAAGCAAAAAAAGAAGGAAATGAGATTTTTCCTTATATTGTTGTTATCATTGATGAACTTGCTGACCTTATGATGACTTCAGGTAAAGATGTTGAATACTCTATTGCGCGTTTAGCTCAGATGGCAAGGGCTTCAGGTATTCACCTGATTGTGGCTACACAAAGACCTTCTGTAGATGTTGTGACAGGGCTTATTAAGGCGAACCTTCCTTCTCGTATATCATACAAAGTAGGGCAGAAAATTGACTCTAAGATCATTCTTGATCAAATGGGTGCTGAATCCCTTCTTGGCCGCGGTGATATGCTGTTTACACCTCCGGGTATGAGTGGAGTTGTACGTCTTCATGCGCCATGGTCTTCTGAGACAGAGATTGAAGAAATTGTCGAGTTCTTAAAAGGCCAGAGAGAAGCTGTATATGACAAACGCTTTTTATTGGAAGAGGGTGGTCTAAGCTCAGATGCACCTAAAAATGGTGATGTAGAAGAAGAACTGGATGAACTTTATACTGAAGCACGAGGTATTGTGCTTTCAGATAAAAAGACCTCTATCTCTTACCTTCAAAGGCGTCTTCAAATCGGGTATAACCGTTCTGCCCGTATTATTGAACAACTAGAAAATAATGGGGTGTTATCAGCTCCAAATGCCAAGGGAAATAGGGAGATCTTAACATTAGTATGAAAACTCTAATCATTTTAGGGCTAATAAGCCTGAGCCTGTTTGCACAAAAATCAGTCGAACATACGCATAAGCATAAGCATGTCGATTGTGAAAAACCTATTGTCTTTGATGAGACAGAATTGGAAAAGATCTTTGAGCTTAAAGGGAAGGTTTATAAGGTACTTAAGGGCGATGAAGTGAATCCCTCTTTACTTTATGTACTTGATCCTAAAACAAACAAGTTCATTCAGATAAAACAGAAGTGATAAAACTTACCTATATACAGTACGGAAAATACTTTGTCTGTAAGATAGAGAACATTAACGAACTTTCCGTGCAAACCCTTCAACAACTAGAAGACTTTGCCTCTTCACGAAGTGGCTCTTTAGATTATGAAAAAGAGTCTTTTACTATACCTAAACGTATAGAGCTCCATCACCTTCAAGAACTTTTTCATTTAAAGGGGATGGAAGTCTTTATCTCTGAAGGTGAGCCACGTAAACAGAAGATCTCACATACGGCTACTATCAACTTTGGTAAATTTAAGGGTCAAAAATGGACAGACCTTGAAGATGACTATCTTCTGTGGCTCACTAAAAACCTTAATTCAGATGACAGGCAAGTAGCAATAGCAGAACTTGAAGCAAGAAAAAATACCAAAGTCCCTGCAAAGAAGCGTCAGGAGAGCATAATGTTTGGAAAGCATAAGGGTGAACTTTGGGATGAGTTGCCCACACCTTATCTTCAGTGGGTCGCAGCTAACTTAAAAGGCGAGGCGCAAGACATTGCTTCGGATGTTTTACAAAGAAGAAAATAACCTTCATGAATGAAGATGAAACGTATGATCTCACAGTGTTACAAAAGTAAACACTGTACAAAACATAGTGTTTACTTTTGTAACACTTTACCTGCAAAGAATATTATCTTTGTTATAATCACACAAATTATTAAACAGGAGTTATTATGGCTTTTTTAGAAGACTATAAAGCACACGTTGCTGAGCGCGAAGCTTTAGGCGTTCCACCACTTGCACTTTCTGCTGAGCAGACTGCACAACTTATCGAACTTATCAAGGCTGATTGTACTGATGAGCTACTTGATTTACTTACAAATCGTGTAGCGCCAGGTGTTGATGATGCAGCACAAGTTAAGGCAGCTTTCTTAAATGAGATCGCAGCTGAAAACATTACAGTTGATGCTATTTCTGCTGTTAGAGCTGTTGAGATGCTTGGTATGATGCTAGGTGGATTTAATGTTCTTCCAATGGTTCATGCTTTAGCTTCTTCAAACGCTAGTGTTGTTGATGCTGCAGTTACTGCACTAAGTAAAACACTTCTAGTATATGATGCATTCAATGATGTTGAAAAACTTCACAAAGAAGGAAATGCAGCTGCTACTAAAGTTATGACTTCATGGGCAAATGCTGAGTGGTTTACTGCTAAGCCAGCTATCGCTGAAGAAATTACTGTAACTGTTTATAAAGTTCCAGGTGAAACAAATACAGATGACCTTTCTCCAGCATCTGAAGCGTTTACACGTTCAGACATTCCTTTACACGGTAACTCATTACTAATGAACCGTATGGAAAAGCCATTAGAAACTCTTGCTGAGCTTAAGGCAAAAGGTCACCCAGTTGCATACGTTGGTGATGTTGTTGGTACTGGTTCTTCACGTAAGTCAGGTGTTAACTCTGTTCAATGGCACATGGGTGTAGATATTCCAGGTGTTCCAAATAAGCGTACGGGTGGTGTTGTTATCGGTAATACTATCGCTCCTATCTTCTTCGCAACTTGTGAAGATTCAGGTGCTCTTCCATTAGAGATGGATGTTTCTGGTATGGAAACTGGTGATGTTTTAACACTTCTACCTTACAAAGGTGAAGCGAAAATCAACGGTAAAACTGTTGCTACTTTCAAACTAAACCCAAATACTATCACTGATGAAGTTCAAGCAGGTGGTCGTGTTCCATTAATTGTTGGACGTGGTCTTACTTCTAAAGCTCGTGCAGTTCTTGGCCTTGGTACATCTGATGTATTCTTAACTGCTGAACAGCCTGCTGATACAGGTAAGGGTTATACTCTTGCTCAGAAAATGGTAGGTAAAGCTTCTGGTCTTGCTGGTGTTCGTCCAGGTATGTACTGTGAGCCAGAAATGAACACTGTTGGTTCTCAAGATACTACTGGTCCAATGACGCGTGATGAGATCAAAGAACTTGCAGCACTTGGTTTCAATGCAGACCTTGTACTTCAAACTTTCTGTCATACAGCGGCATATCCAAAGCCATCTGATGTTGAAATGCACAAAAACTTACCTGACTTTATCTCTAACCGTTCAGGTGTTGCTTTACGTACGGGTGATGGTGTTATCCACTCATGGTTAAATCGTATGGTTCTTCCAGATACTGTTGGTACCGGTGCTGATTCACATACTCGTTTCCCATTAGGTATCTCTTTCCCTGCTGGATCTGGTGCTGTTGCATTTGCTGCAGTTACTGGTGCTATGCCACTTACTATGCCTGAATCTGTACTTGTACGTTTCAAAGGTGAAATGCAACCAGGTATCACTTTACGTGACCTTGTAAATGCTATCCCTTACGTTGCTATCCAGCAAGGTCACTTAACAGTGCCTAAAGCTGGTAAAATCAACGTATTTGCTGGACGTATCTTAGAAATTGAAGGTCTTCCTGATCTTAAAGCTGAGCAAGCATTTGAATTATCTGATGCATCTGCTGAGCGTTCTGCTGCTGCTTGTACTGTTTTATTAAACAACGAGCCAGTAATCGAATACATCAAATCAAACGTTACACTTTTAGAAGCTATGGTTAAAGATGGTTACTCTGATGCTACGACTCTTGAGCGTCGTATTGGTAAGATGAAAGAGTGGTTAGCTAACCCAACTCTTATGAAACCAGATGCTGATGCTGAGTACGCTGCAGTTATCGAAATCGATCTTAACACAATCACTGAGCCAATCTTAGCATGTCCTAATGATCCAGATAACGTTAAACTTCTTTCTGAAGTTGCTGGAACTCCTCTTGACGAAGTATTCTTAGGTTCTTGTATGACTAACATCGGTCACTACCGTGCAGCTGGTGAAGTTATGCGTGGAGAAGGTGAAGTTAATGTTGAGAAATTCTGGGTAGTTCCACCGACCCGTATGGATGAGCAACAACTGATCAACGAAGGTTACTATGATGTTTATAAAGACATCAAAGCACAAACTGAGATTCCAGGTTGTTCTTTATGTATGGGTAACCAAGCATCAGCTCGTCAAGGTTCAACAGTATTCTCTACATCTACTCGTAACTTTGATAACCGTCTTGGTAAGGGAACTCAAGTTTACCTAGGTTCTGCAGAACTTGCAGCACTATGTGCTAAACTTGGTCGTATCCCAACAGTTCAAGAATACATGGACCTTGTTCCTGCTAAACTTTCTGGTAAAGAAGATAAAGTATACAAATATCTTAACTTCAATGAAATCGCTAACTATGCTCTTGAAGAGCGTACTACTGCTGAAAACAAATACGGGGTTACTGTTAAGCCAGTATAGGTTTAGCACTTAATCTTATTTTACTCTTCACTAAACATACATTTAGTATGTTTGGTTTGAGGTATCATCATGTACTGCGGTACACTTCCTCACTATACTCCTTGCAATTACATCACTCTTTTAGTTTTTTATTTCTTAACCTGGAAGCTATATTGTTATTTCATTTTGATCTATAAAGCTAGACATTAGAAGTACATATACTATTTAAAGTTAAATTGAGTATCTGTTTAACTTTGATACAATGAGAAAAATGGATTAATAACTAATCCTCTTTTGATTTCTTTTTACAAGACAATAAAAAACCAATATACTAAATAAAAAAGGTAAAAAATGAAAGTAGATAAATATGATGTTTTGGCACAATCAGGTGCACCCATATGGGTTTTAGTAGAACACGGAACTGATATTAATAGCGTTACATTACAAGATGGATATTCAATAAAAGGGTTTGTTGAAACTTTTGAATTTACTAGTAGCTCAGAACCTACGTTGAACTATGATGTGGCAATACGTTGTATGAATGAGAAAGGTTGTTATTTCGGAGCAAACAATGTCGGACGTCCAGTTTCGTGTGGCTAGAGGGTCCTATATAGGCCCCATATATTTGTAAGAAGAACAAGTATATAATTGAGGAAAGTGTTATGAAGACTTAACGTACTGTCCCATAGCCCAAATCAATCCAACCATCAATAATACCTCCATCTAATTCGAAGACATGTTTATATCCCATTTGAAGACCTAAGAATTCTCCAATGCTTTTGGTTCTATTGGCATGGGCACATACTAAGATAAAAGGTTGATCTTTGTGTGTTACCACCTTACTAAAGGCATCTAAAAATGCTTTTGCATCGTATTGACCTGATTCATCAAAAAAGGTGATTTTAACACTACCTTCTATTACACCAGTAAATTCCCACTCATCTTGACGTCTTACATCGATAATGGCATATCCTTCTTCCTGCTTTTCTAAAAAATCATCCGTTGAAAGAGACTTGAAAGCTCCATAATCTACTATATCATTTTTCATGTTTTTGTTCCTAAATTTGTTATTTTTTGAAACTATATACTTTAAAGCTTTTTTATACTTTTAAAAAGATATTGTTTTTAATTATGAAGGAAATGTTCAGTGTTTTAAATAGGTTGAATAACTTAAGTACCTTTCATAGGCTTTCTTGTCGTGTTTTTTTATATGCTCGATATATTCCTCATTTTCTTTTATCTTTTTTTGTAGTTCTTTTTCTTGAGGTGTTTGGATCATTTCTATAGATTGTGTAAAGTTTGTCAGTTTTATAGTTGTCACTTCTTTTTTATTTAAGAGCATTCTATCTTCCTTAGCCATGTAACATTGATTTGCTACACTATATCTTAGTATATTACTGCTAATTACATCATTATACAATTTTGAAGTACACCCTGTGAGAGAATCTCTACTCTATTGAGTATAATTGCCATTAAAGTTCGTATAAAGAGCTAAAACAGTTGAATGTGAATCTATAGAGTTCAACGTAGGTTGCAAATGGAAGGCTCATAATAGAACCCCAAGTTTAAAACAGAAAATCAGTGTTTTTTAGACAAGACTAGAGCTGTTTCTTTCTTTAATATAGAAAATTTAACTAGCAATAATACTTAATGGTCTTATAAATCAAGAGTGATATGATTGGATTGAATTTACTATCAAGGATGCAAAACATTACTTCGCTTACCTTCTGATATTTTTTATCTTAGAGACTGTAATTAAACAAACTAACACTACGATATAATTATTTATTAAATAGTATGAAATAATTTATTCTTTATAAAAAGGAGTCAAGTATGCAAAAACAATATGACATCGCAATTATTGGTGCCGGGCCTGCTGGTATAGCAACGGCTGTTGAGAGTCTTATATTTGGGCTTAAAGATATAGTGCTTTTTGAAAAAACATCCAACCACTCTGCAACGATCAGAAAATATTTTGATGATAAAAAACCTGTTGATCGAGACTGGAAAGGAATCAGTGTTGACCTTAAGGGGCATATAGATTTTGATGATGGAACAAAAGATGACACACTCAATATCTTTGAAAACGCTCTTAAAGAGCACCTCCTTGATGCCCACTTCAACACTGAGGTTGTAAAGATAGAAAAGATAGAAAAACTTTTTAAGGTCTCTACAGCTACAAATGAAAGTTACATCACATCTTGTCTTGTAATA
>Ga0316204_10010713_pt1 | contig 11718 bp, 9 predicted proteins | sample 6monrhotite_MG_2_FD_205661 | JGI IMG/M metagenome (GOLD analysis project Ga0316204, IMG submission 205661) | Microbial mat bacterial communities from mineral coupon in-situ incubated in ocean water Damariscotta River, Maine, United States -... | ecosystem: Environmental > Aquatic > Marine >...
CCATCGCTGACGCCTATTCCCAACGCCCCTTATACTATCGCGGGCTTCCGGCGCTTGAAGCCTATATCACAACTCGCGCCGACGAGATCGAGTCCGCACTGAATCGCCTCCAGGACATGGCACCGGGAGGTGAAGTCGTGCCGGCCTATTTCATGATTGCCAATCAGACGGCTGGTGGCACGCCGGTTCTGGTGCAAGGCCCGGCCGGGCCGCAAATCAATATCGCGATCGCTGTGGATATGATTGCCATCAGCGAGGCGACGGACATGAGCGAGTTTCCAAACGGCACTGGCGGTCGGGCTAATGTCAGCGATTTACCTCAGGTCGTGATTCACGAAAACGCACATGTCTTGCAACTCGCGGCGCAAGGCGGGTTGGGCAACTATCTGTCGATATATTCGCCAGACACCGGCAGTATGCTGGCTGTTGCGGTGCGTGAAGGGTGCGCAGAATATCTGACCTATCTGGCATCCGGATGGCGTCTGGGCGATCGTCATATTTACGCAGAACAGAATGAACGGGAATTGTGGATTGAGTTTCAAACTATCATGAACGAACCACCGTTTTCAGTTCCGGGATGGTTTGCCGGCACGCACCCTCATCATGAAGAATGGCCATCACAGATCGGTTATTCGGTCGGCTTCCAGATCTGCCAGCATCACCATCAAAGCGCGGCGGATCCGGATGCGGCGCTCATTGATCTGTTTTCGTTATATGCGCCAGACGACGTTCAACCACTTGCGGACGCCTATGGCGCATCGCTCACCGCGCCTTGAACGATACCCGACGCGCCACGACACCGAGAACATAACCGCCGGCTATGGCGCCAACCAATTCCGGCCAGGGCGTAGCAATGCCCAAGGCTTTGGCGGCAGCAAAACCACCGATTGCGGCGAGAATCGGGGCCGGCAGAAGCCGAATCATCTGCAAGGCATTGGCGGGGCTGAAGGGCGTTTCATTGCGGTTCATAATGATTTGTTAACCGCAAAAGCCGTGCCGGACTGCAAAAAACAGCGGAAAAACCCGTGAAAACCCTGCTGCACAGGCGAAATCCGGCGGTTTGGCCTTGCTTTGTGGGCCGTCCGCGTCCTCAATTAGCGGGTCAACAGTTCTGTTGCGCTCTTAAGGCATCCGCTTGAAGAGCACTGATTCAACACTCTGGGGGAGACCCAAAATGAATAAATCCGATCTCGCCAAGGCCGTCGCTGACTCCACTGGCATGTCCAAAGCACAAGCCGGTGAAGCCGTCGACGCGACGATTGAAGCCATTGTCGGCGCCGTAAAAGGCAAGGACAATGTTCAACTCGCAGGCTTCGGGACTTTTTATCCGAAACATCGTGAAGCCCGTCAGGTTCGCAATCCGCGCACCGGCGAGACGATGATGTCGAAAGCCAAGACGTCGGCGGCCTTCCGTCCGGCGGCTGGCCTGAAAGACATCTAGTCCAGCTTCAACTTCGGTTGATTGAACGCCGTTCAGGGAAACCTGGGCGGCGTTTTTAATTGCGGGCTGGCTATTGTCGCGCCGTCACCCTATCTGACCGTGATGACCAGTCATGACACCTTGCCGCCCGAGGGCGATTTTCCAAAAGCGCTGGGACGGGTATTCCAGCTTCTCCTGTCCGAGGATATGCGGCGTTGGCGCCCTCGCATGGTGTTGGCGCTGGCACTGACATTGTTGGCCAAAATATTTGCGGTGGCTGCACCTCTGGCATTTGGCAGCGGTGTGAATGCGATCGCGGACCGGTCAGCGGATGCCGTGATCTGGGGATTTATCGGGGCATTTGCCTTATATGCGGGTGGGCGCTTTTTAAGCGTCGGTGCGCCGCAATTGCGCGACGCCTTCTTTGCGCCGGTGAGCCAGGATGCTCAACGCCTGACCGCGGTCCGAGCCTTTGGCCATGTCCAGCGTTTGTCGATTGGCTATCATCAAACCAAACGCACGGGTGCCCTTAGCCGTATTATTGATCGTGGTGCGCGGGCGATCGACTTTTTCCTTCGCTTTTTTGTCTTCAATATCGGACCGACCGTCATCGAACTGCTTCTGGCGGCATCGGTGATGGGTATTGCATACGGGTGGGAATTTCCCGTGATCGCGATTGCAACGGTGGCCGCCTATGCCGTCGCGACCCTCGTGGTCACGGAGTGGCGGGTCAAACTACGGCGTGACATGAATGATGCGGACAACGAAGCCAGCGCGCGCGCCGTCGATGCGCTGATTAATTTTGAGACGGTAAAATCCTTCGCTGCGGAGCGGCGGGAAACTGATCGGTATGACGCGGCGTTGACCCGATATGCGGACGCAGCGACGCGCTCGATGAGTTCACTTTCCCTTTTGAATGCCATGCAGGCGCTGGTGATGAATCTCGGCCTGCTTGCCATGGCCGTGACAGCCGGCTGGAAAGCCTGGAATGGTGTGCTCGGCGTCGGCGATATTGCGGCGGTCACGCTTATCCTGATGAATATCTACCAACCGCTGAACATTCTGGGCTGGGCCTATCGGGAAATTCGTCAGGCCGCGGTGGATATGGAACGACTGTTTGAAACGCTGGCGCTTCAACCCGATGTCGCCGACGCACCTGGCGCCATCGCGCTGGAAACCCGCGGCGGCGCCGTCCGTTTTGACGCTGTCAGCTTCGCCCATGACGGCCGCGAACGATCCATCGACGGGCTAAGTTTCGAGATGCCAGCGGGAAGTTTTACGGGCGTGTGCGGTCCGTCGGGGGCTGGCAAATCGACTCTGCTAAAATTGCTGTTCCGGTTTTACGATCCGGAATCCGGCATAATCGAAATCGACGGTCAGGATTTGCGCACGGTCACTCAGGATTCCCTGCGGGCGTCGCTGGGGCTGGTACCGCAGGATGTTGTCCTGTTCAACGATACGCTGCGAGCGAACATCCAGTACGGCGATCCCGGTGCGGATGATGCTGCATTGATGCAGGCGGCCGAACTGGCGCGTCTGGGCGACTTTATACGTGTATTGCCGGACGGACTGGATACGCGGGTTGGCGAACGCGGGCTGAAACTTTCCGGCGGTGAAAAACAACGGGTCGGCGTGGCGCGCGCGATTTTGAAGAATCCGCGATTGCTAATCCTCGATGAAGCCACATCGGCGCTCGATTCAGAAACCGAACGTGAGGTTCAGATCGCTCTGGCCGAAGCGGCCAAAGGGCGCACCACGCTGGCTGTCGCACACCGGCTCTCGACCATTGCCGGGGCCGATCAGATACTGGTGATGGATGCCGGTCGCATTGTTGAACGCGGCACGCATGCGGACCTCCTGAATCAAGACGGCCTTTATGCCCAAATGTGGCGTCGACAGGCCGAAGCGGCCTCTCGGGAAATAGAGGCTTAATCCCGCCTTCCAATTCTCTGGAGATTTTTATGCCCATCAGGCGTCTGTCATTCTCACTCGGCTGGCGAAGCAGCGTTCTCCGGGGATGAAAGACCGAGCCGATCTCGTATCCAACCAATCATGCGCCGGCGGAAATCGCCCATACGCATGGGCGCGCCGAGGAATACAGGCGTCAGGAGCAAGGTCAGAAGCGTCGCAAAGCCCAGGCCCCAGACAACGGCGCTGGAAAGCTGAACCCACCATTCCGACGCCGGCCCGCCAATCGAAATCACACCGGTTCCGAAATTGGCATTGATCTGGAAGACCATGGGCAGGAGACCGAAAATCGTCGTGATCGTCGTCAACATGACAGGACGCAGTCTCTGCGCTGCTGTGCGGACGATCGCATCATCGACCTCGAATCCGGATTCCCTGAGGCGATGATAGGTATCGATGAGAACAATATTATTGTTCACGACAATTCCGGCCAGGGTCACAACGCCCGTCCCGACGAACAAGACGGAGATATAGGGGAAGGAGAGCTGGATGCCGAGCATCACCCCGACCACCGAGAGTACGACCGCCTGAAGTGTCAGGAAGACGTGCCAGAAATTGTTGAATTGCCAAAGTAGAATAACCGCCATCATGAAGAGCGAGGCCAGCATGGCGCCCTGGAAGAAGACGGCGGCATCGGCGGTTTCCTCGTCAGCTCCTCGATAGCGAATGTCCACATCAGCCGGAATACGCCCGGCTTCCTGCTCGGCGTTGATCCAGTCGCGCAAATCGTCGCGGATCAGATTGGCGGCAAAACCGTCTGCAGCATTGGCGCGGATTTCAATGACACGCTTGCCATCGCGACGGCTGATGGAATCGACGCGCGGACGGGCTTCGCGGGTGATGAAATTACTGAACGGCACGGCGCCTTCCGGCGTGTTGACGCGTAGCTGGTCCAGCGCATCAATGCCGCGATATTCAGGTGGAAAACGAACGCGGATATCAACTTCCTCGTCGGCATCGTCGGGACGATAACGTCCGACCAGCGCGCCATTCGTCACCAATTGCACTGCCGCGCCGATCTGGGCGACGTCTGCGCCAAAGCGACCGGCTTCCTCCCGATCTACCTGCAAACGCCATTCGAGGCCGGGCAGCGGCAAGGTGTCTTCAATATCGACCAGGCCTTCTGTGGCATCCAGATGCGCGCGAATGGCGAGCGCTGCGGCGTTCAGCGAATCGGCATTGTCAGACCGCAATTCAACCTGCACATCCTTGCCAACTGGCGGGCCGTTCTCAAAGGGACGAACCTCGGTGACAAGACCCGGAATGTCGGCCACGGCTTCGCGGATATCGGCGAGGATTTCGCGCCCGTCACGGCGTTGCCCATAGGGGTAGAATTCGATGAAAATCCGCGCCACAGCGTCAGACGGCGCGCCCGAAACGCCGTCATTGAAACTGCCCTGTCCGGCGGCTGATCCGGCTGTAGTGAAATACCCGCGAATACCGTCAATCTCGTCGAGCCGGTTCTCAACCTGAACCGCAAGTTGATATTGCTCGGAGGGGGAAAGGTTGCCGCGCGCGCGTACGAACACATAGACCTGCTCGGGTTCGGTATCGAGAAAGAATTCGGTTTCGTGCGGTGTGGCGGCGAACCAGACAAATGTGCCGACAACCACGGCCATCGTCGTGCCTGCGACCATCAATGGTTTTTTGACCAGGGCGGCGATCATGCGCGCATACATGCCGGTGAAGCCGGGGAGTTCTGTTGGCTTGGAAGCACTTTCAGCTGACAGCATGGCCAGCGTTCCCGGATCGCCTTTTCTCGGCTGTTTTCCGATGACGGATCCAAGGGCGGGCAGGAAGATGAGCGCCATGACCAGCGCAGACGACAGCACGAAAATCAGCGTCGTCGGCAAATAAGCCATGAACTGGCCGGGAATGGTGTCCCAGAACAGAAATGGCAGGAATGCCGCCAGTGTGGTCCCGGTGGACGAGACGATTGGCCAGAACATGCGCTTGCCCGCCATCGCGTAACTTTCGCGGCGCGATACGCCCTCGGCCAGTTTCCGGTCGGCATACTCAACCACTACAATGGCGCCGTCGACCAGCAAACCGACCGCAAGAACCATGGCGAACATCACCATGAAGTTGACCGAATACCCGAAAATACTGAGCAGCAGGAAGGAGAACATAAAGCTGGACGGAATGGCGATCCCGACGAGAAGCGCTGATCGAATGCCCAGGGCTGCCACGACGAGTATCATCACCAGAACGATGGCGAGCACGATCGAGCTGGTCAGGCTGTTCAGCGAATCTTTCACATAGGTCGAAACGTCCAGCGAGAAGGCGTGACCGACGGATTCCGGCCAACTGGTCGATATGCCGGCGACGGCCTCACGGACCTCTTCGGTCATGTTGATGATATTTGCGCCGGAGCGCCGAACGACCTGCAAGGAAAACGCCGGTCGCCCGTTATAACGGGCGAAGCCATCGCGATCCTTGAAGGTTCGGCGCACCTCGGCGAGGTCGGCGAGGGTTACGACCGTATCGCCATTACGCGTGACCGGCAGGTTGAGCGCATCCTGTGCGGATTCAAACAGGCCGGGCACCTTGACCTGGAATCGGGCATCGCCGGTATCCAGCGCGCCGGCCGCAACGAGCTGGTTGTTTGATTGGACCGCATTGATGACCTGACCAAAGGTCACGCCGTAGGATTCGAGCCGTGCCGGGTCGACGATAACTTCAAGCAATTCGTCCCGCGTTCCTGCCAGGTTGGCTTCCAGAACGGATGGCAGGCTTTCCAATTCGTCCTGCAGACTTCGCGCGAGGCGGTACAAGGCGCGTTCCGGGACATCGCCATAGAGCTGGACGACAATGGCGGGAGCCAGCGCCGCATTGACCTCTCGCAAAATTGGTTCGCGTGCGTCTTCCGGGAATTCGCGGCGCGCCAGATCAATCGCTTCACGCACGTCGAGAATGGCCTGGTCTGCATCGAAGGTGACGTCGAATTCCAGCACGAGTGATCCGGCGCCAAGCTGGCCGGTGGAGTTCAATTCCTCAAGACCTTCAATGGCCCTCAATTCGGTTTCGGCCGGCCGAAGAATGAGGCGCTCCGCGTCCTCCGGGGACAGACCTTCTAGCGGAACGATGACACCGACGAACGGAATGGGAATGTCCGGATCGGCCTCTTTCGGCGCGGTGATGTAGGATACCAGTCCTGCCATCAGCAACACACCGAAAATGACCAGAATCATCCGGACCCGGTTTACGGCAAAATCGACAATCGAGGTCATTGAACCGTCACCGATTCGACCTGCGCGCCATCCTCAACAAAATCCTGACCCTGCACGATAACTCGGGCTGGATCCGGCAGGCCGGAGACCCAGCTGCCGCCTGATTCGTCAGACAGCCATTCGACTTCGACAAAGGACACGCGGTCGTCTGCGCCGATGATACGCACGCCGATATGACCGGCTTCATTCAGGGCCAGAACTGTCGTGGGAACAAGATGCGCGCGCCGAACAGGCAAGGGAATGGTGATTTCCGCAGTGATGCCGGATCGCAATTCGCCATGCGGATTGGGAATGGCCAATTCGGTGCGGAAAGTCCGCGTTGCCGGATCGGCCTGACGGGCAATACGGCGAACCGTGCCGGTTTCAACTTCGCCGGTTATGAGTCGCGCTGTGCCGGCCATGCCCGGCGCCAGCGCGCCGACATCGCGTTCGGACACCTGAGCCACGGCGAGGAGCGGGTCGAGTTCCAATACGATCCCGCACGATTGGCCTGGAGTGAGAAAATCCCCGACTTCGGCTTCGCGACTATCAAACCACCCTGAAAAAGGTGCACGGATGAAGGTATTTGCCATTTCCTGCTGCGCCGCTTCCAGACGTGCGCGGGCACCGTCTCTCGCCGCTTCGAGAACAGAAACGGAATTTTGTGACCGGTATCCACGATCACTCAGCGTGACGGCCCCTTCGAATTCCTGTTGGGCGGCGCGCAGGTCAGCTCGGGCCTGATCCAGGGCGGCCTGCCGCGCATCGACTTCCAGTCGGCAGAGAAGGTCGCCTTCTTCGACGCGCGAGCCTTCCATAGCCGGGGCTTCGACAACCCGTCCGCCGGTTTCGGCGCGCACAGACACGGCGCGCATGGCCTGAGTTTGGCCGCGCATTACAAGATAGCCGGGCTGTTCCGCCGCGTTGAAAATTTCATAGACCACACGCGGGGCACGCGACGGTGCCTGCCCATCCAATTCCTGCCGGTCGCTGGTTTCGTTGTTGAATATCGAACCGAACAGGAAAAAACCCGCAAACAGGATCAGAATGACAAAAGCGGCAACGTATCGACCGTTCAGGCGCATGGTTATTTTTCCATTGTTGAGCCCGAAGGCATATTGCGCTTGCGAGATAAGCCTATTTTGAACGGGAATCGAGCCCGGCGGGCAAAATTGATCAAAGAAATTCGAATTTGAACGGTATTTTCGCAGCGATCCGGGGGATCATTGCTGGCTCCCTGGGACGGGCTCGAACCGCCGACCCGGTGATTAACAGTCACCTGCTCTACCAACTGAGCTACCAGGGAAAAGCCTTAGCAATGAGCCGCGGGCTATACCATCGGATTTGATCTTCCGGCAAGCCTTGATACTCAAACAAATGCACAAAGAAAGATCGGGAGCCAAATTGGCTCCCGACAAGGCATTGGGTGGATGGTGGGGTGTCTTCACGGGAAGACATGTAGACATTCGCTCAAGAGGGTAAATGTGAGGTTAACGCTCTGGCCTTTTGGTCGAAAAAGATTCAACCTGATTGCAGAAGTCTTAGCGACCGGGAGCCTGACATGCGCGAATACACAACATATCGCGATTTCTTTCCGTACTACCTACAAGAACACGCGAAGCTGGAAACACGCCTCTTTCACTATATCGGCTCGATTCTCGCGATTGGCGTCTTGGTGTACGCGCTCATTTCGCAGAATTGGTGGTTTTTCCTTGCCGTACCGCTGTCGGGATATTTCTTCGCCTGGGTCAGCCACGCCTTCATCGAGAAAAACAAGCCGGCCACTTTCACCTATCCGCTGTGGTCGCTGCGCGGCGATTATCACATGCTTTGGCTGGCTGTGACGGGCGGGTTGAAAAAAGAGCTGCAACGCGCCGGGGTGACGCCGCAAGCGGCTGAATAACACGCCGGATCGTTGCGCGATCGCCAATCGGGTTTGGAGGCTCCGCCCGGAATCGAACCGGGGTACACGGATTTGCAATCCGCTGCGTCACCACTCCGCCACGGAGCCTTCCTGCGGTGAGCGGCGTTTGTAACCGAGGCTTTTGTTTGCGGCAACGTGTTCGCGCACGATTGCGGTCATCAGGTGTTGCGGCGGGCTCTGGACGCGCGATATAAGCGGCTCGACAGGAATTTCAGAGGGGGCCGATGTGGCTGATTATATCCGCGAACGCGACGCCATGGTCGACAGCCAGATACACACCGCTGATGTGACGGATCGACGCTTGCTCAAGGCCCTGCGAACGATCCCGCGCGAGACATTTGTGGCCAAGAGCAAAGCGGCGATTGCCTATGCGGATTGTGAGGTCGAGACGGCGCCGGGCCGCTGGATGATGCGACCGCGCGAATTGGCGATGCTTGTGCACGCCGCTGAGGTCCAACCGGGCGAACTGGTTTTGAACATTGCGAGCGGACGCGGTTATGCCGCTGCGATTCTCTCACGCATGGCCGAGACCGTCGTATGCGTCGAAAAAGATGACGCGTTGATTGCCAAATCCTCGGACTCACTGGCTGCCGCCGGGTGTGACAATGCGGTTGTGATCAAGGGCGATCCCAAAAAAGGTGCGACCGATCAGGGCCCCTACGATGTTATTTTTGTCGAGGGCGGTGTGGCCGTGCCGCCGCGCGCCTGGTTCGATCAACTCAAGGATGGCGGGCGTCTGGCAGTCGTGGTTCGACAAGGCCGGGTCGGCAAAGCGACAATTTTTACACGCTCGGGCGACAGTATTGGCCAACGTATCGCGTTTGATTCGACGCCGCACATTATTCCGGGGTTTGAGCCCGAAGCAGGATTCGTTTTTTAGGCACCCATTCGCGTCTGGCAATTCTTGTTGTGTTTACTAAGTGAACGACGTTCACTATACGCGTCTTTGTGACCAACCTTACAAAGCCGACACTATGCCTTCGCGCATTCGTGTATAAACTGCGGCCAAATTCGAGGGATGCCCATGTTGAAATTTCTAATTGGTACAGGCGCTCTGGCCGCCGCATTGATGACGGCTCCCGTGCAGGCCCAAACCTTCAGTGAAACGCTGGAGCTGACCTATCGCTCAAACCCGACCTTGCAGGCCGAACGGGCCGGCGTGCGCGCGGTCGAGGAAAGCATCGTTCAGGCGCGGTCCGGCTGGCTGCCGAATGTTTCTGCATCCGCAAGCATCAGCAATACCCGCACAGAAAGTTCCGGCGGTTTCTTCAGTCAATCCAATACGGTGACCCCGCAAAGCTATCGTATTGATGCCAGCCAGGCGATCTGGCGGGGCGGCGAAATCAACGGGCAGATCAATCAGGCTGAAGCCAATGTTCTGGCCTCTCGTGAACAATTGCGCAGCACGGAACAGTCCATTCTATTGCAAGCTGCAACCGCATATCTGGATGTCCGGCGCGATGTCGAAATTGCCGAGATTCGTCGCAATAATGTGGAAGTCCTGTTGGCCCAGCTGGATGCTGCAGAAGACCGTTTCGAAGTTGGTGAAATTACCCGCACCGATGTTGCTCAGGCCGAAGCGCGGCTGTCCGGCGCACGCGCCCAGTTTGCTGCGGCGCTATCGCAACTGGCCGCCAGCCGCGCGCGATATGCCGCTGTCGTCGGGCAGTATCCCGCGACACTGGCGGCTGAACCGCCCTTGCCGCAATTACCGGTGACGCTGGAGGATGCGCTGGAAATTGCGCTCGATTTCAGTCCGACCCTGCGCGCCGCTGCCTTTTCTGAAGATTCGGCGCGCGCCGGCATTCAGACCGCGCGCGGTGCTTATTCACCGGATGTGTCACTTTCGGCCTCTGCCAGCCGCGGGCTGGATCAGAGCATTTCCGGTGACCAGACCGACCGGGTTTCCGTTGCCGCGCAGGTCACGGTTCCGATCTTCACTGGCGGACTGAATCGCTCGCGTGTACGACAGGCGGTCTTTAATTCGGATCAGGCGCGTTTGCGTGTGACGGCTGCGCGTCGCCAGGTCACCGAATTGGTGACGACGGCTTATAACAATCTGGTCGCCAGCCAGTCGGTCATTGCCTCCAGCCAGCTGGCTGTCGACGCCAACGAAATTGCGCTGGAAGGCGTGCAGCAGGAGGCCTATGTCGGCCTGCGTACGACGCTGGATGTGCTCAACGCCGAACAGGAATTGCTGGATGCTCGCCTGACTCTGGTCACTGCCGAACGTGATTCGTATGTCGCCGGGCTTTCATTGCTGCAAGCGATGGGGCTGTTGACGGCCGACACGCTGGAAATTGCTGGCGAGCCGGAACCCTATGTTACAGAGCCCTCCCGGGGCAATGTTGACCTGACCCCATGGAATTAATCCCCCGCTAACTGGCCTTTCTGTCTGGACAGGTAGGCGTAAGACCGGTTTTAATTCGCTCATCAGGGGAAGCGACGGATAAGGAATTGCTCGCTCATGTCTACAGAAGCCGCAGAAAACGAACCGTCCATGGAAGAAATTCTCGCGTCGATCCGACGGATCATTGACGAGGATGAAGAGGGTGGAGAGACCGAAGCCGCTGCGGAGGAGGTCGTAGAGGCACCGGAAGCGGACGTCGCTGCGGCGCCCGAACCCGCGCCAACTCCCGAACCCGAACCCGAGCCGGCGGCCGAGGACGAAGTCCTGGAGCTGACCGACAAGATTGATGAGCCGACAGGTGGCACCGACCCGCTTGCGATTGATGATGATCTGATGATTGTTGATCGTGAAGATGAGGTGGAAGTGACGCCAGAACCGGAACCCGAGCCAGAGCCCGAGCCGGTTGAAGCGGCGGCGCCGGAACCTACGCCAGAGCCAGAGCCGGAAGTGTCCGGCGAAGAATTGGTCAGTCCGCCTGCAGCAACGGCTGCAGCTGGTGCATTTGATGCACTTGCCGAAAACCTGCGGGTCGCCTCTGCCGATGGTATGACTTTCGAAGGCATGGTCCGCGAAATGATGCGGCCAATGTTGAAAGAATGGCTTGATGCCAATTTACCGCGCATCGTCGAAGAGAAAGTCGAATCTGAAATCGAACGGATTGCTCGACGCCGCTAGCCCTTAACTGAAACAGAAAAGAATGGGGCGTCGACGAAACCGTCGGCGCCCTTTATGTATCCGCCGCCATGCTAGACAAAAAATTTGATCCGAACGCCGCCGAGCCGCGCCT
>Ga0316204_10010714_pt1 | contig 11715 bp, 8 predicted proteins | sample 6monrhotite_MG_2_FD_205661 | JGI IMG/M metagenome (GOLD analysis project Ga0316204, IMG submission 205661) | Microbial mat bacterial communities from mineral coupon in-situ incubated in ocean water Damariscotta River, Maine, United States -... | ecosystem: Environmental > Aquatic > Marine >...
CTTGCTTGCGCGCGATAAAGACGGAAAGTTGCTGCAACGTATGGAAGAAGTGGTTGACGGTGACTACCAGGCTTATAAGGCCAAGGGTGGAGCTTACGTACGAGAGCACTTCTTTGGTAAGCATCCAGAGCTGACTGAAATGGTTGCGCATATGTCGGATGAAGACATCTGGCGTCTCAATCGTGGTGGTCACGATCCACTGAAGGTCTATGCTGCTTATTCAGCTGCTATGAAAACAAAAGGCAAGCCTACGGTTATCCTCGCCAAGACGGTTAAAGGTTACGGCATGGGTGAGGCAGGAGAAGGACAAAATATCACCCACTCGCAGAAGAAAATGGGTGAAGAGGCGCTTAAGGCCTTTCGTGATCGTTTTAATATTCCGATTCCTGATGAAAAGATTGCTTCAGCACCTTATTACAAGCCACCGGCAGATAGTCCTGAGATGAAGTACATGCACGAACGTCGTGCTGAGCTGGGTGGTTATGTGCCTGCGCGTCGAGCTAAAGGCAATGAACTGCAGATTCCGGAGCTGTCTGCATTTAAGGCCTTGCTTGACGGTAGTGGTGACCGTGAAATGTCGACCACCATGGCCTTTGTGCGTTTCCTGACCTCACTGATACGCGACAAGAATGTAGGTAAGTTTGTCGTGCCCATCGTGCCGGACGAAGCGCGTACCTTTGGTATGGAAGGTATGTTCCGTCAACTGGGTATCTATTCTTCTGTCGGTCAGTTGTACACGCCGATGGATTCTGATCAGGTAATGTATTACCGCGAAGACAAGAAAGGTCAGATTCTGCAGGAAGGCATCAACGAAGCCGGTGCCATGTCGTCCTGGATTGCTGCGGCAACCTCGTACAGTAATCATGGCATGACCATGATGCCCTTCTACATCTATTACTCGATGTTTGGTTTTCAGCGCGTGGGCGATTTGGCCTGGGCGGCCGGTGACATGCAGGCGCGTGGTTTCTTGCTGGGTGGTACTGCAGGACGTACAACCTTGGCAGGTGAGGGTCTGCAGCATCAGGATGGTCATTCGTTAATGGTAGCGGGCACCATTCCCAACTGTCGTGTATACGATCCAACTTTTGCCTATGAGCTGGTTGTGATCCTGCAAGACGGCATGAAGAAGATGTACGAAGAACAGCAAAATGTCTTCTATTACGTCACTGTCATGAATGAAAACTACATACAGCCTGCGATGCCTGAAGGTATTGAGGAAGGCATCATAAATGGCATGTATTTATTCCGTGCTGGCTCGCGCAAAAAGAAGCGTATTCAGTTATTGGGCTCCGGCACTATTCTGCGTGAAGTTATTGCCGCTGCGGCCATGCTCGAAGATGAGTGGAACATTGCAGCCGATATCTGGAGTGTGACCAGCTTTAATGAGCTACGTCGTGATGCGATCGATGTTGAGCGTTGGAATATGCTGCATCCAACCGATAAGCCTCGCACAAGCTTTGTGCAAGATAGTCTTGCTGATGCAAAAGGTCCTGCACTGGCTGCGACGGATTACATGCGTACCAATGCTGAACAAATTCGTCCGTACCTGGGAGATCGTCATTTCGCCACTCTGGGTACAGATGGTTACGGCCGTTCAGATACACGTGATCAGTTGCGCAAGCATTTTGAAGTGAATCGTTATTACGTGGTTGTTGCGGCGCTCAAGGCGCTGGCAGATACCGGTGAGATCGATGCCAAAGTCGTAGCGCAGGCAATCAAAGCCTACAAAATTGACCCTGAAAAACCTAACCCCATCACAGCTTGATCTGTTGATAACCGATTATAAAGTTGTGATCCGGAGAATTTAATATGGGACAAATGATTAACGTAGAACTGCCTGATATTGGTGACTTTACTGATGTTGAGGTTATCGAGATTCTGGTATCCGTTGGTGACAGCGTGGCACAGGATGACTCGCTTCTCACGCTGGAGACGGATAAGGCGACGATGGAAATTCCATCGCCTTCGGCTGGCATTGTTAAGGAGGTGAAGATTGCGCTTGGTGACAAGATTAACAAGGGTGATTTGATTGTTGTTTTAGCACAGGCAGGTGAAGCAGCAGCTGTAGAGGATACGGCAGATGAGCCTGTTGCATCTTCGGCGGTTGAAGCGTTAGCTGAACCTGAGTCGGTGCCTGAGGCTGTTGTCGAGGCCCTGGGCGAGGTCAGTATTGAATTACCCGATATTGGTGATTTTAAAGATGTAGAAGTCGTTGAGATCCTGGTCAATACCGGCGATAGCATCGAGAAAGATGACTCTTTGTTGACGCTGGAAACGGATAAGGCAACGATGGAAATTCCATCGCCGTATGCCGGCACCATCAAGTCGATCAAGGTTTCACTGGGCGACCGTATTAATCAAGGCGACGAGGTTGTCGTGATTGAGGCGACAGGGGCTGCACCAGCAGCTCCCGCTGCTGAAAAACCGGCTGAAGCTGTGGCCGCGCCGGCCGCCCCTGTTGTTGAGGAACGCGCAGCAGGAGAAAAAGCGGCAAAGCGTCGCCCTGTGATCGCTAAACCCTCTGATGCTCCCAAGGGTAAATCGCATGCCAGTCCTGCGGTGCGTCGTTTTGCTCGAGAGCTGGGTGTAGATCTGTATCACGTACCGGGCTCCGGTCCAAAAGGTCGCATCATCAAGGAAGATGTGCAGGCCTTTGTTAAGCGCACTCTGGCGGAAGGTGCCCCGGCCGCTCCGAGTGGTGGTGGTTTGCAACTACCGACGGCTCCGGTGATTGATTTCAGTAAATTTGGTGAGATCGAAGAAAAAGAACTGGGTCGTATCAAAAAGATCAGCGGCAAGCATTTGCATAATGCCTGGCTGGGAATTCCCCATGTAACCCAGTTTGATGAGGCTGATACCACAGAGCTTGAAGCCTTCCGTAAAGCGCAGAAAGATATTGCCGCCAAGCAGGATATTCGTCTGACCTTTATGCCTTTTCTGATGAAGGCCCTGGCGGCGGCTATGGCCGAGTATCCATCTTTCAATAGCTCGCTCTCGCCAGATGGCGAGAGTTTGATCTACAAGAAATACTGCAATATTGGTGTCGCGGTCGATACGCCGAATGGCCTGATGGTACCGGTGATACGCGATGTAGATAAGAAAGGGGTCTTTGATCTGGCACGTGATCTGATGGAGATCAGCGGCAAGGCGCGAGAGGGAAAACTGGGCGCTGCAGATCTGCAGGGCGGTTGTATTTCCATCTCTAGTCTGGGTGGTATTGGTGGTACACAGTTTACCCCGATTGTGAATTCACCTGAGGTAGCTATCCTTGGTGTATCGCGAGCTGAGATGAAGCCTAAGTGGAATGGTAGTGATTTTGAACCACGTCTCATAATGCCGTTTAGTCTTTCATACGATCATCGTGTGATTGATGGGGCAGAGGGTGTACGCTTTACTACCTATCTATCTAGCCTGCTCAGTGACATTCGTCGCCTAGTGCTTTAACCAAGGAATTCATCCATGAGTGATGTTGCAGAAATTCGTACGCAAATTGTTGTTTTAGGTGCCGGTCCTGGTGGTTATAGCGCTGCATTCCGTGCGGCAGACTTGGGTAAAGAAGTTGTCTTGATTGAGCGCTACGCCGACCTTGGCGGCGTTTGCCTAAATGTGGGCTGTATCCCTTCTAAGGCACTTTTGCATGCCGCGGATGTTATCAACGAAGTCGCCGAACTTGAGGTGATGGGGGTTAAATACACCAAGCCAAAGATTGATATCGATGCAATGCGTGCGGGCAAAGACAAGGTGGTTAAAAAGCTGACCGGCGGCTTAAAGGCCCTGGCAAAACAGCGTAAGGTAAAGCTGGTTCAAGGCGTTGCTAAATTTGAATCACCTCGTGTGCTGGCAGTAAAAACCAGCGATGGCATCGTCCGTGTAGAGTTTGATAACTGCATTATTGCGGCGGGCTCGCGTGTGGTTAAAATTCCAGGTTTCCCTAATGATGATCCTCGCCTAATCGATTCAACCGGTGCGCTGGCTCTGCAGGATGTGCCAAAGAAAATGCTGATCGTCGGTGGAGGCATCATTGGTCTGGAGATGGCCACGGTATACAGCACACTGGGCAGCAAGATCGATATTGTTGAATTACAGGATGGCTTGATTCCGGGTGCAGATAAGGATTTGATCAGGCCTTTACAAAATCGCCTGTCAAAGCAGGTCGACAATATATGGCTAAAGACCAAGGTTGCCGATATTCAGGCGATGAAGTCTGGGCTGAAAGTAACCTTTGAAGGTGCTAAGGCGCCTGAGCCAACAACCTATGACCGTGTTCTGGTATCGGTAGGGCGTATTCCAAATGGCAAACTGATCGATGCCGAAGCGGCGGGTATCGAGGTGGATGAGCGCGGTTTTATCCCAGTCGATGCACATATGCAGACCAGTGTTCCGCACATCTACGCCATTGGCGACATCGTGGGTAATCCCATGCTTGCGCATAAAGCGGTGCATGAGGCACATGTGGCGGCTGAGGTTATTGCGGGGCTGCCTGCATTGTTTGATCCTATGACCATCCCTTCTGTTGCCTATACAGATCCGGAAGTTGCCTGGATGGGGCTGACAGAAATCGAGGCCAAAGAAAAAGGCATTGAGATTGAAAAAGGTGTTTTCCCTTGGGCAGCCTCGGGTCGCGCGCTCGGAATCCACCGTGAAGAGGGCATGACTAAACTGATCTTTGATGCCAAGACCAAACGCCTACTGGGTGCCGGTATCGTTGGTCGAAATGCCGGTGAGTTGATCGGTGAGACGGTGTTGGGCCTGGAGATGGGGGCTGATGCCGAAGATATCGCGCTGACGATACATCCTCACCCTACGTTGAATGAGAGTATTGGTATGGCAGCGGAAATGGCAGAAGGGACTATTACTGATCTGATGCCACCGCGTAAGCGCAAATGACCTGCTTTGAGCATAGAAAATAATTTATGAAGGTGTCAGGTTTTTATACAACACACCCCTCGTGCAGGTGCTTGCATTAATTTTTTAAAATCTTAACTGTCTGATTAATAAATTTTTTATCAGTATTTTTAGAAGGTGGCCTGTTTTTTGCTAGCTTTGGGTAATTAATTAAATCTTAAATTCAAAGTGTAAAAAAACAGGTAAGCAGTCTAATGAAAAAAATATTTGCCCTAATCGCACTACTCACTCTGCCGGCACTGAGTCACGCCTACGTTGTTCAGGACAATGACCCAGGTAAATGGGGAGGAGCGCCTTTTGGTACGGGTGCTACCGTAAGCTATAGCTTTATGAGTACGGGAACAAGTTGTTCGGCAGAATTTGCTGGATGCTCGATTACTTCATTTTTTGATTTTATGCCGGCAGGCTTTTTTTCTGAGCTAACGCGTGCCTTTGATGCATGGAGTAATGTGGCCGACCTGACTTTTGTACAGGTTGCTGATGATGGCGCCGCATTTAATGCTCCTACAGCAAGTGGCGATATTCGTATCGGCGGACACGTTTTTGATGGAGCCGGCGGTACACTGGCACATGGCTTCTATCCACCGGCTAATGGTTTGAGTGCGGCGGGTGACATCCATTTTGATACAGGTGATACCTGGTCAATTGGATTCGGTGGGCCTGGTTTTGATATTTTTACCGTCTTTGCCCACGAGTTAGGCCATGCTCTGGGGCTTGATCATACGGCTGTGCCTGGTTCACTAATGAACCCTTTTTATGCTGCGGGGTTTGATGGCCCACAGGCCGATGATATTGCCGGTATGCAGTTTATCTACGGCCCTGCAGAAGAAGTCAATAATGTGCCATTGCCCGGTACCCTGTTCCTGTTTGCGGCAGGTCTCTTGATGCTGCTGCGTAGACGCCAAGCCTGATAACATCAGGTTTGTCGAAAGCCCGGGTATTGCCCGGGCTTTTTTGTGTCTGAGATATTTAGTGAATTGCTTATGCCTCAATTGTCTTATCAGTATTTAGCGGAAGATAAAGCCTTGCCCGTTCTGGTTTTGCTGCATGGGCTTTTTGGTTCATCGACAAACTGGATGAGTATCGCCAGGTCATTAAGTGATGATTACCGCGTTTTGATTCCTGACCTGCGTAACCATGGCGATTCATTTCATCATCCTGACATCAGTTATAGCGTAATGGCCGATGACCTCTGGTCTCTGTTTGACGATCTGGCTATCTCGCAAGCCATACTGGTGGGACATAGCATGGGCGGCAAGGTGGCGATGTCTATGGCTATGGATCGACCTGAAAAGGTTGCGGGGCTCGCTGTGATTGATATTGCCCCTGTGAGCTACGAACATGACTTTAGCGAGGTGTTTGCAGCCTTTAACGCGGTTGATCTCGCTGCTCTGACGAGTCGACAAATGGCCGATGGGCAGATGGCCGGGGTGATTGATGATGCGGCTGTGCGCGGTTTTCTACTGCAAAACCTTCAGCGTCGAGCGGATCGGTGGCAGTGGCGAATCAATATTTCTGCTCTGGAGCAGGCCATGCAGGGCATCACGGCATTTGATGTTCCAGCGGCGACATACACGGGCGTGGCCTCATTCATCTATGGCAGCAGGTCTGACTATGTGCTGCCCCAATATCAGAAAGACACTGAGGCTATGTTTCCCCAGGCAGATTACTGTCAGGTGCAAAATGCAGGGCACTGGGTATATGCCGAACAGCCCAAGGCATTCATGCGTTGTCTGCAGCGGTTTTTAACAAAGGTTGACTGAGATCGCGTATATCACCAACAGTCGGTTATAATCGAACTCTTGTGTTTAATTTTCTGACAGGTTGTATCTGACGATGAGCAAATCCGGTGTAAACAAAGTGGTGCTTGCCTATTCTGGCGGGCTCGACACCTCCATCATTCTAAAGTGGCTGAGCGATGTCTACGACTGTGAAGTGGTCACTTTCACGGCTGATATTGGTCAGGGCGAAGAAGTGGAGCCGGCACGCGCCAAGGCGCAGGCCATGGGCATCAAGGAAATCTATGTGGAAGACCTGCGTGAAGAATTCGCACGTGATTTTGTCTTCCCGATGTTTCGTGCCAATGCCATCTACGAAGGTGAGTACCTGCTGGGTACATCTATCGCACGTCCTCTGATCTCCAAACGACTGATTGAGATTGCGAATGAGACAGGCGCTGATGCGATCTCTCATGGTGCGACCGGTAAGGGTAATGATCAGGTACGTTTTGAACTGGGTGCCTATGCACTCAAGCCTGATGTACGCGTGATTGCGCCATGGCGTGAGTGGGATCTGCTCTCGCGTGAAAAACTGATGAAATATGCCGAAGACAATGGCATTGAAATTGATTACGCCAAGCAAGGCAAAAAATCACCTTATTCCATGGATGCCAACCTGCTTCATATCTCCTACGAAGGTGATATTCTGGAAGACCCCTGGGCTCAGCCTGAAGAAGATATGTGGCGTTGGAGCGTCTCACCAGAAAACGCACCTGATGAGCCGACTTTTCTTGAATTGAAATACGAGAATGGCGATATCGTTGCGATTAATGGCGAAGCCATGTCAGCGGCTACTGTCATGGAGTATCTGAACAGGGTAGGCGGTGAAAATGGTGTCGGTCGAGACGATATCGTTGAAAACCGTTTTGTCGGTATGAAGTCACGTGGTTGTTACGAAACACCGGCGGGCACCATCATGCTTAAGGCACACCGTGCCATGGAATCGCTGACGCTTGATCGTGAAGCAGGCCACCTGAAAGATGAGTTGATGCCCAAGTATGCCGAGATGGTATACAACGGGTTTTGGTGGAGTCCTGAGCGTATTGCTCTACAGGCATTGATTGATGAAACGCAGAAAACCGTGAACGGTGATGTGCGAATTAAATTGTATAAAGGCAACGTCATTACCGCAGGTCGTAGATCAGACAGCAATAGCCTGTTTGACGAATCTATCGCTACCTTTGAAGACGATGGTGGTGCCTATGACCAAAAAGATGCTGAAGGCTTCATTAAATTGAATGCCCTGCGCCTGCGCGTGGGAGCGCGTCGTAATACTTGATCTGGAGATGATCGTGATACGTAGTTTATTGTTGGGTTTTACGCTGCTGTTTGGCAGTCATGTGTTTGCAGACAAGGCACCACCTCTGCGCAAGGCCTATGCCTTGGATGAGGTTGCATCCAATGTTTACGTAATACATGGCCCTATACATCAGCCTAACTCTGAGAATCAGGGTTTTATGAATAATCCTGCTTTCATCGTGACCGATGAGGGTGTGGTTGTGGTTGATCCGGGGGCAAGTGTTCAGACCGGTGAAATGTTGTTATCACATATTGCCAAAGTTACCGATAAGGCCGTTATCGCAGTATTTAACAGTCATATACACGGTGATCACTGGTTGGGAAATCAGGCGATTGCTGCCAGATATCCCAAGGCCAAAATCTATGCCCATCCGTTGATGGCAAAGATGGTCGCAGAGGGTGAGGGCGATAACTGGGTTGAATTAATGATGAAGCTTACCGATGGCGCTACGGCGGGCACCAGGGTCGTAGCTCCAACAGATCTGGTTAACGATGGTGATGTAATCAAGGTGGCGGGCCTAAATTTTCATGTTATCCATAAAGGCCCTGCGCATACTGAAACTGACATCATGATTCTGGTTAAGGAGCTAGGTGTAATTTTCCTGGGTGATAATGCGGGTTATGGACGTATCTTGCGTCTGGATCATGGTAGTTATCGCGGTAACATTGAGACACTGAATCTTGCACTTGCCAGTGGCGCATGTGTTTTTGTGCCAGGGCATGGAAAGTCAGGCGGCCCTATCGCAGCTAGTGCTTATCGTGATTTTTTGAGTACCCTGTATGAAACGGTTAAGGCCGGTTACGATGATGGAAAATCCGATTTTGAAATTCGTCCGGAAGTAGTTTCTAAGCTTGCTGCCTGGAAAGACTGGGTGGATTTTGATTCAGTGCTCGGGCCACATATCAGTAATGCCTTTTTAGAGGCAGAAGCGGCAGACTTTGAATAATCGCTAATCCATGCGTCCTTTGCTTGCGGTGAGTAGCTGCCTGCTTGGTCAGGCGGTACGTTACGACGGTTCAGATAAGCATCAAGTGTGGTTGACGCATGAGCTGGCCAAGCAGGTGGATTTTCAGCCGCTTTGTCCAGAAATGGCTATCGGTTTGGGCGTGCCTCGCCCAGCCATTCACTTATGTGAGCAAGATGGTCAGATACGCCTGCTTGGCGTGATGAATCCCTCTGATGACTTTACCTTACGCATGCAGCAACATGCCCTCGCTATGGTTGAGCAGCTGCGTGATATCAGTGGTTATATATTCAAAAGTAAATCACCGAGTTGCGGTATCGATAATGTTAAGTTAATTGATTCACAGGGCCAGTTGAGTCGAAAGGGTGTCGGTGTCTACAGTGAGCTGATTCGGCAACACCTACCCGATGTGCCGATAATCGATGAGCAGGGTCTGAAAAACAAATCGGCGAGAACCCGGTTTCTTCAGCAGGTCTTTGAGCATGCCGGGATGTTACGGCGCTAGCCTGGTGACCACAGGGGAGTCTGCTAGCGACCACCAAGTAAGTTATTCAGTAACATAATGGCTTGTTGGGTAAAGAGGGTGAAACTGTCATAGCTTTCCTGATCCAGGGGTTCATCACTTGCTGAGCGATCCGCATAGAAAAGGCCAATGGCTTTATTGTTTATAAAGACCGGGGCGGCGAAAAATTCCCGTGTTTTAAGAGCGCCTTCGAGTGATGAGGGAATTTCCTGATGGAGTTCCTGTAGCATTTTATCGTTTATCCAGCAGCCGTTACGTTTTTCAATGATCTTATGCCATAGTCGCCCCGGTTTTTCGTTGAAAATAAAGCTGAAGCGATTTTTTAATTGATCATCTTGGTCACCCAGTACCTGTTTAGCCTTAATGCCCTGTCTGTTCGGTGTCAGAATGGCAAATAATGCGTGGTGCATACCGACGCCACGGTGGATACCTTCAAGTGCCATTTCAACCAGGATCGTGAAATTGGCTTTTTCTGAGCCAAGTGACATCAGTTCACGAAGCATTTGTAGTTGCAGTTTAGGGTCTGCAGCAGGGAATTGATTGTCTATTTGTTGATCGTCATCAGCGGTTTCCAGTACGGCTTCGACTGTCGTCTCTAGAGCTCCATCATTGGGTAGTGGTATGGCTTTGGCGAGGGTATGTGCACCATAGATGCGTGATGTGGAAGCGGCACTTTTGGCTACTTCATGCAGCTGAGAAATTGTGTCTTTGGGGGATTTTTTGATTAATTTTGAAATGGATTTTGCGGTGGTCAGGGTGTCTGGTGTTTTCCAGCCGAGTTCGACATTTTTTGCGAGTTTATGTGATAAGGCAATGGTTTGATATTGTGGGTCAGCCGTTTTGGGATGGCTGAGTGTTTGCTTGAGTAGATCACTTAATGACCACTCTTGAGCGAGTCCCTGGCTTAGGTCATGCAGAGTAAAGCCTAAGACCTTTTGTTGGGCCTCTGCCTCTGATACACCTTCCTTACTTAATTCCTTGTGTAATTCTTCGCCAACTTCGTCACTGAAGCACCAAAATGCAAGATCACCAATATTGTAGAGAAGAGTGGCGATGAAAATTTCTTCGGGCGCTTCCTCCCCCCGTTCTTCGGCAATGATTTGAGCCTGTGTAGCGGCATGTAATGAACGTGCCATTTCTTTTACGAGGTAGTCGCGATGTATGCCCTGAGCCAGGCTATCGATCAGGGTTACGGTAAGGCACATGTTCTTTACCGTGTTAAAGCCAAGCATCATGATGGCACGACTGATAGTGCTAAATTTTTGTCCACTTGTATTGTAAAAGGCGCTATTGGCAAGCTTTAGAATGCGTGAAGTCATCACTGCATCTTTAAGTACGACCTGACCGAGCTGGATGGCAGAGCTGACCTCATCCTGAGAAACACTCATAATCTTTTGCACGGTCCGCCCAAATATCGGCATTTCATTATTGGAAATGCGGCCAATCCATTTTTGTAAATCCTGGGGTGATGCTTTTGCCACGCTTGCTGTGTCCGTAAGTAATCTAGAATTTTATCTATCGGCATAGATTACAGTTTATTGATGCTATTTTCTTATCTCTTGCATCAATTATGATGTGCTTGTGTGAATTTCCTTTTTTGACAGGATGCTGGTGTGCAAAAAGCTAAAACTTTTGGTCTTATTGTTATCGGTGATGAGATCCTTTATGGACATCGTCGTGATAGGCACTTTGAAGGTATTGGCAAATTATTAAGGGAACGGGGTCTGTCTTTGGCATGGTTGAGGATATTGCCCGATAACCCTGATTACCTGATAAAAGAACTACGGCATACCATGGCAGACAATATTCCTGTGTTTAGCTGTGGAGGTATTGGTGCTACGCCAGATGACTATACACGTGCCTGTGCTGCCAGCGCGGCGGGTGTACCGTTACGACGACACGGCGGGGCGGTAACCGAGATAGAGGAGCGCTTTGCTGAAGAAGCATATCCCTTGCGTATAAAGATGGCAGATCTGCCTGAGGGCTGTGAGTTAATTCCCAATCCGTATAACCGGATCCCTGGATTTTCGATAAAACAGCATTATTTCTTACCGGGTTTTCCAGATATGGCCCATCCTATGGCCGAATGGGTTCTGGATAATGGCTATGCTGTAGCTAGGCCTGAAATACAGCGATCGGTCTGGGTAAAAGGGGTGAGCGAGACGGCATTAATGGGCTTGATGAATGAACTGGGCGAGCAATTCCCAGAACATAAGCTGTTTAGCCTGCCTCGTCTGGGTGAACA
>Ga0316204_10010715_pt1 | contig 11714 bp, 10 predicted proteins | sample 6monrhotite_MG_2_FD_205661 | JGI IMG/M metagenome (GOLD analysis project Ga0316204, IMG submission 205661) | Microbial mat bacterial communities from mineral coupon in-situ incubated in ocean water Damariscotta River, Maine, United States -... | ecosystem: Environmental > Aquatic > Marine >...
ACGCGTTTCGTAGCCCTCATCTTCCAGCAAACCGGCAACCAGTTCGCGAATGTCTTTTTCATCATCAACAACCAGAATATCAGCCATGATTGGCAACCTTGTCTTTCTTGTCTTCCGTATCTGCGGCTTCACGCACACTGGTCAGGACTTCAGTTTCGGGTTGTTGCTGAACGGTCCCGGCTTCGAAGACCAGACGGGCGCTCGCACCGCCTCCGCTGCGGCTGGTCAGAACCAGCTGACCGCCATGGTCTTCCATCACTTTTTTGACGATCGCCAGTCCCAACCCGGTCCCCTTCTCCCGGTGAGTTACATAGGGTTCGGTCAGACGATGCTGGTCTTCTTCCGGAAACCCGGGGCCATTATCGGTAACTTCAATAATGACGCGCCCGTCATCTTCCATCACAGAAACATTGATTTCACCGTCAGTTTCATGAGCTTCCGTCAGTGCGTCAGAAGCATTTTGCAACAGATTGGTCATAGCCTGGGCGACCTGTCGACGGTCGCAGTTCAGTTGCAGGGCATTGTCCGACGGGGTCGACCCATAGCTGATTTCAGGATGAGCCACCTGCTGCATAAAGACTGCTTCCTGGATCAGTTCGTTCAGACCTTCGCTTTGGAATTTCGGAGATGGCATGCGGGCAAAATCAGAAAATTCATCAACCATTCGGCCAATGTCCCCAACCTGTCGAATAATCGTGTCGGTACAGTTGATGAAGATTTCGGGATCGGATGTGACCTCCTTGAGGTATTTCCGTTTAAGACGTTCCGCAGACAACTGAATAGGCGTCAGAGGGTTCTTGATTTCATGGGCAATCCGCTGGGCGATATCGGCCCAGGCAGAGGTTCGTTGGGCAGCCACCAGTTCTGTCACGTCATCAAAGGTGACAACGACCCCCTGATCGCCAGAGCGGTCACCAACCACCCGCACCAACAGAATATGAGGGCGCCCTTTGCGCACCAGTTTGATCTGCCCTTCAGCCCGTCGCGAGGCCCGGTTACGGGCTTCCACCAGCAGGGTCGCCATCTCCGGCACAACCTTAGCCAAAGGTTCGCCGATGACGTCTTCGACGGAAGTTTCCAGCAATTCGAGTGCAGAGCGATTTGGCAAATTGATACGGGCGTCGCTGTCCAGACCAATCACACCAGCAGAAACGCCCGATAAAACGGTTTCAGTAAAACGCCGCCTGATATCCAGTTTTTCATTAGCCTGCATAAGTTCATGTCGCTGGCCCTCCAGCTGATCCGTCATGCGATTAAAGGCTCGAGACAGCATGCCGACTTCGTCATCGACCGGACCTTCCGGCACCCGAACAGCAAGATCACCGTCCCGAACCCGTTCAGCTGCGCCGACAAGGCTTGTCACCGGCCCGACCAGGCGTCCGGCAAAATTGAGGGCAAACCAGATCGCTGTCAGCAACAATAAAACCGCGACGATCAGAAAGACCAATGCCTGGGTGATCTGAATTCTTGACTGGTCACCTTCAATGCGCCGGTACTCGGCTGTGGCCTGTTCCAGTTTCTGTTTGTGTCCCAGAACCTGAGGGTCGATAAAACGTCCCACATACAGGAAGGCATTACTTAGCCCGTCCAGACGAACCAGGGCGCGCAAGCGGTCATCATCTTCATTGGTCAGGATCACAACCTGTCCATCGGCGGCTCGCTCGACCGCACCGGGCGGCACACCTTCACTCAGAATGGTAAAAGACAAAGGCGAACGGGCCATGACCCGACGGCTGCCATCCAGAACGACAGCTTCTGACAGTGAACGGGTGTCTGCCTGAATAGTAATCACAGTCGTCAGGGCGCGCGGATTATTGACCAGTTGCGGCGCCAGGCGGTTTATGACGGCGGCCATACCAAGGGCGTCTGCTTCGATCCCCTTGCGATGTTCGCGCGTGTAGGCAGATGCCACCGCCACCGAGGCATCAAGTGCAGTTTGAATACGTGGCTGGAACCAGGCTTCAATACCAAAATTCAGAAACAGCGCAGAAAAAATGCCCACAATAATGGCCGGAGTCACAGCCAGAAGACTGAAGACAAACACCAACCTGGTGTGCAGTCGTGAACCTGCCGAACCACGCCGCCGGGCCATCCACAGATTGACCATGTTGGTGGCCACCAGCACACTCATGCCCAACACAATTACGCCATCAATGATCAGCAAAGTCAGGATATTGGAAGGGTCGGCGCCGTCCGGCTGTGAAGACTGGGTCAGGGCACCATAGGTCGCCACGCCAGCAATTATTGCAGCGACGGCCAGCATATAGGCAAGTTTACGCGCCAGATTGATCCGGCGTGCCCAGTTCAGCAAACGTGTGAACAGCACGTCACTTGGCGTGCCTGTATCCAGTGTCATTCCTGGTTGCGCCCGAATCTCTCTCTTGAGGCTGATGTGCAGAATTTGCTTCTGACATTGCTTCCCGCCAGCCACACAATGCAACTGGTGTCCAAAAGGTCACAGGAGTTTAGCAGATTGTTGCGAAAATGCACCACTACAGATGCACAAATCCCGAACTCGTCTACATGCCGTATTCGCTGGCGCTCCAGTATCGGGCATTGAGCTTGCCCATCAGAATATCATGCTGAGCCCCAAGACACTGGCGCAGGGAGGTTGAACCACCAAACGTCACGTCATGGCAACGATCAAACTTGCGCCTGGCCTTGGCCAGAGCCTTCTGATTGATCTGCTGCAGATCGCTGGTGCCGTTGTCCCACGCCGCATTACGCACACTGTCGTGGGCGCGACCAAGTCGGGGCAATTTACCGCCTACATGTTGCAGCAATTGAGCTGTGGTGACGTTCCGGTCTGCTGTATCTACCAGCTTGTGACCAAGATCACGCAGTTTGCCTAATGCCATTTCGATGTCTTTCGCGCTTTGCGGATTGGGATCATCGGCAACAACATCCGGGATCAGAGAGACTTTTTCACCGATCCTGAGCGCAACGGACTGGTATTTTCGTTTGTAGAGCCACTCAACGTCAACGCCAATACGCACGGCGGAATGACCGCGCAGGGCGACGATTTTCAGTTCAGGCTCCGGAACAACAACCTCCCTGCCATCTTCACCCAGGGCGACAAGTTGAACCCCTTCACCACCGGCCGGGCTGTAACTTGTACCGGCAACCGGCGACATACGCCACTTTTGCAGACAGAACACAGAAGCCTCCGTGGCGCACAGACCATTTTCACATTTCATGTGCATTGGCTGGTTGCTGGCCACAAGCCCGAGGATCTGTGGGGCGGCGGCGGCCGGATTAAAAGCAGCCCACAGCAACGACAGTAAAACGACCGCACCAAACACCCATGCGGTGATCTGAGGCTGTCGGCTATTGCGGCGAACCGCAGCCCGTGGTTTGCCTTGGCGGGATTTGTTGTCGCGGATACGTGTCTGGCCACCCATGACGGGTCTCCTTCAAAACCTGCAGGACTTGATTACCCTGATCGTCCCACGATCTGGCTTCTGGATCAATAATTAGCTGCAGGTCGTCGCCATTTTGTGAATGCGTCGAAAATGGCTGAAAACCTGGGAAAACTACTCTGTTGTGGCACCGTTCAGCCCGGCAGTTCCACTGGAAACGGGCAAAATTTCATGAATTACCCCCGAAGCCAAAAGACGAGCCGGTGTCGGAAACCACATCTCCCTGTGGGAGGCCTTGAAAACTTCTTCGAGAAACGACGGACTGACGCCCTGCTGCGCATAGAAATCAAGATCGACCTGCTGTTCTGATTTGGGATCGATGTAAGGATTGTTATAAACACCGTCGAGGCTGAACTGGTGAAACCCCAATTTGCCGTCAGGGCCAAGGATGCGTCTTTGACCGCCGATAAAAGCCGTGGTGCAAGCAGACTTGCATTCATCGTAAACCCGGGTTTCCAGCACTCGATCGCGAAACAGGCGGGCCAGCCCCCTGCCCTCGCTGACGCGCCCACCGTTACTGGCAAGAACAATACCCCGCACCAACGGGTTTTCATCCAGCAACATTGTCAGTTGGTCAGTAACGCCGATACGAAGATCACCCTCCAGGTGTATCAACCTGCCACCGTCAGCAAGAGTCAGGACGTAGTCTCCCAGAAGACTGTGGCTCCAGTGCCTGTAGTTGGCGCTGTCCGACCTGTCCTCGGCATAAAGTGACTGCCACCCGCTATGGATCGATATACCGGTAAACAACAGCGCAAAGGCAATGCCAAAGTGGGAGGCAGTTGCCAGGATCGGGGAGCCGTAGCCTGAAACATAGTGATCACCCGACTTGATTACGCCGCGTATTTGCCAGACCAACAACAGGCCATCTAACAACAGAAAATAGGTAACCGTCGCCAGCAAGGCGACAAAAGTCTTTTCCGTTGATGGTGGATGAGTGAACTGTCCGGCATAAATAACCAGCCCTCTGATCAGAACCAGATTAATCCAGAACGACCAGGCCAGAGACTGATTGCCTCGCCAGTGATTGCGAACGTATCCCATTTTCAATTACGCATTTGGCCCTAAAACCGTCGCTCCTGAGACAAAATTGTCGCATCTGAGATGCAAGGATATCATCCTGAAGCCGCACGTTCTGACCTGCAACACAGGACCCGATCCAGGAACTCGTCCTGATAGTATTGCGGAAAAATAAGTTTTGTCGGTTTAGTTTTGAGGTTTTTCCATGTTAGGCTTTCGTTAACAAGGCGAAATATAAGCGCCCTGACACAAAGTCAGTTCATAAAGATACCAACGGGGATGGTGGGTTGAATGTCTGAAGCGTCTGAGCCTCTGGTTCGATTTGAATCAGTGCAGAAAAGTTATGACGGCGAAATACTGGTCGTTAAGGATTTCAACCTCGATGTCGCAAAAGGTGAGTTTGTCACCATGCTGGGGCCATCCGGATCAGGCAAAACGACCTGCCTGATGATGCTGGCCGGGTTCGAGCCGGCCACCCACGGCGAGATTTACCTAGAGGGTGTTCCAATCAACAATGTGCCACCGCACAAACGCGGCATTGGCATGGTCTTCCAGAATTACGCCCTGTTTCCACATATGACTGTGGCCGAAAACCTTGCTTTCCCGCTGGAAGTTCGTGGTATGGGCAAGTCGGAAATCAGCGAAAAAGTCAATCGCGCGCTGGATATGGTCCGCCTTGGTGGTTTTGGTGACCGCCGCCCGGCCCAGTTGTCCGGCGGCCAACAGCAACGCGTCGCCGTCTCCCGGGCATTGGTGTTTGAACCAAGTCTGGTTTTGATGGACGAGCCATTGGGCGCGCTGGATAAAAATCTGCGCGAGGAAATGCAGTACGAAATCAAACACATCCATGAGAGCCTGCAGGTTACTATGGTTTATGTAACCCACGATCAGTCCGAAGCACTGACCATGTCCAATCGTATCGCTGTTTTTGACGATGGCATTGTACAGCAGCTGGCCCCGCCAAGCGAATTGTACGAAAAACCAAAAAATGCCTTTGTCGCCGGATTTATAGGTGAAAACAATCGCCTGTATGGCGAGGTCAAATCAGTCGATGGCGAATATTGCCAGGTCGAACTTGAAGGTGGTGGCGGCATGGTCAAGGCGCTGGCTGTGAATATTGGCGGCGTTGGTTCGCGGACAACACTGTCCCTTCGGCCCGAACGCACAACCATTGGCGCCCGCGAAGGTCATTCCTTTAATTCGCTGGAAGCCAAGGTCGTAGAGTTGATCTATCTGGGTGACCACATTCGCAGCCGGGTCAGCCTTTCCGGCAATGACGATTTTATTGTCAAAGTTCCAAACTCCCACGGTCATGTTCACCTCAAAGAAGGTGAAATCACACAGATCGGCTGGGAAGCGGATGATTGTCGCGCGCTGGACGCCTGACGATCGATTGAGTACCGGCTTTTGGTTTCCGGTCACCTGTTTTGCGTGACGGAACCGGCGGAAATCTGAAAGTCTGACGAAATAAAAGCAAAAACCGGACAACAACTTGGAGGAAGATACTTATGAACAAAATTATGAAAATGTCTGCACTTGCCGTTGCAGGTATTGCCTTTGCCGGCATGACTTCAACAGCACAGGCTGTTGATCTGAATGTCGTCTCATGGGGTGGTGCTTATACATCCAGTCAGATGAACGCCTATCACAAACCTTACATGGCAAAAAACCCCGGCGTTAAAATCAACTCTCTGGACTACAGTGGTGGTCTTGCTGAAATGCGCGCCCAGACTGAATCAGGCAATGTAACCTGGGATCTGGTCGACGTTGTCCTGTCAGACGCCATCACCGGTTGTGACGAAGGCATGTTCCGTCCGATCAAGATCGATTCTGAAATTGCCGCGGCGCCTGATGGCACACCGGCATCAAAAGATTTCCTCGAAGGCACGTTGCTGTCCGAGTGCTTTGTTCCGCAGATCATTTATTCGACCGTTTTTGCCTATCGTACCGACGCATGGGGTGGCAAGAAGCCTTCCACCATGGCCGACGTGTTCGACACCAAAAACTTCCCGGGTAAACGCACCCTGCAGAAAAAAGCCATCAACAACCTGGAATGGGCTTTGCTGGCCGACGGTGTGCCACTTGCAAAGATCTATGACGTTCTGGACACGGACGCTGGCAAGGATCGCGCCTTCGCCAAACTGGCAACCATCAAAAAAGACGTAATCTGGTGGACTGAAGGTGCAGTACCTCCACAGCTGCTGGCTGATGGTGAAGTTGTGTTCGGCACCGGTTACAACGGTCGCTGGTTCTCAGCCATTGCCGAAGAAAAACAGCCTTTCTCCATGCTTTGGGATGGCCAGGTTCTGGACATCGATGGCTGGGCAGTTCCTGCCAAAGGCAAGAACGTTGATGCTGTGATGAAGTTCCTGCACTTTGCCACAGACACACAGCGTCTGGCTGATCAGGCCAAATACATCTCCTATGGTCCTGCACGTAAATCATCAGGTCCGATGGTTTCCAAGCATGCCACACTGGGTATCGACATGGCTCCGCATATGCCAACCCAGTATGCAGACCAGGGCTTCCTCACCAACTTCAGCTGGTGGGCTGATAACGGCGACGAAATGAACGAACGTTTCGCTGCCTGGTTGCTTAAGTAAGACTGCTATGGGGTGCGAGGCAGGCCAGAATATTCAATCTGGCCTGCCTCGCAAACCATTTTTGATTACCGGCATATGACAAAGCCGGATTTATGAATTTTGACGGGGGATGGTATGGCTGAGGATACGACGGCAAGCGGGGTTGTTCTTGCAGCCGATGGCTTGCCCCTGAAAGTCAGCTTGAACCGGGCCATGCGCAAAAGCCGCATGCGTGCCATTTTTCTGGTCGCCCCGCTCCTTATATTTGTCCTTTTCTCCTTTCTAATCCCGATTTTCGACATGACCATGCGTAGTGTCGACAACTGGCATGTCGGCGAGTTGATGCCTGAGACCACTGCCGCGCTGGAACACTGGGATGGCAAGGCCTTGCCGGAAGAGCCCGTTTTCGCCGCCTTGGTCAAGGATCTGAAAGCTGGCGCCGTATCACGTGAAATCGGCAAGGTTGCGACACGTCTGAATTATGAAAAATCAGGCCTGCGCAGCATGATCACAAGTTCCTCCCGTAAATCCAAAAAGATCGAGGGAGGCCCCTACAAGCCCCAGGTCCTGAAGATGCACAAAAAGTGGAAGGAACTGGAAACCTGGACCGTTATCAAGCGTAACACCTCACCGTATACGATCGGCTACTATCTCAACGCCGTCGACATGAAGTACGATAACAAGACCGGTGACATCGTCATGCAGCCGGAAAGCCGCCAGATTTACGGTATGCTTTTCATGCGCACCTTTGCCATCAGCCTGGCCATTACACTGATTTGTGTCGTGCTGGCCTATCCGATCTCTTATTTGCTGGCGACCCTGCCAACACGCTATTCCAACCTGTTGATGATCTTTGTCCTGCTACCCTTTTGGACATCTTTGCTTGTAAGGACGACCGCGTGGATCGCCATGTTGCAATCACAGGGGGTGCTAAACGATTTGTTCGTCTTCTTTGGGTTTGTCGACGACGCCAACAGATTACAGTTGATACATAATCTGACCGGCACCATCATCGCCATGACTCATATCCTGTTGCCGTTTATGGTGCTACCGCTGTACAGCGTGATGAAAACCATTCCACCCAGCTATATGCGTGCGGCCCTGTCTCTGGGGGCGAACCCTGTGGTGGCCTTTGTCCGTGTCTACATGCCGCAGACTTTGGCCGGCATTGGGGCCGGCAGTATATTGGTGTTCATCCTGTCCATTGGTTATTACATCACCCCGGCCCTGGTCGGCGGTACTGATGGCACATTGATTTCAAACCAGATCGCCTACCACATGCAGTCATCCCTGAACTGGGGGCTGGCCGGTGCACTTGGTGCCTTGCTGCTGTTCTCGGTGTTGGCGCTGTATTTGATCTATAACAAGATTGTCGGCATCGACAACATGAGGTTGGGATAAGACCATGGCTTTACCAAGTTACGCAGGTCCCCTGGAGACCACCTGGTATTACACGTTCCGTTTTATCTGCGCGGTGATATTTATTTTCCTGATCACGCCGATCCTGATCATTATCCCACTCAGTTTTAATGTGGAGCCTTACTTCACCTTCACCGCGGGCATGCTGTCTTTTGATCCGGACGCCTATTCACTGCGTTGGTACGAAGACTTCATCAACAATACCCAGTGGACCCATTCGGTCAAAAACAGCTTCATCATCGCCATTGCTTCAACTATTCTGGCGACCTTCCTCGGCACCCTGGCGGCCCTGGGTTTAAGCAAACCGCACATGCCTTACCGGGCCCTGACCATGGGTCTGCTGATTTCGCCGATGATTGTGCCGCTGATTATCTCAGCCGCCGGTATGTATTTTTTCTATTCCAGCATCGGCCTGGACCAGACCTTCCTGGGCATCATTCTGGCCCATACGGTTCTGGGCACACCCTTTGTGGTCATCACCGTAACGGCTACTCTGGTCGGCTTTGACAATTCTCTCTCGCGTGCGGCGGCCAACCTGGGTGCCAATCCAACCACATCATTTTTCAAGATCACCATGCCATTGATCCTGCCGGGTGTGATTTCAGGTGCTCTGTTCGCCTTTATCACTTCATTTGATGAAGTGGTTGTTGTTCTCTTCCTCGCTGGATTTGAACAACGCACCATCCCGCGCCAGATGTGGTCCGGGATTCGGGAACAGATCAGCCCGACCATCCTCGCGGTGGCAACGATCCTGGTGATGATCTCTATCGCCTTGCTGGCAACACTTGAGATGCTCCGTCGCCGCAACGAAAAACTACGTGGAATGACTCCGGGCTGATTGCTCGACCGGAATCACCTTTGAAGACAAAAAAAGCCCGCCATACCGGCGGGCTTTTTCATGTCAGTAATGTCGTCAGGGTTTAGCGACGGGTAAATGCATCCGTTACAAAACTGCCCGGGACCATAATCATGGCAACATGCGGCGCAGGTACCTGCGCGTTCTTCACCTGTTTGCGCGTCTTCAGCGCGGTAATAGTACTGGCCAGATAAATCAGGCCGTTAACAATGGAAAGGACAACAGGGGAAATGATTTCGCTGATCGTAACAACCATACCTGAATATGGGGCTACGGAGTTAATTTCATTCTGACTTGCCATGATCGGTCTCCTTGTAAATGCGTCAGAATCAGTGTGCTCTTGAACTGCTCATATACGCCTTTTTTTGGGCGATGCAAGCCGTTATTTGTGCATTTCTGACCTGCGTTAAACGCATACGTTTACAGGATATGCCGGGTCGTATTCAGGATATATTTCACCCTGAAGGGGCATTTTCGTCAGGCGAACTCCATGCCCAGGCGATCCATCAAGGCCCGGTCGCGACACGCCGATACATTGTTGGCGGTCAAAAGCTTGTCACCTTTGAACATGGAATTGGCTCCGGCCATGAAACACAGGGCCTGGGCTTCATCCGTCATGCTTTCCCGACCGGCAGACAAACGCACCCAGGATTTCGGCATGGTGATCCTGGCGACAGCGATTGTGCGCACAAATTCCAGGATATCAAAGTCATCCTGTTCTTCAAAAGGCGTGCCTTCAATACGGATTAACAGGTTGATCGGCACACTTTCCGGATGTTTGGGCATACGGGCCAGGGTTTCGATCATGCCGGCACGGTGTTCCCGACTTTCGCCCATGCCGACGATCCCGCCGGTGCAGGTCTTCATACCAGCCCGGCGCACACGATCCAGGGTTTCCAGACGGTCTTCAAAAGTCCGGGTGGTGATGACGTTGTCATAATATTCAGGTGCGGTGTCGATGTTGTGGTTGTAATAATCCAGACCGGCATCGGCCAGGCGCTCCGCCTGCCCTTCACTTAACATGCCCAGGGTCATACAGGTCTCAAGGCCAAGCTCCTTAACGCCGGAGATAATCTCGATCATGGCCTCGACGTCGCGGTCTTTCAGCTCACGCCAGGCGGCCCCCATGCAAAAACGGGTAGCACCACCATCCCGGGCGGCAGTTGCCTCCGTCAGGACAGCCTGCACTTCCACCAGCTTGTCGGCATCGACCCCGGTCGAATAATGCGAAGACTGCGGACAGTATTTGCAGTCCTCGGCACAGCCACCGGTCTTGATGGACATCAGCTGGCTGATCTGAACCTTGTTGGGGTCGAAATACTTGCGATGCATGGTCTGGGCCTGGAACAGCAGGTCACTGAAAGGCTGTTCCAGCAGGGTCAGAATTTCATCCCGGGTCCAGTCGTGGCGTAAATCGGGTGTCTTACCGGCGGCAGGAACAACAGGGGTGGCGTCTTCAGTCAATTCAGTCGCAAGGGACACGGCAGGTTACTCTTTACAGAATCAGGTCAGGGGAAACGGGCTTGGTCTACTTTTCAACCGGCAGACCTTTGCGGGTCCAGCCAACCATGCCGTTCTTCAGCACATAGACGTCGCTGAACCCGGCATCGCGCAGCATACGGGCTGCACGGGGAGATCGATTGTGGGTCCGGCAAATGGTGACGACGGGCGCATCTTTCTGCACACCTTCACCATTTTTGATCATATCGATCTCACCAGCCAGTTCTCCGACCGGAATGTTCACGGCCCCGGGAATATGGCCCATGTCGCCGTGATATTCAGGCGCGCTGCGAACATCAATGACTTTGACGTCATCCACCTTCATGCGTTCCGCCAGTTCATCTGACGTCACCGTCGCGCCCATCAGCTTCAGGCGCAGAAAATGGAAGCCAACAAGAATAGCGACAACAAAGAGTAACGGTACAAAATCCTGGATTATCAACAATCGTCTCCGGGTAAAACAGCTATGGATTGCAGTGATCTATCACGAAACTTCGGCTATGCACAGACGGTATGCCTGTTTGAATATCGGTTTCACTCCAAGGCAAACTTAAAGGGGTATCCCCTTTTCCATCATATCATCAACTATTTTCTTGTTCAGCCGCTGTGCGACCGTCTTACCCCAAATCTGTCCGGCTTGCATGCCCTCTGCCATTAGAATCGGCTGGGTTTCAATGAGTTTTTTACCGGTCGGCGTACTGTAGAAAGCCAGTAGGTCGAACACCTCCGCATCAGTGAAATGCCTTTGATAAATAATAACCTGTGCACTGAGCAGTTCAGGCAAAGCCTTGATCATACCGGCATCGAATTTTTTCCGAAAATAATCAAGTGATGGTGATGGAATATCCGGCCTGGCTTGTTTGAGTAAGTCGCCGACCATTTTTGACATGGCAGGTAACATTTTAGTTGATGTTTCCA
>Ga0316204_10010717_pt1 | contig 11713 bp, 12 predicted proteins | sample 6monrhotite_MG_2_FD_205661 | JGI IMG/M metagenome (GOLD analysis project Ga0316204, IMG submission 205661) | Microbial mat bacterial communities from mineral coupon in-situ incubated in ocean water Damariscotta River, Maine, United States -... | ecosystem: Environmental > Aquatic > Marine >...
TTACCCCCAGTTTATTTTAGAAATTTAAGGCAAGGATAGTACTTAGCCTCTTTTTTGTTGTTAATTCTAAACGTATTGAACAACACAAATAGTAGATTAATTATATACATAATTACTGTAGTTGTTAAAACCGTACTTAGGCTAAAACTATCTATAACCCCAGTTTTAGATAGGAGAAACAACGAGAAAGGCATAAAAAACAGAAGAATTGTCCATGTGATTTCAAAGTTAATGAGATCTCTGCCTAAGGTGTTAATGTTTTTAATTTTATCTTTTTTTGCAGTCCATAACATGAAAGGGACTATAATACCAAGTAATGGAAAAAACAAGAATGTAAGTGCAGAAAGATTGAGATACACTAAATAGCTGTTGTCTTCTTTTATAGCCCAATCAATTAACTCGTCTGGATTTATATTTAATGCATTGGCTAAACGTTTTAGTGAATCTCCAGTTGGGTTGGTGTAACCATTTTCAATACGTTGAATCGTTCTTAAACTTAAGCCAGATGCTTCAGAAAGAACTTCTTGAGACATGCCTTTTTGATGTCGCAATGCTTTTAATTTTATTGATAGGTGGTTCTTATCCATTGTCTATAGTATTCATTGTCTTTGGAACTGTCTTTCTGTGTCTCATGATGATAATTGTTATGGCACCTATTAAAAACCCAGGAATCAATTGAATTAGAGAGCCGTAAACCATTTGTTGAAATGCCGCTTGTCCAAAGTTATCAAAATAAAGGCTATAATGCGTTCCAATATTCCATTTGGTATCAATCCACCAAAGTACAGCAACAGGTAATCTTGAAATTGGTGAAAATATAGCTAAACTCAAAAGGAGAATTAGATATGCGTTCTTTTCCTTATATAATTTAATTCCCCAATAAATAGAAAAGCCTAATGTAAGCCACAGTAATCCTATTAAAAAAATTACACTTTCTGGTAATCCAATAAGTTCAAGAGAAAACCTAATTGGTGTTAAAATTAGTGCAATTAGTATTGGTGTTTTGACGAGTTGAAACGTACGTTTAACTATTGATTTTTGATTGATGTTTGTTTTTACTTTCATTAACGTAACTATGATTAATTGTCTGCAACAAAAGTAATACAAGGTCATTGACATTGATGTCGTCATGGTGCCGACATTATTACGACATCTGTGCTAATTATATAATAAGGTATGTGTTGAATTTGAAAATGTGGCGAAAACTAAAAGATGGTTTTTATTTATTAAATATGAGTAAATCGTAATAACTAAAAATAGTTAATTATATTTTTTACATAAGATTATTTTCATTACTCAATGCATAGGCAAACACTTTCCTAAGAAAATATTTGCCTATATATAAAGTTTATTATTGTCTTACATCTGAAGATTTATCTACAATGGCATTTTCTGGTTTTACCATTTTTTGCTCATCAAATTCTCCATTGGTTTTGTAGTTATAAATTGCATGATCACCATATTGTTGTTTTAAATCTAGACTTTTAGTAGTCATTAACATTGGGAATTTTAAACCATTCACATCACCTGTATATGTGTTAATTCTTAGCATAGGACCAAAAACATCTTTGTCTTTTGGTAATTTTAATACATCTAATAATGGACCATAGCCAACAGTATATTCATACCCATTAAGAATATAGGTTTGTGTGTCAATATATAGCGTGAAGGTGTCTTTAGCAGATTTTCCTATAATTGGAGATTCTGTAAAGCTCATTTTAATTTTAAATACTTCATTTTTAAAAGCGGGATGTATTATCTGGGTTACTTCACCTAAAGTTACATTGTTATCTTGTGTTAACCAAGGTAGGTTTATATAATAATAATACACAGAGTGTTGATGATTTGGTGGATTTCCAGAGCGCCAATCGGTGGTCCATACTTCACTACCATCATAAGTTAATTGTGACCCAAATAATGGCCAATATTGGTAAGAACGTCTAGTTTGCATATCAACAGTTTGATCCGCAACCCAAAATCTAACAAATCCTAAAGATTCGCTGTACATTGAATTAGTAAAACTTAAGGTTTTAAGGCTCTTCCATTCATCATAACCTCCATGAGCTTTGATCATTTTTTCAATAACTTCTTTTGTTTCATTTGAAGCATATTTTTCTTGGCTGAAGCTATTTCCAATAACTAATAAACCAAACATTAGTGATAAAATTGATGTTTTCATTTCTTTTGTTTTTTTGATTATGAATCAAATTTATATGGTAAGCTTACTTTTTAAAAGCCTTTTGTTGTAAGCGACATTTAAAGATTTTAATGACAATTTAGAATTAGGCAGGGAACACTTTATTTTCCTACTTTTATCTTATGAAAATTTTAAGACGACAAAAAACTGGCATTCCTAAAAAGTATGTTTTTTTAGTAGCGTTACTTTTTATCATTGTTGTTCTAATACAAATAAGTGGAACAGAACAAAATCCTAATGCAGCCTTATTTATTCGACGTATAGTTTTATTTGGCTCCGTTTATTTTTTATGGGCGTTATTACTTGATTATATTAATGCAATTATAAAGCCTTTCGAGAAAGAAAGATCAATAGTATTACAAATTATTGAGCGCTTGATATCTTCAGGATTACTTGTTATAATAAATTTAGGAGTCACAAATATTTTTTATTATGCTATTCTTATAAGTTTTGAAGGGATGAACTTTTCTGAGGCATATCATGATTTCCAACCTTATATTTTAAAGTCAATTATTGTTCGATATTTAGATGTTGTTATTATAGGTTTAATACTTAAAATAGTAGATGCTAATCAAGCCTTGCAAAGGCAAAAATTACAAGTTGTTTCACTAGAAAATCAATTGCATATTTCTCAATTAGAAACTTTGAGAAATCAATTAGATCCTCACTTTTTATTCAATACACTACACACGCTTAATACACTTATTGGGTATGATGATAAAAAAGCTAGATCTATGGTCATTAAAGTCACTAATTTATTACGCAAAATTTTAGACAAAAGAGAAAGACAACTTATTACCTTTGACGAAGAATTAGACTACTTTAAAAATTATTTAGAAATTGAAGAAGAACGCTTTCACGACAGACTAGAAGTTATTATAGATATTGATGATGCAACAAGAGAAATTATGGTGCCTACTCTAATGCTTCAGCCTTTAATAGAAAATGCTTTTAAACATGGGATAGCACAATTAGAAAGTAAAGGAAATATTAAATTGATGGCTTTAAAAAAAGATAATTATTTTGTGATAAGTTTGTCTAATTCTATCCCAAAAAACAAAGAGTCGAAAGCTTCAGTGTCTACTAATTATGGTCTTAAAAATTTGGATATGCGATTGCGGCAAGTATATGGAGAAAATTATGTTCTACATACCCAAAAAGAAATTGATTATTATACAATTACCATAACTATTAAAAATAAAAACTAATTATGCGTTTATCTATTTTGGTTGTGGATGATGAACCTCATGCGCGAAGACATATCAAAAATCTAATTGCAAAAGATTCAGATGTTGAGGTGATTTATGAGTGTAAAAATGGAAAGGAAGTTCTTGAGTTTTTAAAGCATCAAACACCAAGTATCATTTTTTTGGATATTAATATGCCTGGAATTAGTGGAGTTGAAGTCGCTGCTAAATTAAAGACGGCAAATTCATTAATCATATTTTCTACAGCGTATGATGAATATGCACTTAAGGCCTTTGAATTAGAAGCTTTTGACTATTTATTAAAGCCTTATGAGGATGGTCGATTTTTTGAAGTTTTAAAACGTGCGAAAAACGAAATTGAAATAAAACAACAAGCTGAGTTTAGTCAAAAATTCAGTTCATTATATCAAGAATATAATAATAACTTCTCACCACATTTAATAGAATTCAATATAAAAGAAAAAGGGTTTGAGTATAAAATACATATAGACAACATTCTTTATATTGAAGCGAGTACTATCTATGCGGTATTACACTTAAATGATAAGAAGCTGCTTTACAGAGCTGCATTAAATTTATTAGAACAACAATTACCCAATAATTTTATAAGAGTTCATCGTTCCTTTATTATTAATACAAACTTTATAAAGGACAAAAAGTATTTAAATAACAATACATTTATGATTACTATGGCTAATGCAGATGTTATTATTTCTAGTAGAAAATATAAAGGAATTATTTCTGAAAGATTGAATTAATTAATTATATAAGTTGTTTAATACCTTCATAAACAGTAATGCTAACAGCATTGGCTAAATTTAAACTTCGTACATGTTCGCTATATAAAGGTATTTTAAAAAGAGCCTCAGGATAGTCTTTTAAAATATGTTTTGGTAAACCAATCGATTCTTTTCCAAATACTAAAAATAGATTGTCTTCAAAAGGAATATCAAAATACTCTTGTGTGCCATGGCTGGATAAAAATGCCATTTTTGCATGCTTATTAATAGTAAAAAAGTGCTCAATACTGTCGTAATAGGTCACATTAAGGTGTTGCCAATAATCTAAACCAGCACGTTTTAATCTAGTGTCATCAATTTCAAAACCAAAGGGCTTTACCAAGTGTAAGTTTGACCCTGAGGCTAGTGCCAAACGACCAATGTTGCCTGTGTTGTTAGGAATTTCAGGTTCAATAAGTACAATGTTTAGTGGCATTATTTTTTAGTCAATTTTATTAGAAGTAAACGTATTAAAAGTACAAATGGAAAACCATGTAATACTAAATCAAACCAGTCCATTGGTTTCATACCAACTGCACCACCAGCTATCCATTTTATTTTACCAGCAATGTGTGGTTCTGGAAAAAAAGGTGCTAAACCTAAAGTTAAACAGGCTATAATGATGAGTCTCCAATCGTTTAATAGTTTCATGATTTTATTAGGTCTTTTAAACTGGTTGCTAATAGGTCTACTTCCTCAAAATTATTAAAAATAGCAAAGGATATACGAATACCATTAATGTTATTTTCATAAATACCTCTCATGCGTAACTTCTTTTCTTTGTTAAGTACTGGATTTAATTTAAGGTTGTCTTTATCCTTTATTCTTATCGTAATCATAGAAGCTGAATAGAGTTCGCTCTCTGGTGTTAAAATTTCAATTTCTGGTGTATTGGCAACCCCTTTCCTAAAACGAGTGACGAGTTCTCGCCCTCGTTTTGCTACATTGTCAATGCCAATAGTATTTATAAAATCTATGGCGCTACCTATACCTAATGTGATTGGTGTATTTCGTGTACCATATTCTTCGCGTTGTGCGCTATTTCTATATTCCATAGTTAGCGTATTCAAATCGAATTTACTATCGGTATAAGCACCTGCAAACACTGGAGTAATATGTTCTATAATGTTTTTATTGATAAACAAAACACCTGTGCCTTTTGGTCCAAATAGCCATTTGTGTCCACTACTTGCGTAAAAATCTGGATTGATATCTCTTAAGTCTATGGGAAACATGCCAAGCGATTGGGCACCATCGATACACGAGTAAATATTTTTACTTCGGCAAAATTCTACAATGGCTTTTGCTGGAAGCTTCATTCCTGTCGTACAGGTAATATGTGAAAAAGCAACAACTTTGGTTTTGTCAGTAATATTATCTTTTATAATTTGAAGATTGTTTTCGCCATAAAAATCTAAGTCAATCAATTTCACAACGGCGCCAAAATCTTTAGCAAGTGCCATCCAAGGAGAAGCACCTCCAACATGTTCGTGTGTTGAAATAATAATTTCATCTCCTTTTTTTAATCGTAAGCTTCGAGCTGAAATATTTAAGCCTTCTGTTGCATTACGTGTAAAAGCAATTTCATCTGCTGTCACATTTAAAAACTTTGCCGCTTTTTCATGGACTTCATCAATTTGATGACGACCATGACTCACTGAAGTCTCTAGTTTTTTCATGGCTTCACAGACTGTGTCAAGCACAATTTTTGGAGAAGGACCAAGGCTCCCAGTGTTTAGGTAATGATAATCTTTTGCAAATAGAAATTGCTCACGAATGTTGTTCCAATCTATATTATTATAATCATTTGTAAAAGGCTTTAAATTTGGAATATTGCGTTTAGATTGTAATGTATTATCAGCATGCAATAAAGCAACCGCTGAACTTAAAAATAAACCGCTAAGGACATTTTTTTTTATAAAACTTCGTCTTGATGTGTTTGCCATGAAGTAACTTTTGACGAAAGTTAGTTGTTTTTGTTTAGATAGTCAAACAAGTATTTTTCTCAAATTCATTTTAATAGTTTTTTACTTTTTAGTTTAGATATACTTTAAAAGTAAAAATGATAAGTGTTAAAAAGTTTTGTAAATTAGTTGCACTAACTAAAGATATTAGCGTTGAATTTTAAAGAATTTTACGAAGAATTAAAACGGAGAAATGTAATTAAATCGGCACTAACCTATCTGGTTATTTCTTGGATAATAACTCAAGTTGTAACCACAGTTCTTCCAACTTTTGGTGCTCCTGAATATATTCAAAAAACGTTTGTTTTTATTCTAATACTTGGATTCCCTCTTTGGGTGGTGTTTTCTTGGGTATACGAATTAACACCTACAGGGTTACAAAAAACTAAAAATGTAAGTTCAAATCAGTCGATAACTAATCAAACAAATAGCAGACTAAATAAAATACTACTACTAAGCTTAGGTATTGCTATAGTTTTATTATCTATTAATTTGATTCAAGGAAACTCTATTGAATTACAAAAAAATGAAATCAGTATTAATACTAAAGATTTCGGAAGTAATTCTATCGCTGTATTAGCCTTTGCAGATATGAGTCCAGATAAAGATCAGGAATATTTTTCAGATGGTATTAGTGAAGAGATTTTAAACCTATTGGCTAAAATCCCTGATTTAAAAGTGATTAGTAGAACATCTTCTTTCTCTTACAAGGGAAAAGATCAGGACATTAAAGTTATTGGTGAGGAGCTTCAAGTACGTAATGTGTTAGAAGGCAGTATTAGAAAAGCAGGAAATACCTTTAGAATTACTGCGCAATTAATCAATACAGAAGATGGCACTCATGTATGGTCTGAAACATATGATAGAGATATAGAAGATATTTTTAAAATACAAGATGAAATTGCTGCTACTGTAACCGACAAACTTAAAGTTACTTTACTAGGAGAAGCAAAAGTTGCTTCTAAAAAGACCAATACAGAAGCGTATAATATGTTTTTGCAAGCAAAAGCATACATTAACCAAGGAAATAAAGAAAAAAATGAACAAGGCATTAAGTTATTAAAAAATGCCATAAAAATTGATCCAAATTTTGCACAAGCTTGGGTATTATTAAGTACAGGATATAGTAGATCTATTAGTAATTATGGGGTAAGACCCATGTCTTATTTCGATTCTGTATTTATAATGGCAAAGCAAGCAATACAATTAGATCCAAATTCTTCTGAAGCAGTTTCTAATTTAGCGTATAGTTATTTAGTTGATGGTGATAATATAAACTCAAGATTGTATAGTGAAAAGGCTTTACAATTGAATAAAAATGATGCAAAAGCAAATAATATTTATGGTTTGTTATTAAGAAATAGTGGAGAGGTGGATAAAGCAATACCATACTTTGAAAAAGTAGCTCAAATAGACCCTGTTCGTGTAGGAGTTTTTAATTATAACCTTGGAACCTGTTATCAATTTTTAGAAATGATTCCGGAAGGGGTTCATTATTATAAAAAAATATTAGAGAGCAGAGGTTTTAGCGCTATCACACATCAACAATTAGCCGAATGTGCAGTGTATACTAATGATAAGGAAGAAGTGTTACACCATATAGATGAACTTATTAAAGGTGATGAAAGTAATTTGCTTAATTTGAATCGCTCTGGTATGTACCTTAGTTATTTTAAAGATTTTGAAAAAGCCAACACTTACTTTGAAAAAGTATATAACCATCCAAAATTTACACATTTGGATTATGCAGAATCTGCTATTGGAGTAGCATATCAATTAATTCGTAAAGGTGAAACTAAAAAAGGAAACAGAATCCTTGACGAAACATTTAAAGTAACTTCCGATAAATTTGGATTTGATACTGATTTTTGGGAATATTGTTGGAATTATGCTAGGATAGAAGCAATACGAGGAAATACTGATGCAGCAATAAAACACGTCGAAAGAATGATAAAAGGAGGGTTTTTAATGTATCGATTGGCAAATATGGACCCTTACTTAAAAGGAGTTCATGACGACCCAAGGTTCATAAAACTTATGAATAACTTAGAGTCTAAAGTTTCCAAAATGAGGAATAAGGTAATTGCTCGAAATATGGAATTGATGAAGAAAAATTAGTTTAGCTGTTTTTAAGCAATATCAAATAAGAATCTTTTTTGCAAAATCACCAATAGTATTAATTCCTTCATTGGTTACATGTTTTACAAATGCACTCCCAATAATAGCACCTTTTGCATATTTGGTGGCTTGTGTAAAGGTGTCGTTATTTGAAATTCCAAAACCAACTATTTGAGGGTTCTTTAAATTCATATTGGCAATACGTTCAAAATATGAGGTCTGTTCTTCTCCAAAACCAGATTTAGCTCCTGTAGTACTTGCCGAACTTACCATGTAAATAAAACCGTTTGAAATAGAATCGATATACCTAATGCGCTCGTCACTAGTTTGTGGAGTAATTAAGAACACGTTAATTAAACCATACTTCTCAAACGTGACTTTGTACTCATCATGATACACATCTACTGGTAAATCAGGAATAATCAACCCATCAATTCCAATCTCTTGGCATTTTTCGCAGAATGCTTCAACTCCATATTGCAACATTGGGTTGAAATAACCCATAATAATCAAAGGAATATTTACTGATTTTCTAATGCCTTTTAATTGATTAAAAAGTACTTCAGTAGTCATTCCATTTTGTAATGCTTGTGTTGAACTTGCTTGAATGGTTGGTCCATCAGCTAAAGGGTCGCTAAACGGTAAACCAATTTCAATCATATCAACGCCATTGTTCTCTAAGTTTTGAATGATGTTTACTGTATCATCGATATTAGGATAACCTGCTGTAAAATATATAGACAAGAGCTTCTTATCTTCTTGTAGTTTTTGATTGATTCTATTCATGATTAAATTCTTCTTTCAATTTTATAAATACGGCCTTTTGCTCTTCACTTAAATTATCTGCTGTGAAAATGGAAAATCCTTTGGCTCCTTTTTCTTTAACAAGTTTTATTGCTTTTTCTAAATCCTTAGCATCAGTTAATGCTGGACTATATAAGCCAGCATAAATTGGAAATTCTACTTTGTTAATGCCTTGTTCTATAGCAAACCCAATCCAATTTACATTTTCACGATAAAAATTATTATACACCATTGGATAAGCTGCATCTAAATTAAAATCGTCCCATGGTTGTCTTACCATTTGACGTGACATTTCTGGAAAAGGAAAAACTGCTGCTGTCATTTTATGACCACTATCGTGTGCTATTTCCACAAGCTCATTAACTAAGGACGACACAGCGTTTAAACGATATTGACGCCATTCGGTATTTAATTCTGGATGCTCAAAATCTTGAGGGTCTTTGCCAAAGATTTCTTTAAATCCTTCCCGAGCAATAGGATGATAACCATAATCGTATTCAGGCATTTCTGTGGTTTGCACTAAATTGTATTTTGGTTGCAAATCGGCTCCTAAAATTACATCAACATAACGTACATAATCTAAATGAATAGAAGCTAATCCTTTTACTTTTGTTAGTTTTCTAACATTGTTTTTCACATGCTCTCTAGCCTCTGGATGAAATGGACTTAACCATTGATAATAATTTACATAGGCTCGATATTCTAAAGAGTTTTTACCAGCTTTGTTAACAGCATACCATTCTGTATGTTTATTAGCGATAGAGTCTCCTGGACGATTCAATGTCCACATCCATGCATGAATTTTCATATTTTTCTCTGTAGCTAATGGAATTAATTGATTATAAAATTCAGGATTACCACCAACAAGGATTTCCGAAATTCCAAGAGAATCGTAAGAAGCTAGTTTAGCTTCCCATTTTACTTTGTCAAATTCACCACCAGGATTTGTCCATGTGGCAAAAGTGAAATTTTCTTTTTCATCTATTGGAGTATCAGTAGAGCTTTGCTTTTCTTGGCAAGACAAGAAAACAAATGTTATAAGAATTAAAGCTATATGTTTCATAGTTTTCTTAATGTTCCTTCTTGGTTGATTATATATATTGAATGCTCGTTTTCTAATTTATATTCAAACCCGAAATTAGTTTTATAGAATGTTGCATTAACTGTTTTCTCTTTGGAATATGTGACTTGTACTTTTTGCCTAAATCCAACATCATGTTCTAACATCGCTTTTAAATCACCATATCTTGTTTTTCTGAATAGGGCAAAAGCGGTTTGTTTAATTTCTAAATCGACATCTTTAATAAATTCAATTCCATCAGCTGATGTTTGCTCTGTAAATTGCAGAAATCCCCATTTTTCAGGCTCATGCATGTTAATCACTTTTTGATTACTCCAAACCCAATTGTATTCTCTTAAGTATTTACCATCTTCTTTTTTACGATAATATTTACCGCTAATTACATCATGGTCCCACTGTACACGCGAAAAATTAATACGCCATTGTTCGCCTTCTTTCGGAATCGTTTTAGGTCTGTTTTTTAATCTCACAAAAGGTTGTAAAGGAATAGCCATCTCAACCGTCCATAAAGAATCAATATCATTAGGATTGTTTAGAGTACCATAAACTTTTACTGCAGTTTTGAGTGCATTTAAATTCCATTCAAAATTTGCTTTTCCACCAATGCGATAAGGTTTGTTCAAGTATAAATCCCAAACTGTATTTAAAGCGTTTAGTTCAATTTCTCCATAGTTAATACCATCGTTTGAAGGGTCTAAAAACACCTCAAAATCATTGTTGTAATAAATTATTGTATCACGCTGTTTTAAATTCCCCCAAATATGAGGTTCTTCTAATTCGGCATATACATACAAATACTTTTCATCCCAAAGCATTTTAACTTGAGTGTCAAATTTTGGAGTTTTTACACCTTCAATATCAATAAATTTATCAGTAAATTTAGCTGAATTCCAAATTGCTTCATCTGCCTTTCCATCAACAATAATATCGTTGATAGTTTTCGCGACGATAAAATGTTTAGGAATCACAATATCATCAGATACATCAATAGTTAATAGACTTGCTTCTTGTTTTTGCTGACAAGAAATAAGAGATAACCCTATTAATATGACCAATAATTGTTTCACTTATAACTTAAAATGATTGATATAGGTTTCTAAATCTTTATCACCACGACCTGACAAGCTTACTACCAAAATATCATTAGGTTGAAACTGTTTTTTTTCAAATATAGCCAAGGCATGAGAGCTTTCAATAGCTGGAATAATACCTTCTAATTTGCATAACTCTAAACCTGCTGTCATGGCATCATCATCTGTAATCGAAATAAATTCTGCACGACCAGATTTGTATAAATGTGCGTGCATTGGTCCAACACCTGGATAATCTAATCCAGCAGAAATGGAATAGGGTTCCGTAATCTGTCCATCGTTGGTTTGCATCAATAAGGTTTTACTACCATGAATGATGCCTTCTCGCCCTAACACAGACGTTGCTGCGCTTTCTCCAGAATCGACACCTAAGCCAGCTGCTTCAACAGCAATGAGTTGCACATTTTCATCATCTAAATAATGATAATAAACTCCAGCCGCGTTACTACCACCACCAACACAAGCAACAAC
>Ga0316204_10010718_pt1 | contig 11711 bp, 13 predicted proteins | sample 6monrhotite_MG_2_FD_205661 | JGI IMG/M metagenome (GOLD analysis project Ga0316204, IMG submission 205661) | Microbial mat bacterial communities from mineral coupon in-situ incubated in ocean water Damariscotta River, Maine, United States -... | ecosystem: Environmental > Aquatic > Marine >...
GTGCCGGAAAGCCCCGCGATGAGCTCAAGGACACGGCTATCACAGACGGTCAGCCATGCTTGCGCATAGAGCGGCGCCAATATGCCGTCGCGGCGGAGGCGGACAAGGTGATCAACATTCGGGGTCACGACAAATTGGAAGGGGGAAGCAGGGTCACGCTCCGCCAAACGCAGCACGGTGGTCGGGAAATCGATATTATCAAATGCCGAATTCAGGAACCAGATATGACGCGGCCGGGCGCGCCGTTCTGATCCATCGCGATGCATTCCTCGTCGTGACATTAACTCTACCGTCCCGTTTCGCGCCAGATACGCGGTTTCGGAACAGATCATTGCAAAGGATGGGCCTTGTTCGTGCCACACCCGGCAAAGCCGCGATTATAGTAAAGGCCCTGTTAAAGCAGGCCTCGTTTGAGGTGTCGGATCGTAAACCTGGCGGGATGAAGCGCCTCGCGCCCAATACGCTCAACGGGCGACGGTTCACCGCAGAGATCCGACGCCAGAGCTTCGGCCAGCAATGGCGCATGGGCAAAACCGCGCGAACCCAAACCGGACAAGATTATATTCTGCCAACCCGAAGAATTATGGTCGGCCTCAGGCAATTCGCCGCCCAACGCCCAGCGCTGCCAGTGTGAGCCGAACTCCCAATCGGGCATAGCGCCCATAACCGGCAAACGATCGGGCGTTGTGGCCCTTATGCCGGACCAATGCTCCGGAGGTCCGGTCAGCTTGCCCGCGATGTCGGGAGCCCGGCGTTCGATATCCGCCAGCAGGCGTGTTGCCGCTATATCGGCATCCCCTACCTCCCCGCCCTTCTCATGCGTAGCGCCCACAAGCACCCGTCCATCCGGTGTTGCCGAGGCGTATCCACCCCAGACAACAGGATGAAACGGCGGAGAACCGTCCATGACGACGACCAGACCCGAGCTCTGATCGAGCTCATGGAATGCCGCGTTTGGCCCCCGACAATCCACTACCAAGGAGGCTTCCATGACAGTTTCGGTGTCGGTGATAACAGGCACATCGCCGACCAGCGCCTTGACCACCGCGGCCGGATCAAAACGCCCTGCCCGGCCCATCCAAAGCCCGTCGTCCCTGATCTCATAACCTTCGCCCATTGCCGCAGCGATGGCGGTATACCGTGCCCTATCATTGGCGTTTTCGAGCAGGCGCAAGGCCCCTTCGGGCTCAAAAACACCGAGATCGGAATAGAGGCGACGCGCATATTCGAAGGCCGCCAGTGTGATCCGGACATGTGGACGGTCAGCGTTCTCAAGCCGGGGCGTCAGAAGTCCCGATGGCGCACCCGATGCACCACCCGCCAGACCGTTCGGATCGAGGATCACAACGTCGCGCCCTCGCCTGCTCAGCGCATAGGCGAGACTGGCTCCGGCGATACCACCACCGCGAATGACGGCGACACTCCCCGCAGACCTCAACCGAGGATAAGGCGTCGGCCTTTGTCCTGGTGCCCGTCCCTCAAACACCGCTTCCAGTCGCTCGCGCTTTCGCCCGAAGCCCGGCTTTTTTTCGACCGTGAAGCCAGCAGTAGATAATCCTCGGCGAACAGCGCCCGCGACAGTGAAGGTCGCGACACGTGCTCCGGGAGCCGACAGGCGCGCCAGTTCGGGCCAAACGGCGCCGCTCCACATTTCATCGTTATTGGAAGGCGCAAATCCATCGAGAAACCACGCATCAACGCTGGCTTCAATTTGGGGCAGAGCATCGACTATATCGTCCTGAAACAGCGTCAGGGTGATCCGGGCCTCATCAAACCTGAGCCGATGAGGGCCTTTCAGCGGCTGCGGCCATTGCGCGATGAGGGGATCGGAAAAACAGGCCAGTTCAGGAAAAGCGCCGAGAGCTCGGCGTAGATCATCTACACGCAGGGGGAATTTCTCGACCGAAATGAAATGAAGCCAACCACCCTCAGGTCGGGTCTCGGCCCAGAGCTGCCAGGCGGCAAGAAAGTTTAATCCGGTTCCAAAACCTAGCTCACCAATCGTGAAATGTTGCTGCCCCTGCCAACGTTCGGGCAGGCCGCATCCAGCAAGGAAGACAGCGCGTGTTTCATCCAGACCACCTTCAGCCGAAAAATAGATGTCGTTAAAATCCGGCGCAACGGGACCGGTCTCGCGCCAATCCAGATTCGGTGGATCGCAGTAAAGCTTCACAGCGCTTTGACGAAATTCGCAAAGGCGAGAATGCCTTCCGGCCAGGGACCGAAACCATCAGATTCGTCGAAATGCCCCACCTCACCCGCCACCGCAAACCGGACAGACCATGCCTTTGCCCAGCGCTCTGCCGTATCCAGCGAACACGTCGGATCATTAATGCTGGCCAGCATAACGGCGGGACAGCCCAGTTTTTCCAAAGGCAATGGCGCGAAGCCATGCCCGGGAAATTTCTGTTCCATCTCCGGGCGTTCCCAATCGGATGGACCGACGAGAAAAGCGCCGGCGACTTTGCCGCTGGCCCAATCTTTTGCCGCATGAGCGACGGTCAAAACACCGACGGAATGCGCCACCAGGATGACGGGCTTTTCGGCTGTATCGATTTCGGCATTGAGCCGCGACGTCCACGCAGAACAAACAGGGTGGTCCCAATTGCTTTGCTCGACGCGGCGGGCGGTCGACATTTTTTCAAGCCAACGGCTTTGCCAATGCAAGGGCGAGGCGTTGCCAAGGCCCGGCACGATGAGAATGTCTGCGTCACGGATCTTCATGAGATGGGCTTATAGCGTTCTGTCAGCGCCGGAAAAGGCTGCGTTCTTCTCGCGGCCCAAAAATATTCCGGCAATATCGATGCCCAAAAGAAAAACTCCCTTATCCAATTTGGGATAAGGGAGTTTAGCAAAGGACGTTGGAAGCGTCAGTTTTCTCTATATCAAGAAGCGATTTCGATACTTCCGAGCGCTTCTTCCAGCTCCATGAAGGTTGGCTGGGCCGAGCTCGGCACGCTGCCGCGACCAATCTCTACCGAGATTTGCGCCGCATTACCGTGAAGGTGAGCGACCAGAACCGCTTGAATGATCGTGTAGAAGGTGTGCTCTTCATCGTAAATTTCCTTCAGGCGTGCCGCCATCGGACCGACGAAGCCATAGGCGAGAAACACGCCGAGGAAAGTCCCCACCAGAGCTGAACCAATCTTGCCGCCCAGCACTTCAGGAGGCGAGTTAATGGCACCCATCGTCTTGATGATGCCCAGAACGGCCGCCACAATGCCCAGCGCTGGCAGAGCATCGGCCATGTTTTGCATGGCGTGAGCCGGACCTGCGACTTCATGATGGTGCTTCTCAAGCTGGGTTTCCATCGCATCTTCCACCTGATGCGGATCTTCCAGATTCATCGTCATCATCCGCAAAGTGTCGCAGATGAAATCCGTCGCAAAATGATCCTTGATGATGCGCGGATAATTCTGGAAGATCGCCGAGTCTTTTGGATTCTCGATATGAGCTTCCAGAGCAATCACACCCTTGGTCTTCATGGTTTTGGTCAACTGGAAGAGCAAAGCGAGGAGATCGCGATAATCCTGCGTCTTCCATTTTGGACCGGCGATGATTTTGCCGAAATCACCCAGCGTCTTCATCACTGTCTTGCCAGAGTTTCCGATGAGGAAGGCGCCAACCGCGGCACCGCCAATCATCATCAATTCGAACGGCATAGCCGCAACGATAATATCGAAATGACCACCAGCGAGGGCGAAACCGCCGAACACCATGCCCACAACCACGACTATCCCAATGATCTGAAACATCTTACGTCCACCACCCGTTGTTATTGACCGGCGTCCTCTTTTGACGGGACTGTCCGGTTTCGGGACGGAATATGACTCATTAAGTTTAATGCCCGGTGTAGCGAGCGTTAGGACGTGGTTTACGGAAGCACCAATCGACACATTCCCGCGAACGCCTGAAATACATCGTAACCGCAATTTATGGCCGCTTGCTTTACGGCTCTGAATAACCGGCCTAGATCAGCCTCATGCCCCCCATTTATGATCCTGCCAATCCATCGAGCCCAGAAGATAGACGGCGGTCTTTCCGCTTGCTCTTCCTGTGTTTGATGGTGACGGGCATTGGCAACTCCATGCTATTTGCCATACTGCCGCCGCTGGCGCGGGATCTGGGTGTAGCTGAAGCCTATATCGGTGCGATCTATACAATCTCCGCGCTTTTGTTTTTGATCATGAGCCCTGTCTGGGGGGCGTTGTCGGACCAATATGGTCGCCGGCCCCTGATTATGTTCGGACTGGCCAGCTTTGCGGTCTCGACGTTGGTCTTTGCTATTGCTGCGCTCGCGGGACAAATGGGGTGGGCGCCGCCGATGATCGCCATATTCGGCATGGCCGCCGCCCGCGCTTTGTTTGGCGGTTTGGGATCTGCCACCAATCCGGCCGCACAGGCGTATGTTGCCGACCGCACATCTACCGAAGAACGTACAGAAGCATTGGCAGGCCTGACAGCCGCTTTTGGACTTGGCGGTGTCGTGGGGCCGGCGCTTGCCGCAGCTTTTGTAGAACGGATTGGCATTGCGCCTTTCATGGTGGCTGTGGGGATGCTGGTTGGAGCAGCCGCTTTTGTCGTGCGCATATGGCTGCCAGAGAACACGCCGCCGCGTCAACAATCGCGACCGATAAACCCCCTCAGACAGCTCACTTTCGCTTTTGATAAACGTGTGGCTCCATTTTTCGCCTATGGATGTGGTCTATGGCTGGTTCAGGCCATTAGTCTTCAAGCCATTGGCTTTTATGTCATGGACAAGATGGAGGTTGGGCCGGCGGAGGGTCTCCAGCTCGCAGGCGTTGCTTTGACCGCAGGAGCCGGAGCCTTGATTTTCGCGCAATTGGTGGTGATCCCCGCCTTGAAAGCCAGCCCGCGCGCATTGATGGTAACGGGTGGGGTTCTTTCGATTGTGGCCAGCATCGAAATGATCATTGCCGGAAATTATGCCTCAATCGTTTTTGGCTACATGCTCAGCGCTTTTGCTTTCGGCTTATCGCGATCCGGTTTTGTCGGCGGCGCGTCAATATCCGTGACACCCGAAGAGCAGGGTCGCGCTGCTGGGATCACAACTGCGACGGCGGGGCTCGGTTTTCTGGTAGCACCGGTCGCAGGGCTTTGGCTTTATGATGCCTACGGCCCGGAGACGCCCTATATGCTGAGCGCGGGGATTGCCGCCGTTTCTGCCATATTAGCCGCGCTTCATCCGGGAATACGGTCCGTCACAGCCATTGCCAAGCCGGACATCGAACCGCGTGGGCCGATCTAGCCGCTATTTGCGGATCAGTGGCCAGGCAAGCTCGCCGCCAGCACTGCGATCGTCCAAGTTTTCAATCCCGTATTCTTTGGGGTAAAGGCGCGTGATGTACGCGGTGCCAAACAGAACATCCCAGAAGAATAGCAAATTGCCGTAATTGCCTTTGTAGTGAGTGACCCCGTCATCTTTATGCATGCCGTGATGGGCGAAATGGGTCGCCGGTGTCGAGATGGTGCGTTCAACCACCCACATAACGGGTGACAGCCATTTGATTTTATAAAGCGGCTCGTCCCACCGGATGGACGAATGGGCGCCGAAAATCACCGTCATCTTGACCAGAAGATAGATCGCGTAGACCGGCCCAAAGCCGAGGTGGACGAGCACAGCTGCAACCCACAGGCCGGGCATAAAAATATAATAGGCAATGGCATTCCGGTAAGCGATCCGGATGCTCATATAGTTGCCGGAATGGTGGGCGCGGTGAAAGCTGTAAAGCCAAGGATGAGCGTGTGAGGCGCGATGCCACCAATACTGGGTCATGTCATCGCCTACGAGCAAAATAGCGAGCATTCCCCACCACGGGAGTGCGACCCATGCATTTTCGCTGCCCGGAAACGCCCATTCGATCAGAACCGGCGCGGAAAAGAATATCGCTGGCACGGTGAGAAGGATAAAAACCGGTGTGCCGACGGCTTCAATCCAGACATCGCGAACTGAGCCTTTTTCCGGCTGGAAAAAGCGACGTGTCAGAATTTCCAGAAGCGCAAAGCCTGCGAAAATCATAGGCACGAGTAGCTTTGTATCAAACCCCAAATCAGTCCCCAGTATTGCCCGCCGCAAGCGTAGCGATCACCTGATCATACATGATGCGGCCAGCATAACCGTCTACCGGATAACCATTGTCACGCTGGAAACCCATCAAAGCGCGGCGGGTATTGGGGCCGAACATGCCGTCCGGCGAACCGGGATTATAACCCAGCTCAACAAGGCCTTCCTGCAGCGCCAAAGTTTGAGAGCGCGTTATCGGAGGATCATTTTCCGGCCAGTCGCCGTGAATGACGAATTCGCCATTGAAACGCTGAGACAGAAGCCAGACACCAATGCCGTAGGACGTTGAATTGTTATAGCGCATCAGGGCGCGGAAATTCGGGAAGGTCAGGAAGGCAGGTCCCCGGCGTCCGGCTGGCAGGTTGAGGCGTGAGGCATACATCAGCGTATCCGCCGACCAGCTTGTCCCATCGGCCCGAACGACGCCGCGCATCGACCATTCCGCCGTCATCCGTGCAGAGCCCGGATTCCAGCTCGTCAGGTCAAATCCATCCGGTAGAACAATTTCCACGACGACAGGCGCATCATAAACCCAGCCCGCTTCTGCCAGAAGATTGGCCGAAGAGGAGATGGCGTCCCCGATATTATTCCAGATATCGATACGGCCATCGCCATCAAAATCGGCGCCGCGCGCCAGATAGGTTTCCGGGATGAACTGCGTTTGCCCCATCGCGCCGGCCCATGAACCTGTCAGTTCCTCGCGGCGTGCAAGACCTCGATCTATCATACGGGAAACGGCAATCAGTTGAGCTTCGGCCCACGAACGGCGACGACCTTCCCAAGCGAGCGTCGCCAAGGATTGCACCACATCGCGGTCACCCTGAATGGCTCCGTAGGAGCTTTCGAGCCCCCAGATGGCCACGAGGATTTCGTAATCGACGCCAAAGCGATTCTCGATATTCGTCAGCATGCCTCTGCGGACCGAAATTTCATCGGCCCCGTTCAGCACGCGCAAATTTGACGCCGCAATGTCGAGGTATTCCCATAAGGGACGGACGAATTCCGGCTGCGTGCGATCTCGCTCAATCGCAGATAATTCGGGCTCCAAACCATCCAACATAGAAGCAACAGTGGCATCACTTGCCCCTGCGGCTTCCAGCCTAGGACGGAAATCGGCCAGCCAGTCCGCGAAACTCTCTTCTTGCGCCTGGGCCGCAACCGGCCAAACCGCAAACATCAACGCAATGATTAAACGTGTCATCCCTTATCCGTCATCTCGACCGGAAACAGCCCGGCAATCTCGATAATAAGCTTTCTTCGTAAAGCTTCCACGAAATCTTCGTGTGTCCGACTGGGTAAAACAAAAGAACGTGGCCCAACAATGACATGGTTTTCGAAATAACGCGCGACATCAATGTTTACGGGCGGGCGAAATGGATGTTGCCGCTCGCTCTGCATGGAAATTCCGTTGATGGTGATCTCAGCGGCTTCAGCCGCCGCGCGGGCGTCCGGCAGGCTGGGCCCGGCATTTTGCGGCCCATCCCCCGACAGATCGATGACCCGGCGAATACCGTCATAGGGGTTGGACTCTATCAACTGAACCGAATTTGCGAGCGCCGCCCCAATCGCCGTACGGCGGCCCGAGACAAAATCCGCCTCGGCCAGCACCGCCGCGAAAGCCAGCGCATCCGCTTCGGTTTCGATCACCGTCCATGGCGCGACGACGCGTTGGAAATCGGCATCGGCCCATTCCAGATACATCACCGCAACCCGGCCATGACCACCAGCCTGGATCGAAGAAATGACGTCTGGGTCTGCCAGAGCCTGAACATGGCCACGGCGCTGTTGCAGGGCTTCCATTTCATCAATTGATGCAGACACGTCGACGGCAAAGACAAGTTCCAGATCAACAATAAGCCGACCGTCTTGGTTGTATTGGCGCTCCCGCGTCAAATTTTGGTCGCTCGCGTAGAAATCCGGATTGGCAAATTGCTGCGCATTGGCCGGTATTGCCACCACCAGATACGCAAACGCTATGACAATGAAACGCATCACGGCGCTGCTTGCACCAATTCGATAGGGGAAGGCGCCGCACCGGCAATTTCCAACGTCATCTTACGCAAAATTGCTGTTCGAAACTCATCGGCTGTGCGTGCCGCCAGAACGAAGGCACCGGGGCCCGTCACGACATTCTCTTCAAAATAATCGTCCAGATTAACCTCGACCGGGCGCACCCAGCGTCCCGGTTGATCGGTAATCACCGGAAGGCCGTTGACGATGATGCGCGCATCATCCGCCATGGCACGCGCCTCGTTAAGGTCCATGCCCTGATTTTGAGGACCGTCCCCGGAGATATCGATGAGGCGTCGGTGGCCGTCATATTGATTGGTTTCGATGCGGCGCACCGAATCGGCGATCGCAGAGCCAATGGCTGTGTAATGGCCTCGTTCCAATGGTGCAGCGGCCACGGCTGCTGCAAAACCGAGCGCGTCTTCCTCAGAACCAATGACGGTCCAGTCGGCGGCGGCACGTTGGAACCGCGAATCGGCCCACTCGACATAGGTCACCGCAATCCGACCCAGCGGGCCGCCCTCAATGGCGGAAATAACATCGGGGTGGGCAAGAGCCGCCACATAGCCCTCGCGCTGGCGGCGGGCTTCGTCTTCATCAACCGAATAGGAGATATCGACCGCGAGCACGAGCTCGAGATCGACCTCAATCATATCCTGAGCCGCAGCCTGCGTGGCGGGAAGCAATCCAAACAAAAGAGCTATAATCATACGCATGGCGCGGGAAGCTAGGCGCGGTTGATGACAAGGGCAACTAACGGGTTTGTAAGACGCTGATTTTTGCCACCCGATCCGGTTGACATTCCCCGGCCTGCCTCGTAGATACCGCGCCTCTCCGGCGACTGCGTCGGGGATTTTTGTTGAAAACACAGGGCCGGTCCGATGAAAGTTCGCAGCTCACTTAAATCGCTGAAAAATCGCCACGCTGCCTGTCAGGTTGTGCGTCGCCGCGGTCGTGTCTTTGTGATCAACAAGAAAGACCCGCGTTTCAAAGCTCGCGCTGGCTAGTCCGGCTGCCGATCTGGAATGCAATGCGCCTCGGTTTTCCGGGGCGTTTTTGATTCTCGATCAGGTTAAACTTCCGTCAGGCACGGCGCGCCCCGCTGGACGTCAGCGCAAAGCCGCTTATCTTCTGCGCCCATGAAAGCACTCATTCTCGCCCTCCTTCTTCAGGCTCTTCCTTTCCAAACACCGCAAGAGCGTCTGGACGAGAGACTGGACCATCTGCAATCCGCTAATCCAGAGGCAGCAATCCCTCTGGTTGACGAAATAATAGCCCTTTGGGCAATTTCCGATAGCGATACGATCGATCTATTGATGGATCGCGGCGAAACCGCCATGGTCGCCGGCAATGCCGACATTGCCGCACGCATGTTCGATCATGTCACGCGGCTGGGCCCCGACTATGCCGAGGGCTGGCTGCGAGCCGCCCAAGTCGCCTTTGAGATGGAAGACTATGGTTATGCCCTTGAGGCATTGAACACGACGCTGCAATTGGAGCCTCGCCGGTTTGACGCCTATTTCCTTCTGGGCTCGACGCTCGAAGCCGCCGAACGTCCCGAGGCCGCGCTGGAAGCCTATCAAGAAGCGTTGACCATCTATCCAGCCTATGAATTGGCCGGGCGCGGCGCTGCCCGGATGCGCGCGCAACTGACAGGGCGTTCCCTTTGATTTTTCAGGTTATCGCCGCAATTCTTGCCGCCTTCATCTTTCTGCCCACAGCCCAGGCTGACGATATGCCTCCTGCCGGACAATTTATTGAGATCGACAATGCCCGCATCCGCTATGTCGAGGACGGCAGCGGACCCGTCGTGCTGATCCTGCATGGGGCATCCTCCAACGCCGAGGATATGCGGCTGGCGCTGCGCGGTCATATGAGCGGTTTTCGGGCCATCTATGTGGACCGCCCGGGTCTGGGCTGGAGTGAGCGCCCGGATATTAACTGGACGCCAGAGCGCGAAGCGGCGCTTCTGGCCGAACTCATTACGCGCCTTGAGCTCGACGCGCCTGTCGTCGTTGGCCATTCCTGGGGCGGAGCGATCACCATGCGTCTGGCCATTGATCATGGCGACGTCTTGTCTGGCATCGTTCTGATCGGCGCACCGCTTCATTCCGGTGTGGGCGAGGCCGCTTGGTATAATCGGGCATCGCGTCTGTTCGGCATTGGACCGGTCATAACCCGTCTGATTATCCCTCTGGTTGGGCCTTCTCGTATCAATGCAGGGCTGGAAGAAACCTTCCACCCGCAACCCGTCCCGGCAGGTTATGCCGAGGCGGTTCAGATCAATCGCATCTTCCAGGCCTCCATTTTCAAGGCGAATGCCGAAGACATGGCGCAGGTGAATGACCATCTGGCACGACAGGAAAATCTCTATTCCGGCGTAACTGTTCCTGCTGTTTTTCTGGCCGGGGCGGCAGATCGGGTTGTCTATACCAGCCGACATTCAAACTTGGTCGCGGCAACTTTGCCAAATGCCGAACTGATCGTGCGTGAGGATTGGGGCCATATGCTCCATCACAACGCGCCAGATGTCGTCGCCGATGCCGTACGCCGCCTTCACGGGGCGGGTAGCAACTGATTCTCCGCTGACGGCGTGCTTGAGGAATCGGTTGACGATCCCTAGCTTGCGGCCTTCAATTCAACCTGACTGATCAAAGGCCGCGCCATGGATGATGCATCCCAATCTGCCGTAACGGACAATTCTCACACCATCGGCCAGGCCGCGCGCGAGCAATTGAAGGCTTTCGTGGCTCGTATCGAGCGACTGGAAGAAGATAAAAAACAGGTGATGGACGACACCAAGGAAGTCTACGCCGAGGCAAAATCCATGGGCTATGATACCAAAATCTTGCGTCGTGTCATCGCCCTTCGCAAAATCGACCGCAATGAGCGGCAGGAAATTGAAGCCCTGCTTGAGCTCTATCTAGGCGCGGTCGAGGGCTGATCCCGGATTGCCGCGCGAGGTCGATCCCAAAAAGACCCGCAAGGCGCTCCGCCGCCTCGCCCGAACTCGACGCGCCATCGAGGCGAAGATGGGCGAGAAAAAAGAAGGCGAAGAGACTCCAGACCAAAACGCGCTTTCCGAATGGGAAGATGAGTTCATCACCTCGGTTGGCGACCGGCTGGAAACGTTTGGCTCCGCTTTCAATGATCCTGATAAGGGCAAGTTAGACGAGGCCCTGTCCGGACTTCAGGCTGCCAAGCTGCGCGAGATTGAAAAAAAGGCAGCTGGCAAAAACCACAAGCCGATGAACCGCGGCAAAGGCTTCAAACACTCTTCATTTAAGTCAAAAGCCAAGACGTCCGGCCCGCGTGTTCGAGATATCCATGACGACATGGAAGACGCCCCCCCCGAAGAAACTCCCACACCGCCACGCCCGACCGGACCGCCAAAACTGCGGGTGGTGACGGGCGGCGATGATGACGCCTGAACAATCCTCCTTCTGGGAACGGTTTTGCGCTGAAACCGGGCATGTTGGCGAGCCATTCGATATTTCGTCCTTCGGTGACAGCGAGCAAATGGCGGATGAGTTGCTGGCACTGGTGCTGATCGGGCAGAAGCAGGCGACCTGCGCACTGGCTATATGGTTTGGCATTATCGGCACCCGGCCACCGC
>Ga0316204_10010719_pt1 | contig 11708 bp, 3 predicted proteins | sample 6monrhotite_MG_2_FD_205661 | JGI IMG/M metagenome (GOLD analysis project Ga0316204, IMG submission 205661) | Microbial mat bacterial communities from mineral coupon in-situ incubated in ocean water Damariscotta River, Maine, United States -... | ecosystem: Environmental > Aquatic > Marine >...
CGCTCGCAAGCGCGTCACTGGCATTAATGGCAACCGTTGGTTTTTCACCGTCTAAATTAATGACCGCGACATCATCGGCATTCAACCCCAGGTAACGACTGTCATCACTAACCGCAGCAGCTGTCACTATAGAATAAGGTACGTTTCCATCCACCTCACTGTCTTCCTCACCGGCCACCGTTACCATTTTAGGTATAAACCAATCAGTAGAAGTAAATAACAAGGAAGTAGCACTAAGCGCTCCCTCACTCGGATCACTGCTAGAGAGTGCAATCGTCACATCACCGGTGGGCGCATCGGTAAGCACCACACTAAAGGTGTCGCTCCCACTACCCAATTCAGAGGTAATCAAGCCAGCATTGGGAAAGACCTTAATTCCAGCCTGATCGCTTAAGTAAAGGAATGCCGCCCCTTCATTAACCACATCACCGTCATATAGCGTTGCGCCAACAATCACGTCATCTCGGCCATCGCCATCCACGTCACCCGCCCCAGCTACTGCCGTACCAAACAAGGCAGAGACCTGGTCTATCTCTCGTGTAACTGGATTACCAAGCCCCGTTGCAGAGCCAAAGTACATAAACAGGCGACCTTCATCGATTTCACCACTGTCATATCGATTGGCGCCAACCAGGATATCGGAAAACCCATCATCATTGAGATCACCAGCCGCAGCAGACGAGATCCCTAACTTACTGTTAGCCTGGTTACTCTCATAGCTCCACGATGGCGTCGTATCCAGCCCTACAGAGGAGCCATGATAGAGATAAACCTCTCCTTCGTTATTATCACCACCACTGCTCTCATAACTCTCGGCACCAATAATAATGTCATCACAGCTATAGTCACCATTAAAGTCGCCATTGATATTACCCGCACTACCCACTGAACTACCAAAACTGGTACTACCCTGCGACCCCAGCATGGTCCAATCAGCAAGGCCATCACTTCGCGGTCCACTTGGCCCGCCGTGATAAACCCAGACACGCCCCCACAGGCCATTAAATGTGAACAACGTATATTTAGGTGCACCGATAATAAAATCACCAAAGCCATCGCAATTCACATCACCTGCATAACCGAGTGTCTGACCATAGCTCGTACTATAAAGCGAATTGCTCCCCCCCGTATCCCCCTGCCATGCAACATCACCATCCGCTAAACGCGCAACACCATCTTCCACCATATCTGATAGCCCACTCGCAGAGCCATAAAAAAGAAAAGCAGCGCCTTCTTTTACGGAGAGCGGAAATGAAGCGCCAGGGTCCACAAAGTCAGCTGAGTAGTAATTTGGAGCCCCCACAATAACATCGTCAAAGCCATCACCATTAACATCACCCGCACTACTCACTGCCGCCCCAAAATAGGCACCTGCCTGATCAACTTCCACCATCCAGTCCGGTAAAGCAGGGAGCCCTAGCGCAGAACCATAGTAGACAAAAACACGCCCCTCATCGACTTCACCACCATCATACTTACGCGCGCCAATGATCACGTCATCAAAACCATCGCCATTAACATCACCGGCACCCGCTACCGACCAGCCAAAATCAGCACCTGCCTGATCAAACTCAGCAATCCAGGGAGTCGCGGTAAATCCTGTTGGCGCACCATAGTAGACATAGGCACGCCCTTCATTATTCTGCCCATTATCATATTTAGGTGCGCCGACAATAAAATCATCAAAACCATCGCCATTAACATCACCCGCACGATTAACGCTACGACCAGTCAATGAACCCATTTGATCGCCTTCCACAATGTGAGCGCTTAACTGCAAATCGTTATCATGGTTAACGACCGGCACATCGGCCGCATTCAAATCGCGATAACGCCCATCATCGCTAACCGCCGGTTCGGTAATAATAAGATAAGGCATATCCCCATCGATCAGGTCATCACCATTAACACCGGTGATGGTAACCTCACGAGAGTCTCTAAAGTCACTCGTAGTGAAAAGTAGCGATGTCGGAAAGACAGTCCCCTCCAGAGTGTTACTACTTGTGAGGTCAACGATTACGTTAGCTGTTGGCTGCGCATCAAGTACCACTGAAAAAGTCGCCGTCGCTAAATCCTCAGAGGTCTTCAACCCCACTAGTGGTGAAACATTAATCGCAACGGCATCATCATCCACATTTTGGACTGTGACATCATCGACTGCTAAACCACCGTAATCCGAGTTTGCACTGCTCACGACCAGGCTTATCGTGTATAGCGTCGTGCCATCATCAAGCGCATCATCCACACCCACAATACTCACGGTGCGCGGCACATCCCAATCACTAGTGGTAAAGTTCAGAACCGAAGGTGAGACCAGACCTTCATCCGCATTATTACTCACAACATCCACCGTCACATCACCAATCGGCTGTGTCTCAAGCACCACGGTGAAAGACGATGACTGGCTCACGCCGTCTTCTGAGGTAAAATGAAGATTGGTATAACTCTGCGGCGGATCAATCGTAACGCCCGGGGATGCGTCGGAACTGAGGTACACATACGCAGTGCCGTTGCCATAGGTAGCGAAACCGCTGCCGCCAATGCCAAGATAATTCTGATCTGCAGCACCGACCACAAAATCACCCAACAGGTCATCATCAAGGTGTTTAATTCCCGAAACAGATTGACCAAACCGGGAGCCTGTCTCTGGGCCATCCAGAACTTCGTCAGGCGAGGCTGCAGGGCCACTTAAACTGCCATAAAATATATAAACCCGCCCCTGGGCCAATTCCACACCGTTGTAACCGGGCCAGCCGACAATGATGTCGTCGAAGGCATCACCATTCACATTACTACTACTTATCGTAGAAGCAAAACCGATATCACCTGCATACGAACTCACCTGAGACGCGGTATAACTCCAATCAGGACTACCGTCAGCACGAGGCCCCGTACCACTGCCGAAATAAGCGTATAGCATCCCGCCGCTACCGTACGGGCCGCCAACAGCAAAGTCAGCGATACCATCGCCATTAATATCACCCGCGCGCGCCACATAGCGACCAAATAGTGAAGAGCCGGATAAAAGTTCCTGCCAGTCAGCGGTTACAGAAGGAACCCCCGCCTCAACACCATAGTGAATGTATATATTACGATTACCAGAACCGATTAAAATATCGTCAACCAGGTCACCATTAACATCACCAATCCCTGCTACGTCATAACCAATATCACCACTACCTGAGATCGACCAGCTAAAGTCGGCTGGTCGAGCGATGCCATCTGAATCCGCATCAGGCAAACCATCCACACCGCCAAAAAAAAGTGTCGCCATGCCATTTCCGGAGCGGCGTGACCCAACCAATAGATCATTACAACCATCTTTATTGACATCACCCGCGCTACTCACCGACCAACCAAACCACGCTGAGGCCTCGTCACTCTCGGCACGCCAGTCAGGAGAAGCGGAAAGACCGGAATCACTGCCATAATAGACATACACCTGCCCTTCACTAGATTGCCCAGCAGTGGCCGAGTACGCGCCAACCACGACATCATCAATGTTGTCACAATTGAAATCGCCTGACGCAAGGGCACTACCAAAATTCCCGGCGCCCACAATATCCTGCCAATCGGGCACCGCTAGTGAACCGTTGACAGGGTTAAATTGACCGTTAGCTGAACCATAATAAACATAAACTTGAGATAGACCCGAATGGCTAACAATCACATCATCATAGCCATCATCATTCACATCACCTGCAGTACTCACTTCACTAGCGAAGCCTGTGTAATATTCAATTAAACCCGGCGATAACTGAACCGCTCGATGTTCAGCATAGGCGGCAGGAAACACGGTCGTCATTAATGCCATGATTAATAGAATTAAACACCAGTGCCTCATTCGTAAACTTATCATCATCGTATACTCCACAAACTACAGACAGCTCCCAGTAATGGCGCCACTGTCACACTTGCCTTCATTGCCAGGCCCAGGAAAAGGGTTTTGTGCCTGATCAAAATAACTCCCCCACGTTACCCCAAGGTGATCGAAACTACCGTCGTCGTAACTGTAGGTACCCTCGTCGTAATCCCAAGTTTGATAACCAGAATCAAAGCCCGTATCAACCCAGCCTGCACCTGCAGAATAGGTGTAACGACCACCAGTCACGAGACTCTTTTGGGTGTCCGTCGCCATATTAAAACTCCCACCATTATCAAAGTTACCCGCGTTTCCACTACCGACCATAGGAACGCTGGCACTTGGGGGTAATGCAATGGGGAGGGTCACCGTATTGATAATGGTGCCAGCGGTGGTAGCGTCCGCATAATTACTGTTGCTCATATCCAGATCAAAAAAAGCAGAGAACCCAACCGGGTCATCGTTCACTGCCTGCGTAATTCTGGGTTTTTCATTCAAGGATGCCTTGGTGAAGTCCATGCAAAAAATTGCCGAACCACAGCGCCATGCTTTGCTCGTTGCATCCCACTCCCCACCCAACACCTGACGCATCACAACCTTGGTGGGGTTAGCAGTACCATTGCCGGTAAAGTGATGGTCTCTAGAAGGATCAAGTCCAAGCGGATCCCAACCGTTACCACTTTGCACATCCAGGTCGCCGCGATATAACCCAAAGGAGAAGTTCGAATTACGCCCACCGCTGTCAGAGGTAAACCCTGCCACCCCTTTCTGGATATAAGTTTCCATCGCAAAACCTTGTTCAGGGTCACCTATAATTTGATGCCAATAACTCACGCCATCGATAGAAACGCTTTCCTGAGTGAATGGTGTTGTATCGGGATCAAATTCTTCTGCAGCCCCGGCGGTATTACACATACCCTGGTCACCATTCCCAGCATGACATGACCCCGGAAAATTCCCGGCACTTGATGCTGGGTGCGCAAATTCCAGCAAAAACTCGGCACGAATAGAAAAGGCACTCGCCAGGCAGATCGCGCCAAAAAAAACGGCCATAATAGGCGCTATTTTTCTACGTATTGCTAACATTGACTCACAATCTTCTGCATAACATATTCATTCCGAAATACGCTTAAGACTGCCCTGTCATCAAAGAGGAAAAGGCGGTCACGTTTGCACGTCCCCCCTTTCTGGTAACTATTGTTACGCTTCAAAAGCTTCCTGATAGCATCGCCTTTAAACGCACTTAGGAAGCGTTTACTTACCAGGCGAGCCCCCTTTTGAAGGCGTTGGGATAAGACTACAGGTGAAAGGCAAAAAAAGTGATGGCGCAAAGCGACTGTAAATGGTTAAAATCAGCCACAATGACCACTCCACTTAATATCTACATCCTCGATTATCCTGAGGCAATGCAATCGGGGGTTTATGGTGTTCAAGACCTCTTTACCATTGCAAACTACCAATCTGGACTGGAGGTATTTAGCACACAGATACTAAATAAATCGAGCCTGCCAGTTGCAGGGCACGACAGCATTATATTCATCCCACCTTGTTTGGCTGCAGAACAGCCTGAATTCTCCGACCCCGACACGTTGTCATTATTAAAAGCCTGGCATGATTCTGGCGCGATACTTGTCGCGGCATGTGCGGGTGTGTTTTGGTTGGCCAATGCGGGGTTGCTAGATGGCCGCCAGGTAACTACACACTGGTTGTTGTGTCAGCGCCTGGCAGACAATTATCCTAGGATTAACGCGGTCAGTCAGCGCGACATGGTGGTTGATGAAGGCAGCATTGTCACCGCCGCAGGTCTCTGTGCATTTCAAGATTTAACCCTGCATCTCATTGCGCGCTTTGCCGGTTTTGATCTGGCCAAAAAAGTGGCCGATTATTGCCTACTTGATTTTAGCGGTCGGCTGCAGGCCTATTATCAGCGTTTCTATCCGTGCCTTTCCCATGGGGATCGCTTAATGCTAAAGGCTCAGAATTTTTGCGCGGATCAGATCTATTCAAATATTTCCATTGTTCAGATCGCCGAACATTGCTGCCTCAGTCAGCGCACTTTACTGCGTCGGTTTAAACTCGCAACCAGTTATAGCCCCAAACAGTACTTGATTCAGTTGAGGATAGAGAAAGCAAAGCAATTGATGGAGCTGGAAAAAATCAGCATTGAAGAGCTGTCCTATAAACTAGGCTACACGGATACGAGTAATTTCATTAAAATTTTCAAAAAGGTGGCCGGCGTCACCCCAGCCGAATTTAGATCAAGATTCATTTCAACATAATGTCAAATCTGGCCACAATTTTTCATGCAGATTTAGCATTACCAAACGCCTCTCTTTAAGTTTGCCGGCTCTTTAACAGAGCCGTTCTCCTAAGTTCTCGTTGCGCCTATTTTGAACATCACTGTCAAAGAGACTTCTGTCACGACCAATTGTCGAGCGCCTCTATTTTTCCAACTGCGATACATCCCTCACAGCGCCTTTCGAGGCACTGGTGGTCATTGCTGCATAAGCGCGAAGTGCCACACTCACGTAACGGGCGGCTAACCTGTTTCCACGCAGCCGCGCCTCTGGCATCCAACGCGACGCGAGCGCATCATCAGAGATCGCGACATTGATGGTGCAATTTGGAATATCGATCTCAATTGTGTCGCCCTCTTCCACCAGACCGATCGCGCCACCTTCGGCAGCCTCGGGCAAAGCGTGCCCGATTGACAGTCCGTAGGTAACACCTGAAAAACGGCCATTAGTCACAAGTGTACGTACCTACCTTAAACCTTTCGATTTCAGATAGGTAGAACAGATAGTTTTCTGCCTCAAAGAAACAGGCGTGGCGATCATTGCCACGCTGGACGATGTGGCTCGGCACACCGGGAAGGTACATCCTTGGCTTTCTTGGCATCGGAAACCTTAAAGTCTAAGACGTCATCATTAAACAGCGAGAATCATTCTCATGTACCATCACCCCCTTAAATTAAGACTACATCACCAAACCAAATAACGAGAATCATCCTCACTTACCACTGACGCCTTACTTGAGTTGATCCAATTGTTCCTTAATATAAGCTATTATAATACCCACCGCGCGAGTGGCCACCCCAACCATCGCCATTATGCATCGTCGCACCAGGGCTAAAAATTAGCCCCAAAGAGAATCCATTGATTGGGTCACCGTAACCCTGATTAATATTTGCATTAAGCGAACCTACATTTCCGAATGGCAATGATTTCAAACTAACGCCAGATGGAATTATTCCTTTTCTAGCAAGAATATTTGCCCTTATAGACCCAAGACTGTGCCCACTAACTATTGTGCCCGCTAATCCATATGTATTCTGTACATAACGAGATGTGGAGTCGAGGTACCCCTGATAACCCAGTATTGAATCCACAACATCAAAGGTAAAACCCAAAACCCCACCTCGACTTAAAAACCCTACTATTTCATTACCACCTGTAGGAAGTGTTTCCACCGTAAGAGGCCCCCCTCCTTTAGCATTATGCCTAAGACCTAAATTAGATACTCCAAACAAAACTGCATTAATCTGATCCACTGAAAGGCCAAACCGACTCATAGTGAATTTGTTCACACCTTCGCTAAGCGCACTATTAACAGAATAATTATATGCATTTTCTGCAAAGGCTGAAAATGAGCTCGTCCATGACTTCAAGTAATCAGATATGCTCTGATTACCTGACATGGCGGATAGCGCGTAAGAAACGTATGCGTTAATAATCACATCTTTTAAGGATCCGCCTAGTACTGCCGTCGTAAAACCGGCATTAAGCCCTGATAATCCTGGCGGCAAAAATGGCGTGACGAACCCATTAATTTTCCGATAAGTTTCGTTGTTTTTAATCCCATAGGCATGGGCAGCTGTAGGGCCAAAAATAGAGGCTATAGCCGTTGCTCCGGCTACAACTGCCGCCCCTGTTGCACCAGCCGTTGCAAGCACTGGCGTTCCCAACGACAGACCAAACGTCAGGCCTAACGCTTTTTTTAAACTCCACCCATACCCATCCATATCGACACGCGACAACGGGTTGTTATCAACATATGAGTATCGATTAAATCCCTGTGTACTTTTAGCGTATTTAACCTGCGGGTCAGCACTCATGAATCTCCCAAGCACGGGGTCATAGATGCGGCCATTCATATGAATTAATCCAACACTCGCCAGATGCTCATGCCCGGTAAAACCATAATTGGTGACGCTGGAAGTCAACTGACACACTGGGTCGCTGCCATTACACGGCGATGCTCGACGCTTGCCGAATGGGTCGTAACTCAAACGTTCGAGCACAGTACCGACGTCATCGGTAATCGCATCAATCGAGCCAAGGTGATCCTTATGAAAGTAGCGAGTATCGGCGGTGGCATTATCACGCTCCTGATAGACCGCCACCATGCCTGAGCCACCATAGACATAATACTTATGCGTGACCACGTTATTCTTAGTTTGCTTCTCATAGAGGGTATTGGAGTTACCCACCGGCTTGAGGTAGATCGTTGTCCCTTCATTACTGGTCTGGACGATACGACCACGATCCGGCGCATAGCCGAAGGTCGAATATGTGCCACCCTTCTGAATATCATACGGCTTGTTGTAGCTGGTATAGGCCAGCGTTCTGCCATCACCTGAAACCATGTTGCCATTGGCATCATAGCTGTAACTGTTAGCACCCGCACTAGTCACCGCATGAGGGCGCACTGAATTTGCACCGCTTGCAGGGTAGACATAGTCACTGCTGCTGACATCTGACTTATGAGTGATATTACCGACCGCGTTGTACTGATAAGTCTTAGTCAAGGCGAATTCGACTAACTCGGCTGAGGTGAGACGATTGAGGTCATCGTAAAGGAAGTTCTCTGTAACCCCCTGATTATCGTCAATGCGCTGCTTGAGATTGCCGAGGGCATCAAAGTCATAACTCAGCGACTGAACACCGCCCATGCTGCCTGTCGAGATCGCTTCAATCAACCCTGTTGAAGTGTTGTAGCTTCGCAGGGTATCTATATTATTACCGAGTAACTCCCATGTTACCTGACCATCAGCATTCATAGCGCTAGCCGTCCAGTAAACAACACTGGCATCTGTTTTTTGAACTTTTTCAAGATAGCCATTGACGTTATAAATATTTTGCGTGGCAAAAGGCGTGGCACCAACGCCTGCTGGATAGGTAATGGTATCGACCTTCCCATCAAGGGCGAACGACGTACTCATCGTATAGTCGACCCCGAGAATAGTCGTCGTCACATTCTGTGCACGACCATAACTGTCATAGCTATAGGTTTTGGCGTAGACATCTTCCGGGCGGGTAATCGTATGCGGTTTCCCAATACCATTCGGCGCGGTGTCAAACGTCCAGGTAGTAGTGCCATCACCGTCGACGCGTTCGGTCATACGACCCAATTTGTCATGTTGCATCGTGGTCGTCTGGAGTTTGGCATCACGCTGCCACACAAGCTCACCCAAGACGTTATAGCCGTAATCCCAATACCCCATGTCGGGGTCATCCATCCAGATTTTATGGCCACGAATGTCGTACCCCATGCTGACCTCGTTCCCCAGTGCATCGGTTACTTTGGTCAGGTTGCCAAATGGGTCGTATGCATAAGAGACATTGCTTCCCAGTGCATCGGTCACTGATATGAGCTTGCCAATGGCATTAACAGTACGGCTGCTGGTTTGTGACAGTATGTTGGTGACGCTAGTCGTCTTGCCTGCATAGACATAGCTTGTGGAACCGGCCACGCCGTCGGAGATCACCGCTTGAACACGACCGAGCAGATCATAACTATTGGTCGTCCATAGCTTTGAAGAGGCATTTGCAAAGTAATTACGTGATGCCCGCCACACCTGTCCCCTGGCATTATATTCAGTGTCTTTGTAGACAGGAGTTCCATCAAAACCAATAGTACAACGCTGCACTTCACGGGAAAGCTTATCTGAATAAACAACGACTGGTGGTGAGCCTGTTGCCACCGACTTCACATAATAGGCGGCGTTCAGTGATGTGCTGGCACAACTTAAATCGCTACCGCTACCATAGCTGGTGATCGTCGATGTTCCATCGGCACGGTATTCCCCAATGCGCCGACCAAAGGCATCAAAGCTCCAGGTGGTTTCCTGGCCATTAGGGCCGATAAGGCTTTTCAGTTGCCCAAAACGCTCATCATATAATCTTGTTTCACTATGCCCTTCAGCATTGGTGATCTGATATGGAAACTGATTATTGACAGGATCATAGGTCGTCGTGGTGATACGTGGTTCTGCCAGGTCTGCGCCGGTAACCGTGGATCTGGTTTTATTGCCGTAGATGTCATATTCATGGTCTGTCTTCATCCATAAACTAGTTGTATCTGACGCTATTGTCACGCTCGTCAACAGCCCACTCGCTGAGTCGTAAGTAAATGCAGATTCACGTGACTGTGAAGGCTCACCCGGAATGGTGTTAGTGACCTTTGAATTGGTGATCACACCGAGACGCCAATTAATAACATCGTTAGTAACCATACTGTCTGTTTGTCGTGTGAAGGTTTCTAAGCCATCCGTGGTGCTAACGGTGGAATAGCGTGGATTACCGTATATGTCATAACCAGAGGTCGAGTTAGTCACCGTTGAAATCAGGCTTCCATCGGTCTCGTATTGGCTCTCAATACTTTGCGCCAGATACGGGAAACGCATTCCGCTATCAGAGAGCATTGTGCCATAGCTATTATCGACACGCCGAATCAGAGTGTTATCACTCAGTCGTACCTCGCTATTATCGACACGGCCAATGGTTTCGTAATTACCAGGGTCTTGCAGGTGCTCTGTACGCGTTGTGATGCCTGTTTCTTCATCGAGTGTTTCTTGCCATTGAAAACCCAGATAACCACGACCTAAACGATGTGATTTAGCACCACCATAGGTATAGCTGACACGATGTTTACCTTCAACACCATACTCATCAACTACACCATTATCAGTTTCATGACTAGCAACCACATAGATGGGTGCTTGTACATTCCTAGTATCAGGGGCTTGTGGTGGTGATTGGTCTTTTGTATAGATTGTGTTATCTGTTATAGGCTTATAACTAATCGAAATAGCCCCCCCCAAACCGCTAGCTATCATAGTAAGGCGATCTGGAGATTCTCCCCGCCCCGGAATGACATACATGCCAGCATTCGTTTCCCAGGCAACTAAATCTGACAACCCATCGCCGTCAACATCCGCCAGGTGGCGTGAGTCCCATGTATACGGGTTAACCGCACCACTATACCAACGCCTACTATGATCAAATCCACCGCTACTTCTACCCGGAATGACATAGATACCAGTATTCGTTTCCCACGCAACTAAATCTGATAAGCCATCGCCATTAATATCCGCAAGGTGGCGTGTTTCCCATGTATACGGGTTAACCGCCCCACTATACCAACGCCTATCAAAATCAAACCCACCGCTACTTCTACCTGGAATGACATATATACCACTGCCACCATTATTTGATGTAACCAGATCCGCTAGCCCATCTCCATCAACATCGGCTAACTGCCGCCAATCCCATATGTATGGGGTATTAGCACCACTATACCAACGCTTATCATGATCAAATCCACCGCTACTTCTACCCGGAATGACATAGATACCAGTATTCGTTTCCCACGCAATTAAATCTGATAACCCATCGCCATTAACATCCGCAAGGTGGCGTGTTTCCCATGTATACGGAGTAACCGCCCCACTATACCAACGCCTATCAAAATCAAACCCACCGCTACTTCTACCTGGAATGACATATATACCACTGCCACCATTATTTGATGTAACCAGATCCGCTAGCCCATCTCCATCAACATC
>Ga0316204_10010722_pt1 | contig 11705 bp, 8 predicted proteins | sample 6monrhotite_MG_2_FD_205661 | JGI IMG/M metagenome (GOLD analysis project Ga0316204, IMG submission 205661) | Microbial mat bacterial communities from mineral coupon in-situ incubated in ocean water Damariscotta River, Maine, United States -... | ecosystem: Environmental > Aquatic > Marine >...
GAGTAAGAGATCTATCCTGGCTTAGCTCGAACAATTGCATTTGGGCATCAATGATTACCGAACTACTCGATAACACCCCTCTCTTCCAGCCATGAAACTTTATCACCTCGCACTTATCAGTAGTGTCTGTATCCTTAATCTCTTCATTTTCCAGCTGTCTAAGAGATACAACTTCATCAGCCATTTTCTTGATTCTGTCTAGCGGAGTGCCAGCCACGGTGGTAGCTAGCTTTAATTCTTTTTCCCTTGCCATTTTCGCTTCCTCTTATTTGTTTACATACCGCACCACGTCCTCAAATGGAGCTAAGCCTCTTAATTAGACGCCTGCAAGGTAAAACATAAGGATGATCTAATGTATTAATGTCTGCTAGTACCTCTGTTGTTCGCCTGCTTCCGTTATGTTTCCGGGTGGCCCCGGCCTGCTGCCGTGGGTTTTGGCGCCGGCGATTCTGGCCGGCTGCCGCCACTTACCCGCCTGTGCGCCACCGCTTTCCCGACGGGGTGTCCCGTCTAACCGTCGTTGGTTTGGTGCCAGTGATCACGGCTTTTGCGCCGGCCTGGCCAGACCGATCGCCACGGGCATGCAACAGTTAACTATGCCGCTTTATATATTCAGGAATCGGGACACTTGCTCCAAAGTGGTAAATCATGCATAGTGCGAAAAAAGAAGGGGTTGCGGTGGACTTTTCCCGCACTACCTACTAAGATCCACACAATCATATAAAACGGGGACACCGGTATTAAACCTGTAATGAGCATGCAAACCAGATACTACCACCGGTATAGCGCATCATCTCGTAGCATCCAGCTGCGGATTAAGGAATCTGTATGTCTGTAAAACTATTTAATGATTTTTCTGGTACTGCCACATCCTTACTTGAACAGCTCAGTAAAGAGGCTTTTTACCCAGACAACACCAAGAGACTTAAGCGACGCTTCAAATTAGCTGAAGGCGCCAGACTGATCGGTTTGTCTGAGAGTTACCTACGAAAACTCGAGGCCCAAGGCGAGATCCCTGTCCGATCTAAGACTGAAGAAACTAATTACCCCACCTGGTCGCTTGAAGATTTAAACTCTATCCGAGACAAACTTGATCGCAATCCGTGCCGTGCCGCTAGTGACGACCCGGTTCGCCTTCAAATTATCAATTTTAAAGGCGGCGTAGCCAAAACCACGACTGCTGTTCATATGGCTCAATACCTAGCTCTGCGTGGATACAGGGTTTTACTGGTAGATCTTGACCCCCAAGCCAGCCTGACATCTCAGTTTTTTAATGATCCCGATGAATACATCACTTTAATCGAAGATGGTGAAGAAGTTGAAATCCCGCGTTTTCCAACGCTAGCTCCTTTCCTGTGTGGTGATGTTGATACCCTTCAGACCGCCGAGGGTGACCAACCTTTTATTTATAATACTCATTGGCCACGCCTGGATATTATTCCATCAAACCTTGGTTTAAATAGAGCTGAATTTAATCTTCCTAAATTACAAGCGTTAGACCCTAATTTTGAATTTTGGACCTTGCTAGATAAAGGATTGGCCTCAATTGAGGATGATTACGATGTAATTATCATGGATACACCACCTGCTCTGAGTTACGTCACCATTAATGGTGTCTGGGCAGCTAATTCAATGGTTATTCCAATGCCTCCTGCGATCCTAGACCTCTCATCAGCTCGTCAGTTTTTTGAAATGCTTGCTCAGACGCTCGAGCCCATCCAAGAGGCTAGCGGGTTAGTTAAAGAATATAAGTTCATTCGCCTTTTAATCACCAAGTTTGACGGTCAGGCCAATTCTCGTGAGATTGCAGGCTGGATCAGAAAGCTATGGGGTAAATATGCAATGGACAATATGATGGCCTCCACCACAGTTATTAATGCTGCAGGGATCAATATGGAGACTGTTTACGAAATGCAGCGTTATGAAGGTAATAATAAGACTTTTAAACGCGCTTTAGAGCTACTTGATGGCGTCAATGCCGAAATTGAGCAACAGATACGCATGTCATGGCCAAGCCAGCGCAAGCAGGCCCAAACAACAATGGTTCTGTAGCGGAGGCATATACCGTGGTGAAAAAGAGAAGAAATATAGATATCGGTCTTGTAACCTCAATGGCCGATCGCGAGAAAAATACTGACGCACCTGTCTCAACGTCAAAGAGCCGGCCTAGAATCCCTATTGCTGAAGATGTAGCCGCAACAGCTAAGTCACGCGCGGCATCTCTTGAGTTGGCTCAACATGAGATAAAAGAACTCAAGGGTGAGCTGATATCTCATGATGAGAATCTAGCCCTCTCTGGTGATCTTGTTCTTAAGCTTGACCCTAAAATAATTACAGCCTCAGCGTTCGCTAACCGCATGGAAACCTCTTTTCATGACGATGAATTTCGGACACTGAAAGAATCTATTGCCAATAATGGGCAAGATGATCCTATTGAAATCAGGGTTATCAATAATAGTGATAGTGATTACAAATACGAAATTGTTGCCGGCCACCGTCGCCACAGAGCTTGTTTAGAGCTTGGAATTGAAGTTGAGGCATTACTACGTCCAGGGTACTCAGATAGAGACCTGGCGTTACGTATGTACAGGGAAAACCATGACAGGTCCCCTACTTCATTCTTTGAAGAAGCACGTTGGCACGTCAATATGGTTCTTAAAGAAATTTATGCTGGCGATGATAATGCCTACCTAAAGGATTTTGATCGTTCAAAGACGACTCTCTCGAAATACCGTGCTATCGCGCTTGTGCCAAATGAAATTATTAAGTGCTTCATTGAGCCTAAGAAAATCACATTGAATGATGCATATAGCATTGGCGTTCTATGTAAGGACCCTAAGCGCTTGAAGTCCATTATGACTCGTATTGATCAAATTAAAGAAGCTGGGAACCGGTACGGCGACCAGAATGCGATTAAAAGCATCCTGCAGGATATTTCTGGACCTAAGGCGCCATCACAGAAAACTCCAGAGCAAAAAGTTCATAAAGATGTCACCGGCTCAGTATTTGTTCGCCAAGGACAAGACAAGCGGGCAAAGGTTTTTAAGTTTAGGCCAGGGCTTGATCAAGAATTTATCGATAAGGCTTGGGATAGGCTTGATGAGCTATTCAAAGAATGGAGCTCAAAAAAATAACATTTACACGATAGATTATATTGCAACCAATTGATTTAATTAAGAAAATAGGATTAATTTCCTACAGGAAACGATTAAACCGAGGAGGTTAAACACGAACATTTACTAAATTACAGGCAAAGAAAAACCCACGGCAAGGTGGGTTCTTCGGTTTGCTTAGACAGATTAAGAAGAAGTATCAAAACCTGCATAGACATCGCACCTCTAATGTAGACACTTCTTCTGATACAGTCAAGCAAACCTCCCGGACTTTTTACGTCTATTGAAAAATAGGAGGTTACAGGCATGGCCAACCCTAGAGTTGCTATCGTCCCAACAAATACACCTGCGTTTGAAATGATGCAGATATGTCAAAACAAAGCCTTTGGTCTCATACCAAAGGCAGTTGAAGAGTACCTATACAAACTAAAGCTTACTCAGGCCCAGGAGCGCGTATACCGGTTTCATTTTAACCTTGGGTATATGAATAAGGATTTCATCAGCAGGGTCTCTGTCGAGGATGTAGCGGCTTATATCGAGTCGACACCCTCCACTGTTCGCCGGGCATACCAGAAGCTAAAAGAGCTCGGCATTCTCCAGCGGTTTCCCGAGAGAAACCCAAACGACTCACGCGAGCAATGGCACTCCGCCACTATCGTCACCCTCCCCCGCTCCATCGCCAAGGAAATACTGGCCACTCCAGATCGCCGCCATGCTCTGCCGTCAAAGACTGACAATCAGATGAATGACGTCGGAACATCATCGGCCAACACTGCTTTGCCTAAACATTTCCCGCAAGAAACACTGGGGGGCGCTATTCGTTCTGAGCCAGCGTCAGTAGATCACTCAGACCTTCCTGCAGCCAACGGCGGTTCTTTTACAGACAACCACCCAATCGACGCAGACAAAGCTCTTCAGGCACGCTCAACCACAAAGACAGATGTCAGCCAGGCGCCAGTCGATGCTCAGCCTAAAACCAGGTATACGCTGGAAGATCTAGTCAAGTTTGGACAGCAAGAAGCTGCTCGCCATCTACGCCGGGCAGAATCATCTCCGAGCAACGTCCGCCATCGTCCGCAGCAACCAACAAAGGTTAGTCACCTGGTTATGCTGAAGCCTTCCGAACAGCCTCCGGCCACAGCTGGCGTTTCTCGTGAGAAACCAAGAGAGTTAAGCCCAGGGGATATCGGATATCTGTCAGAACGGCTCGGGCAGATTAGCGAAGTATCCAACCCATCTGGCTTGCTCCAAGAGGTGCTGTTTTCATTATCCGAAGGTGTACAGCAAAAGGTCCCGGTAAAGCGGGGGATACACGCCGCGATTAAGATGATCAAAACACAAAGCTGGCGGACGCCATACGGATTCGACCATGCGAGGCTGGAGACAAGCATGCGTGCGCCCCATTAATAACAATGCTTTTGTTTTAATAAAAATATAAACAGGTACTGAGATAAATCGTCCATGTTTGACGGCGTAGAGGAGGGTAGTAATTGTTTTGTTATTTTATTGATTTGATAACTCAGCTATTAGGCTTGAAGGTAGTCTTCCATTGGCCAAAAAGCATAGTTGAAAAGGGCTTAGATTCCCGTAAGAAACAAGTTGATGCTTGGGAAAAAGCTGAAACTTGATTCACTAAATCCATTTCCTGTGGGAAATGAAACTTATTTCCTTTTTAAATTCAAAAGGTTGGGCGATAATCTATCGTGTAAAATGGTTTGGAAATCAGGTAGGTATGAGGAATAACGTCACGCGAGTGACGGTGATGTTATTATGTGGCAGTAAAGTATTATGCAAAAACGTAACTTGAGTGACGGTATTAGGAATGAGAAAGCGTGTTGATATTGACCTGGTAGAATTAAGTCCACTGAGACCAAAGAGGGGAGGCCTTAAACCTTCTCCGCGATTGCTTGTCTCAATTATGAAATACGGCATAAAAACCCCAGTGGTTGTCCGCACAATACCTGATACCCAACCCACACATTATGAGCTGGTGAAAGGGGAGGCTGTTTGGATAGGCGCCCAGGAGGCACGTTTGAGCCAGGTCTTGATAGTCATCAATAATGACATTTCTGACGCAGAAGTTAAGGACTGCATTAAAGGTGAATGTCGACAATCTTTGACAGTCAGAAATCATATGGAGGATGCAGAAGACTTTGAATATCTCCATCAGATTAAAAAAATAAGTAAGACCGCAATAGGGATTAGATTTAATTTATCCAGGGCAGACGTTTCTCAGACAATCCGGTTGTTAGATCTGGATTTCAGTATCCAGGAGAAGGTTAGGTCAAAAGAACTCCCTTATACACACGCCCGTATTCTCGCAGTAAAAGACTTGCCTGCTGATCAACAATTAAAACTGGCCACTGCGGCTATTAAGCAAAATTTAAGAGTCAAGGCGTTTCAAGCACTGCTTAACGGCGACAAACAGAAATCTCGATCTGTCCTTAAGACAGCTCAAGTTCAGAATGCAGTGCCGGCCGAAAAGGATAGGGAGACTATTAAGCTTGAGCAGGCGTTGAGCGACCTTATAGGATGCAGGGTTGAAATCGATTATCAAACAGGTAGGGGAGGGGACCTGAAGATCCACTACGACAATCTTGATATCCTTGATGGCGTTCTGGAACGGCTGGGGTATCAGCCCTGAATCACGTTGTTGGTAAGCTGTCGGGCCTTCTCGACCATTTCTTTGGTAATTAAGCCATAGCGCCCCTTCAAAAAAGATGTACTTAATAAGCACTTAATATTTATTGTATACTCAGCCGCGATCAACGGATGATCTTAGTTAATTCTAATAATAGATAAGGAGTCACCAAAGAAATCTTCTCGAAGTAGCGGAGAGATTTGTACAATCGGGGTCGTACTTCATGTTTTCTTCAGTAGTATCGTGCGCTGTTCGCACGACAAGTATTTGTATTCTTTTATCTTTCTTTACAGTTTCAGCTAATGATGACTTTGTATCAGCCTTCGGAGAGGTCGATATTGTTGAGGTTGTTACGGGCAATAAACAACAACTGAGATATGCACCCGCGATAGCGTCTGTTATTACCTCAGAAGAGCTTGAGGCGATTGGCGCAACGACACTAAGTGAAGCCTTGCAACTTGTGCCTGGCATTAATGTCATGTTTAGACCTCAGGGCGATCACTATACCGTCCGAGGTATTCATCCAAACTCAAACTTTAACGCTGAAATCTCCATTCTGATCGATGGCATTCCAATGAATGACTTCCATCTTGGCAGTCAGCGTGGCTATATGTCGCTCGTCCCATTTCAGAACATAGAACGGATTGAAGTGATTCGAGGCCCCGCATCGGCACTCTATGGCTCAAATGCAATCGGCGGTGTCGTCAACATTATTACCAAAAAGCCCAGCTCACATTCAGAGAATATGGTTTCAGTTAGGGCAGGGAGTTTTGAAACTATAGAAGGGCGTGCCTTAGTCACACAATCTTTCGACGAGTTTGATACCGCTTTCTCAATCGAGGTACGCAACACTGACGGATTTGACGCCAACATCTTGCATGATGGTCAAACGCGCTTCGATCAGATGTTCAGTACTAACGCATCCAATGCGCCTGCAGACGCTGATTATGATTATGATGATATTAATGCCTTATTCGAAGTCAGCTCAGATAAATGGAGACTTAAATATAGAGGACACAAACATCAGGTTGGGATGGGCGCTGGCTTCACCGGTGCGCTAGATCCAGAAGGAAAAGCACACGGTTATCAAAATAACATTTCACTCCAGTATGAAAACCCATATTTTTCTGATCATTGGGATGTACAAGGCGCTGTCAGTTATAACGAATATGATATTGACACTCGAAATGTACACATCTATCCAGATGGTGCTTTCGGTGGTCTATTTCCAGAAGGGGTACACCTTAATCCGGGTTACCAAGAGAATCAGTGGTATGCGGACTTGTCCTTTCGCTACAGTGGATTCGAAAGCCATGACGTTTTGATTGGCACTGGATTACAGCACCTAGAAATAGACGATTTACGTGAAATGCGTAACTTCTCCATTGATCCAACACTTGGAGTACCTGTTCCGCTCGGGGCTGACACAAATATCACTGATGGTGAAGATCTCTGGAGTGAAGAAGAAACACGCATTCAATATTTTCTTTATGCACAAGATGAATGGCAAATGTCATCTGACTGGTTGATGACAACGGGCATCCGTTTTGATCATTACGATGATTTTGGAAATGTAGTCATGCCAAAAGTGGCGCTTGTGTGGCTGACAAGCCAAGACTTAACCACCAAATTCATTGCGAGTAGAGGATTTCGGGCACCAACACTGCTGGAACTGTATGGAAAAAATAACCCCTCAACACTGGGCTCTACAGACTTAAACGCCGTAGAAATGGAGTCCTATGAAGTTGGGCTGGATTATATTGCCACATCTACGCTACAGATGAGCGGTAATATTTTCTTTCATGAGTTGAGCGAAACAATAGAATATGTCGATACAGACATAGGTAGCTTTGCCACAAATATAGAGGGGCTCAAAGGCTACGGATTTGAGTACCAGGTGCGTTGGCAGGCACGTAATAATGTAATGATTAGCGGACAATACTCAAATCAATATAATAAATCTGTCGCTGATGGTTCACGCATTGGCTTCGCGCCACGTCACATGATTGGTCTACGTGCAGACCTTGAAATGAATCGCTCAAACTACCTTAATCTCAATCTCATTACCGTGTTTGACCGGGGTCGTTCTGCAACCGATACGCGAAATGCAGTCGCAAACTACTCGATTGTTGACCTGACCTATCGATACAACCCCCAAGATAAACCTTGGTTTATGCGTTTTCTAATACAAAATGTCTTTGATGACGATGCAAACGACCCAAGCGATACAGGGGCAACAATTAAGCACGATTTTCCGCTGGCTGGACGTAGTTGCTATGCAACAATCGGCCTCAATTTTTAGATATATACTTTTTCATAGATTATAAGAATGGCCGAATTAGCATTCACGCTGCTGTTGATAGCAGCAATATTAGTCCGTTATAAGCAGTCGACACCATGGTGGGGAGGCGCATTTATTGCGTCTATTGTCACGGCTTACCTCGCATCGATAATTGAGTTGTCGGGCGTCATCATTGCTGTTGCTCTTATTACGCTAAGCCTCCATTACAATCATATTATCGAATCGAGCGGACGATTTGCGCTTACTCTATGGAAAACATCCATTTGGACAGCACTAATTATACTCTCTCTTCTTCTGGCAACCCATGCGGCACCCGGCTTTAATAACATATTAATCCATGATGAGGTAGTGTTATCCGAGGCGTCCAGACCGTTCTCAATTTACGCCAACTATGACAAAGCACTGGTTGCAGTGGCGCTGTTACTATTATTGGTCAACGGCAGAAATAAAGTCAGGGAATTCTTCAGTCGCGGATTACCCTTATTAGGAATAACCGCCATTGTCGTTCTTGGAACAGCAACACTGACGGGGTATGTCGAATGGAACCCAAAGTTTGAGGCCATATTTTTCACCTGGGCGGTGATAAATCTACTCATTACATGCCTGGCAGAAGAGGCCTTTTTTCGCCTTCTTGTTCAAGAACAGATATTGCGGTGGTGTTCAGAATTTGCCTATAAGGAATGGATCGCCATATTAGGTGCAGGCAGTTTGTTTGGACTCGCCCATCTGGGTGGTGGGGTAGACTATGCGATTCTCGCCGCCATTGCTGGGATCTGCTATGCCTACATCTATCATCGCTATAGAAGTATTGAGGTCGCTGTCATCAGTCATTTTTCGGTGAATGTCCTACACTTTTTATTATTCACTTATCCGGCCACAGCATGAAATTATCGGTCATTTGGTTTCGTTATACATACACTGTTAATATCATAAATCCTTACAGCCTACCTAGGTAATAGTGCGACTTTTTACATCCATACTTCTGTCCATCTGCTTATGGAGCGTCGCAACCGCAGACGATTCTCCAATTGCTGTTGTCCATTACAAGGCTCCAGATCAGTACAGACCGATAATTAATTCTATTATTAACGGAATAGAGGACGCAGTAGACGTTGATGTCATAAGAATTGTCATTGAAAAAGACGATCAATCATCATTAGCACACTTAAAAGCACTGTCGCCTTCAATACCAATCATTTCAATCACGCCTGCTGTCCAATCAGTAATCAATCAACTCGGATTAAAAAATAGGCAAATACTCGGGGCAACTACGAAGCAGACACAACTGGCCAATACCACTGTAGTGACTCTGGCCGCGCCGTTAGAAGAGTATATTGAGGAATTACGGGGTATAGCGGTAAAAAGCACTAGGCTTCATTACATTTATCATCCCGATGGGGCTCGATTAGCTGAAATAACAAGGGTTCAAAATAATCACGCAATCACAATAGTTGATCATGAAGTCGAAAGTGCTAGTGATGTATTACTTAGTTTGAGACGGATTTTTAGCGAGCAACTAAATCGCCATGACGCAATCTATTTAGAATCGGATGTGGTCTCACATAACCCAGAATTAATAACGCGATATATAGTTGAGCAAAGCTGGAAGCACCATATTCCTGTTTTCACAGATTCCACCACACTCGTCAAGAAAGGGTTCTTGTTCACAATTATACCGAACTACGAAGAACACGGACGTCGATTAGGGCAACTGGCTAGTGATACCACTGCAAGCCACCCTTTAATCAGGCATACACCATCATCTGCTTTATTGATTAATAGACGGACGTTAATACACCTGGGTCTACCTACGCCAGATGCTAGGAAAGATAGGGAGGTCATATATGTCGGCAAACCATAATAAGATGGGGAGCGTTAATAGACCGCTGGGGCGATTGAAGCTTCGCGCTTCATTGGTCATTCCAGTAACCATCGCAATCATCATCCTGGCAATACTTACATCGATAATCACGATTTCTACATTGCGTGATGCAGCGCGGAAGTCACACATAAACGACGGAACGGAAATCACTCACCGCCTATCGCGTGATGCGACCCTCGCCGTGTTGTTCGACAATCCAGATAGCATAAAAAGTGTTGCAGACTCGATGGTAGATAACTCTAAGGCTAGTTATGCCGCCGTCTACAATAAGCATGGTGAACTTGTTTACCAGATTGGTGAAGTGCCAAAATGGAAGCCAGAGCGGGGGAGGGGTGGTCAAGACATACTTACATACGAGAATGAATATTATTGGCATTTCACTTCCAATATAGTGATTGAAGATGCGCCTGAATCGTTCTTTGGTAACGTCGAAGAATATACACCCAGGAATGAAATAGTCGGATATGTTCATACAACCATATCCAAAGAAATAGATAAAGAAACACTTAACTCCGTAATCTACGCAAATCTCACTGTTACAGCCATTTTCATCATTCTAATTGCCATACTCATCTTTTGGGTGGCACACACGGTTACTCAGCCAATAAAACGACTATCCCTCATAATGTCGCGGTATAAGGCAGGTAGTCATGATGAGAGAAGGGTGGAAGCGTCAGGCCCAGAAGAAATCATAGAAATGACCGAAGCATTTAATATGATGGTCAACTTAATAGAAGAGCAAAATTCATCATTAAAAAGCCATGCAGACGACTTGGAAATCACGGTAGAAAAGCGCACCAAAGATCTTATAGAGGCAAAAGACCTTGCCACCAAACTGAACAGTGAAAATCGTGACCTCATAAGAGGCATGAATGACACATTAGAAAATGAACGAAAGTTTGTTGCGCGTGAACTGCACGATCACCTTAACGCACTGCTGGTTGCCATTAAGCTTCGTCTCAACGTAATGAAGAATAAAGATCTGTCCGCATTAGAAAGCAGCGACAAAGCACACATAGTAAAAGACTGTCGGGATAATTTAGATGACGTAATTAGTATGGTGGCCGATGTTTATGATTCGTCTCGAAACATTGTACGGATGCTACGCCCTGAAGTAATTGATAGTCTCGGATTGGTCGGGGCAATAGAGGACACGCTATCTACATTAATAAAAAGTACACCAGACTGTACTTATAGGATGAATCCGAATGGCACGTTTACCGATCTGCCATATACTTTCAGTATTGCTATTTATCGGATAGCACAGGAATCACTAACCAACGCAGTTAAGCATGCCTCAGCGAGTAAGATTGTGGTCAACCTTTCTCGTGAGTCTGAAGATGGGAATGAAGTGATTGAGCTAGAAGTCATCGATAATGGTGCTGGATTCGACGTAGGTAAAAATAAGACCATGGGAATTGGACTACTTAGTATGCGAGAAAGAGCCTATGCGCTTGGTGGTCAAGTGATTGTTAAGTCAAAAATTAACGACGGAACAACGGTATCTGCAATAATTCCTATTCCAAAAGTCGAAAATCATAACCATGATTGCCCTGCACTAGATTATGAGATCTAAGCTAAAAGAAACGCCTGATAGCGATAGTTCAGACTTGATATGACAAGCAGTGCCATACATACATAGGCTGAGTTGTGCCCAAAGCCGACATCTAGGGGGTTTGAGCAATTACCTGGAGTCGAGTTTTAGCAGCCATTTGCCAATTTTAGCCCGACGGTAAATTAATACTGTTTGAAAGCCTCCGGGCTCAT
>Ga0316204_10010723_pt1 | contig 11703 bp, 9 predicted proteins | sample 6monrhotite_MG_2_FD_205661 | JGI IMG/M metagenome (GOLD analysis project Ga0316204, IMG submission 205661) | Microbial mat bacterial communities from mineral coupon in-situ incubated in ocean water Damariscotta River, Maine, United States -... | ecosystem: Environmental > Aquatic > Marine >...
ACTAATAAAAGAGTTTCCTCTGGCGCGTTTAATCAGAGTGACTAATGAAGAAAAAAATGATGCCACATCAAGAATTCGCTCATTTTTTGCCGCGATTCCAGAAGATCAGGCTAAAAAAGATCTACCAGAACTTGTCGCAGTTGAAACAGATAAGCTCAAAGCGCTTATGAAAGAAGGTAGTGATGCGATATCTGCTAAAAATTACACTGCTGCGATAAGTGTGTTCTCAACATTGTTAAGATACCCCGAGAATAAGTTCAGTATGGATGCTCAGGAATTTCTGGGTTTTTCTTATGAATTAAATGGTGATTTTGCTATTGCCAGAAGAGAGTATAATCGATATTTAAGTCTATACCCTGAAACACGTGGTGCAGACCGTGTTCGTCAGCGTATGGCGAGTTTGCTCACCGCGCGTGAAACGCCCAAAAAAGGACTGCGTAAAACTCAACGAAATATTAAAGATCCCAAGTGGCAACATTTTACATCTTTATCTCAGTTTTACCGTAAAGATGAAAGCCGTTTAAATGAAGAAGAAAAACGCGAGAATTTATCGTTATTGAGTACCGATGTGAATGTAAGTTCTCGCTACCGCAGCAATAATTATATTATGAACTCACGTTTTACCGGTGGCCATGATTTAAATGCAACAGGGCCGGAAAATGAATCATCCGGTTCAATCAGTACCCTGTATTTTGAGGCTGAGAGTTTAGAAAGTGGGTGGTCGGGTATCTTCGGTCGCCACTCTGTTAGTCGTGATGGTGTGCTCGGGCGTATGGATGGTGCAAAGCTTAGCTACAAAGTGAATGATTATTTTAAAATTAATACCGTTGCTGGTTTTGTTGTAGAAGATACAGATAAAAGTGCGAACAGTGACAAGTTCTTTTCAGGAGTGAGTGTTGATCTGGGAACATTTGCCAACGCCTGGGATTTGAATGTGTATTATATTCATCAGCGTGACGGGGAAATAACGGGTCGCGAAGCGGTAGGCTCAGAAGTGAGATACTTCCACCCTAAGCGAACCCTGTTTACTCTAATTGATTACGATGTGATGTTTAAAGAGCTAAATACACTTCTGGCAGTGGGTAACTGGCAGTTTGATAACAGGCTTCAAATGAACTCAACAATTGATATTCGAAAGAGCCCAATTCTAACCACCAGCAACGCCCTTATTGGCAGACAAACTGAGACAACAATTGACGAATTGTTAGCGATAAAAACCGAGGCACAGATAAGGCAGTTGGCAATAGATCAAACCGCAACCAGTAAGAGTTTTCTATTAGGTCTTAATGGCCCCCTTAATGATAAATACCAGTTAAGTGGTGATGTTACGGTGACTAATTTATCTTCAGCGTTAAGTAATGAAACAGATCCGGTGGCAGGCACAGATAACGAGTTTTATTATAATTTTCAATTAATTGGTAATAGTGTGTTTATGGAAAATGACTCATCGATTTTTGGGCTTCGTTTTAGTGACACTGACAGAGCTAAGGGCGGCTCTATTAATGCTAACCTGCGTTTTCCAGTTGCGCAAAACTGGAGACTTAACCCTAGAATGAGGCTCGACCGGTTAAGCCTTACTAATGGTACCGACCAGAGCATTGTCGCATTAGCACTAAGAATCGATTACAGGTTGAAAAGAAATCTAACTTTCGAGCTGGATATGGGCGGAGAAAATTCAGATCAGGCGTTAGATGATACGACAAATGAAACCCGGTCTTACTTTGTTAATATAGGATATCGTTACGACTTTTAAATAAACCGAGTTTCCCTTTTTATCTTTGTTTCCATATGTGCTCTGATTTGAAGCTATAGAAGTAAAGCGACATAAATAGTGGTAAGTAAATTATATTTAAAAGTAACCACATGTCGATTTCAGCGGTTTCACCATATTGAGGTATGTTGAGAATAAATGGGGAGATGGCTTCGTAAAAAACTGACCATATTATAAGGGTGTAGAAAACCACCTTCCACACAGCTCTTGTTCCGATCTTCTTAGAGAATGCGTAACCATATAAACCCAGTAGTGTGATTAAAAAAATTAATATGTCGATATAGTCAAGCGCATTTAAATTCTCAATAAATAAAACGCCAAAAATTGTTATCAGCATTAACGGAGTGAACAGCCAGAAGAATATTTTCCAGGCAATATTAGGTTTCTGTTCTGCGTTGTCATCTCTGGATAGATTGCTGTCTGGGGTTTTGTATATATTGTTCATTTATTATAGTGTCTGGTGTATTTACGTAAAAATTATAACAGTTTGTTTAATGCGGATAATCTTGCGGTGTGAATTGCATTTGCCATTTCTTTTCCTTTTAAGCCGGCATCCTTTAAAGCCTGAATGTCTACGTTTTTAATGATTTTTAATGCGTCTCGGTAGTAATCGGCCTCTGGGTATTCTTTGTTTTCATACCCTGGTCTGCCTCGGCTATCGGCAGTACATGCAATTAAAAACTGTTCATATCTCTCAGGTTTTCTTATTCCGTCAAGTTTTTCTATTGTGGATAATAGTCTGGATTTTTTGAGTTCAAATGCTCGATGTACATGAAGGTGATACTCTGCGGTAAGAACCGCGAGGTCTTTAAAATCATTTGGGATACGCAGGCGTTTACATAATTTTTGTACAGGTTTTATGCCACTGGCCTCATGGCCCTGATGGTTGGGCCAGTTTTCTTTAGGGGTTAATCCTTTACCAAGGTCATGGCATAGTGCTGCAAACCTTATGACAGGTTCAGTGGAGAGTTTAGTGGCTTGCTGCAATACCATTATAGTGTGTACACCCGTATCTATTTCCGGGTGATGTTCAATGGGTTGAGGAATGCCAAACAATATGTCTATTTCTGGAAAGATGATTTTTAGCGCACCGCAGTCGCGCAGTGTTTGCAAAAAAGCTTCAGGGTTTCTTTCGCACAGGGCTTTGTAAAACTCCTGCCAGACTCGTTCTGCAACCAGAGCATCCGCTTCGCCATTTTTTACCATCTCCGCCATGAGTTTTATGGTTTCATCAGCTACGCTAAAGCCCAGATGTGCATAACGTGCAGCAAATCGAGCCACTCTTAGTATACGAACAGGGTCTTCGCTAAAGGCAGGGGAGATATGTCGTAGTAGTTTTGATTGTATATCCGCCTGGCCATTATAAGGATCGTATATATTGCCCTGCTCATCTTTAGCTATGGCATTTATGGTTAAATCTCTGCGGATTAAATCTTCTTCCAGAGTAACATCTGGTGAGGCGTGTACTTCAAATCCCGTATAACCCGGTGATGTATTACGCTCTGTGCGGGCCAGCGCATGTTCGTCTTTTGTTTCGGGGTGCAGGAAGACCGGGAAGTCCTTACCAACCTGTTGATAACCCAATGCGAGCATTTGTTCAACGCTTGCACCGACAACAACCCAGTCTCGTTCAAAAACGGGATAACCTAAAAGTTCATCGCGAACAGCGCCGCCTACGAGATACGTTTTCATTATATTTTTTGTCGCTGGAAAGTAGTCTGAGTATAAATCGGGCAGAGGGGAATTAAAACTGTATTAAAGTATCTTTGAAATATCTGCTATATAAAGGCAAAAGCTTTCCGCAAATAAACGCTAAAAGATATTTACGTTTATTTGCGGAAAAAGCTTATTTTGACAGTAATTTCTGAGCAGCAGGTACTGCAACGCCCTGATTTACCGCATCGCCCATAATCGCTTCAAGTGCGCTCAGGCATAACATGATATTTTCCGCACGGCTGCTGTGCCCCATCAGGCCAATGCGCCATACTTTACCTGCCAGAGCACCAAGACCGGCACCAATTTCCAGGTTGAACTCATTTAATAGCTCTCCACGTACCGCGGCATCATCAACGCCATCAGGAATAGTGACTGAGTTTAACTGAGGCAGGCGATCAGCTTCTGCAACTACGAAATTCAATCCCATTGCTTCAAGGCCAGCACGCAGTGCAAGGTGATTGTCCATATGACGTTTCCAGGCGTTCTCCAGCCCTTCGTCCTGCAACATAACCAGTGACTCATGAAGCGAGTACAGGGCGTTAATTGGTGCAGTGTGGTGATATGCGCGTTTTGCATTACCACCACCCCAGTAACCCATAACCAGGTTCATATCGAGGAACCAGCTCTGCACTTTAGATTTACGTGCTTTAATCGCTTCTGTGGCTTTTTCACTGAAGCTCACCGGAGAAATACCTGGTGTGCAGGACAGGCACTTCTGGGTGCCTGAGTAAATGGCATCTATGCCCCAGTCATCAACACGTAGTTCTGTGCCACCCAGAGAAGTAACCGCGTCAACAATCGTTAAACAGTCATATTTTTGAGCCAGGGCACATAAGGTTTTAGCATCAGATTGTGCACCAGTAGAGGTTTCTGCATGCACAAATGCTAGCACTTTTGCATCTGGGTTGGCTTTCAGTGCATCTTCAACCTTATTGCAGTCAATTGCTTTGCCCCAGTCGTCTTCAACCATAATAGCCGTTGCGCCAATGCGTTCCACATTTTCTTTCATGCGCCCGCCAAATACGCCATTCTGGCAAATGATGACCTTGTCACCAGCTTCAATCAGGTTCACAAAGCAGCTTTCCATGCCAGCTGAACCAGGTGCTGAGACAGGGATTGTCAGCTGGTTTTGAGTCTGAAAAGCATATTGCAGCATGGTTTTGACTTCCTCCATCATGCCGACAAAAGTTGGGTCAAGATGGCCAATTGTGGGGCGTGCCAGAGCGCTTAATATGCGTGGGTGTACATCGGAAGGGCCTGGGCCCATCAGGGTACGAACAGGAGGTAAAAAAGACGTAATACTCATAATGTAATCCTGAGGGTTCATGGGGGTAGTATCTGTAATTGCTACAAACAAGTGGCAATAGTTACCAAAGATGCGAATAATGCCATAAAACAGTATAAAAACCCCCTGATTTTTTGAGAGTTTATTGCGCTACGTGCCACATTATTAGCTGGTATAGCGCTCAATGATGTCTTTAAGCCTGTCTTCGTTGACGGGTTTTGTAAGAAAATCATCCATGCCTGCCTGAACACAGCGGTCTCTGTCTTCGGAGGTTGCTTTGGCGGTAAGGGCAATAATTGCCAGGTGCTTACCCTGATTCTTCTCCAGGCGTCGCCATTGCCTGGTGGCTTCAATGCCCCCCATATTCGGCATATTGAGGTCCATTAGTACAAGCTGGTAATGGTGTTTATGCATGGCGTATAGTGCTGTGGTGCCATCGGTTGCTATATCCACATTATGTCCAAGATCAGTCAGATAACTATAAACAACACTGGCGTTAATTTCATTATCTTCAGCCAGTAAAATACTTAGACTAGTGGGTTTTGCCGGGTCAGGTTCGTTAGAGAGTGAGGTTTTACTAAATAAGCTGATCAGGGTGCTTTTTAAAATATCAAGAGAAACCGGTTTGATGATAGTTGCCTGCACATCCTGGAAATTATCGGCTTCAACGTGCTCAATGCTGTGTAAATACGTTGCATATACAACCGGGATATTACAGCGGGCCTCGCTACGAATTCGTAACAGAAGCTCATGGCAGATTCGTAGCTTACGGTTTTCACTCAAAATAATTACATCGAACGGGTTATCTTTTTCCTGGCTCCAGATAATATGGGCGATAAGGTTATCACTGCCAGAGGTTGCATAAACTTCCATGTCTAACTGCTGGCAATATTGTTCAAGTACCCTGGTGTTTGCTTCATCAGTATCAAAAATCAGTACACGCTTGTTCTTCGGAAAACCAGAAGTAATATCAACAGGAGTAGATTTTTGATGCCAGTTAAAATGCAGGGTGAAGCTAATATCCTGTTTGCTAGTGTACTTAATTTCAAATAAACCGTTCATTAAACGTGTCAGTTGGTAAGCGATTCGTAATGGCAGGGCATCATTAGTGTCTGGTATCTGATTCGAATCCAGGTGGGTTATTTGCGTGTTTTGTTGAAAATGTATTTCGATACAGGCTTTAATATTCTGGTTTGAGTTAATTGTGCCAGCATATGCCTGAATATTTATGCCGTGGGTTGTGCTGTGTTCTATGACATAGCGTATTAAATTGGATAACAATTGTCGAAAGCGTTGTGCGTCTATGGCAACTTCAGTTGGAAACGATTTATCGATAAAGCAGGTAAGCTCAAGTTGTTTATCATAACCGAGTGGAGCCAGACTATGAACCAGACTGTCGATTAATGATCTGGGATTAGACGTTGACTGATTGAGTGGAATATTACCGCCCTCAATTTGGGAGAAATCGACAATGTCTTCAATTATTTCCTGTAATGAATGGCTTGATTGACTAAGTGCCTGCAAATACTGTTTTTGCTGTGTGTTGAGTTCGGTTTTATTGAGCAGATCTATCATGCCAACTATGCCACCTATTGGTGTGCGAATCTGGTGAGTCATATTGGATAGAAATTCAGTTTTAGCATCACTGGCCTTCTGGGCCTGTTGTGCGCTTAGTATGAGGCGTTTTTGCAGGGAGTATAAATAAACGGGTAGTGCAATAATAAGAAGAATAAATGCAATCGCTTCCAGCGTTAACAAATGCCATGCATTTTCTGAAATGAGCAGCAGGTTGTAGCCAACTAGAGTGAAAATAACCGCTGTTATTAGAAAACGTAATCCATAACGAGTACCGTAACCGATATAGATCCATAGATAGATTAGAATATAAACGCTATTGATGCCACCGGTAAGGTAAGAAGAAAATGTTGTGCTTGCGATGTCGAAGGCAAGAGCCATATATCGACGTGGAGTAGACGCAGGGACGATAAAAATACTAAAAATATTTAACAGTGTAACGCTGAAAAATGTCAGCGCAAAATAATTTAAAATTTGATGGGAAGCAATAAAGTAGCCGCTTTTTATACCAGCTGAGACATAAAAGTAAGTGAGAGCACCAATGCAAAGCCTGATCAGGGACTGGTTAATTTCGGTATTTTTAAGCTTTTCCATAGGGTGGCCAGTTATTATTATGTTGATGTCGGCATAATAACACAGTGATTAGAATAGTTTTAATGTCAGCATATAAGAAGTTTGTTGCGCAACGCAGTAAAGCCAAAGTGTTGTTATGGGAAAAAAGTTGATTCTAAGGAAAATCAGCCCTTGACATACATCGCTATATAAATCAATCTTAGCGCTATGATTTTAAATATGTCACACATGAAACTTGTCGCAATTTTCCCACGCCTCCGCTGGTGTGGTCGATATATCTGTGTGCTAAATTTATGATCTAGATTTCTAACTAAGAATTTTAAAAAAAAGCCACAGAACGAAAAAAGTCTGTGGCTTTTTTCGTTTTTCAGGCCGTAAAAATCAGGGACATCAATTATGGATTCAGGTGAAACAGGTCAGAAAATAGTTAACAGGTTAATAATTGGCGCAGCTTACTTAATAGTAATTACTATCTGGTCAACTACACCCATCACTATCAAGTGGAGTAGTGATGGGGTTGATTTTCTTTTTGGGATAGTTATGCGTATGGCGATAGGCGCAATATTGTCCTTAACAATAACTCTGCTTGTCTATAAAAAAATATCATTTAATAAATCGGCATGTAAGGTTTATCTGGCGGTTGCGTTAGCTATGTTTGGTGGGATGATGCCAGTATATTGGGGAGCGCAGTATATTTCGTCAGGTTTGATTTCAGTGGTTTTTGGACTTACCCCAATGATTACAGGATATCTTGCCTGGCGTTTAATTAACGAACAAAGTTTCAACGGAGTGAAAATTATAGGTTCCACTGCAGGTGTAGTGGGATTGATTATAATTTTTGCTGGTAATATAGCGTTTGGCGAAAACTATCTGTATGGAGTGCTGGCGATATTGCTGGCAGTGATTCTACATTCAGTTAGTGCAGTATGGATAAAACAAGTCAAGGTTGATATGCCAGCAATATCAATAGTTGCTGGTGGGCTTTTGTTTTCTATGCCTTTTTTTATTACCGTATATCTGGTATTTTCACCAGGCTTGCCTGAGATTATTCCGCATAAAGCGCTATGGTCTATTGTTTATTTAGGGGTGGTTGGATCGGTTGTTGGTTTTGTTTGTTACTATTTTTTATTAAAGCAGTTACCTGCTTCACAGGTTGCTTTAATCACGCTTGTGACTCCGGTGTTATCCTTGTGGATTGGTCACACGCTAAATAGCGAGATTATTAGTACAAGCATATATATTGGTACTGCTTTTGTGTTATCTGGGCTAGCATTGCACCAGTGGGGAGATGTGCTGTTAAAGAAAGTATGGAAAAAGCGAAGTTTATATTATGGCTGATGTTGATGTTATGCAGTTTTTCTGTAGAGGCTATATCGAGAATAAAAAATATAAGGTATGAAGGCAATCACGTTACTCAGGAGTCAGTGCTAGAGCGCGAAATTTATGTAAAGACAGGTGATATTGTTGATAAAACGCTGTTAGAAAAATCAACACAGGGAATTATGAACCTGGGTTTATTTAAAACCGTAAAAGTTTATTTAGAAGAGGGTTATACAGAAGCCGATATCAGTTATGACGAGGCAAATAAGGAAACATTAGTTGATATAGTTTTTGTTGTGGAAGAAAAATATTATTTATTGATTGTTCCCAGAGTAAAGTCTGATGATAATGAACTACATATCGGTGTTCAGGTGCGCTGGGATAATGTCTGGGGCTTGAATCATGAGATGCGCTTACTGTTTGAAAACCGCGGCGATACTCAGGGAATAAGTGAAAATAGAAATGAATTTAAGTATTTTTATCCCAATATAAATGATAGTGCGTATAGTGTTAATGTAAGTGTGCAGGCCTCAAATGAAGTTGATGAAGCGAATGGTGTTATTAACAGGCAGGATGATATTTATCAGTTATCTATTTCTCGTTGGTTGAATGATCAGGGAAGAAATCGAGGCTGGTTTGCCGGCAGCAGTGTCAGTTATCAACAACGATTTAATGAAGTTATTTCAGGGACGGAGATATCTGATCACCTCGATGCGGTTGTGCTGGGGATCGATAGCGGATTTAGTGATGTAAATAATTACGAATTCAATCGAGGAGGCAAGGCGTATGGTTATAATCTAAGCTGGTCGCATGAAAGCATAGGTAGTGAGGAAGAGTTTACGCGACATCTTTTTTATTATCGCAGTTATTATAGATTTAATAATGCGCCTATATCTAATTTAAATGTACAGACTGAAATCGGCCACTCAAATAATGACATACTCGGAAAAAGCGCATTTAGTTTAGGCAGTAGCGATGATCTTCGAGGTTATGAAAACGATCGTTTTAATGGAAACTCTATGTTTTTGATGAATATAGAGTATATGTTTCCTCAGAAAGATTATCCAATTATCCGATATGTATATTTTATAGATATGGGTAGTACGGCTGATGAAATAAAAGACTTATTTCATCAGCCGGTTAATATTGGCGCGGGCTTAGGTTTGCGCTGGAAAATAAGAGCCCTGGTAAATATCGACTTACGTGCCGATATCGGTTACGGATTTACAGATAGCGATTATCGGTTTAGTTTCGGTACTCGGCATGCTTTTTAATTTTTTGGTGGAAAGTGTTCCAGTATGGTATTAACCGCATCATTCACCTTTTTAGTTTGTTTTTCAGGGGTAGAGGCAGGGCTAATTATTGCCTTTGCAGTAGCTCTCCATATGAGCTGGTTTGAGCTTGTATCGATAAAATCGAGTATTAAAGTCCCCTGTTCATACTCATACACACTAACACCACCCGTACTAATGTAATCAGTCGTGTGCTCGTAGCGATCCAGGTGGCGATATCCGTAACCTGTGTAGTATTTACTGGGTGCATAAGAGTACCCCCAGTTTGTGATTTCTACTTTTTTTTGTTTACCAAAATGCACTGCAATTTTTAAATCAGGCTTTGTGTTGTTATGAATCAGTCCCTTGGTATCGAGATTGTTTTCGACAGCGGTAACAAATCTTGCTCGATTAAATTCATCTACTTTCATATCTTTTGGAAAAGGTAACCAGTCATAGCTCTTGAATTTACTAAAGTCAGTCTGCTGGTTGTAGTCATGGTTAACTATTAAAGACGAGCAGGCGCTAAGGTAAAGAGAAAGTAGTGCAATCGATATAGTTCTGTAAGTTGTCACGGATGCTCCTCAGGTTTACCTTGAGTGTCGCTTTGAAAACCGTAGTTTAAAATTAATGAGAATGAATTAATTCTAATGTTAAACTAGTAAAATAGCTATGTTTCATGAGTGCTTGGTTTTGTGATTCCTGGCATAGAAATGTATCCACTAATGTTTTGTATATTACTCATCCAGTTGTGTATAGATTTATAGTTATTTAAAGAAATACTGCCCTCTTCACAAAGCGCGATGTAAGGATAACAGGCGATATCTGCAATACTTGGCATTTCTGTGGCAATCCAGTCTAAGCCCTTAGCCTGTCGGCTAGCGAGGTGCTGCTCTATCATTATTAATACACTTTTTCCTTTTAGCTGGCAGTCTTGTAAATCACCGGGGTAGGAGAGCTTGAGTATTGATCTTGCTTTTGCCAGGCTATTAAAAATATCACCATTGGCCACGCTAAGCCACTGAGCAACTGCCGCCATCTCTAATGCTCTGTCTGGAAACCAGTGCTTATCGCCATATGTGCGGGCAAGATAAATTAATATTGCCTGCGAATCCCAGATAATATTTTCCTTATCTTCTAAAACAGGAAACTCTCCTCGAGGGTTAAGTCTGAGAAATTCCGGGCTTTTATGTTGTTTATTTTCAATATCAACAGGCAATAACTGGTATTCAATATCGAGAAAACTCAGTAATAATTGAGCTTTATAGGTATTACCCGATATTTCTAGTCCATGAAGTTTTAACATGATGAGGCCTTAGTAGATGTTGTTTAACAGGTTTAAGGCGAGAAGGATCTGTGCAATAAAACCTGCAACAAATGCCGGAACTCGTAAAACAGGGATTCCAAACGTAAATACAAAAAAGTGAATAACACGGGCGTAAAAATATAATATTACAGCATTACTGCTGAGGTTTGAGTGAGTGGCGGTGACTTCCACAAGAATAACCAGTGGCGCAAATATCACCAGATTTTCTACTGCATTTTCATGCGCGCTCATCATCCGCCTGGCCCATTGTGCTTTCGGTTGTGTGTCGGGCTGAGGGTTATAGAGTGCGGGCCAGATGCCGGTTTCTACAATGCGGTTAATTATATAGGGTACCCACATTATGGATGTAAAAATGAGGGTTGAGACTAGCCAGTAAATTTCAGTAGACATAGAGGGTTTTCTTTTTATATATTGCGTGTACATACAACTAAAATGTTTTTAATATATGTTTTTAATATATGTTTTTTCTGTTTGTGATGGTTTAATTAGTTATTTAAAGCTTCTGACGAGTTTTTTTAATATCAGAGACCAGGTCTGAAAAGGCTTTTTTGCCAATTATCTGGTTCATTGTGAGATATAGTTCCTCACCTGTTTTTTCGAGACTTTTGTGAATTTTTTTAGCATCAGTGGTTGGGTATATTCTGGCACCACGTTTATCATTATCATCCAGTTCACGCATTAGTAAATTTTTATTAATAAGACTTTCAACAAAGCGTGTGACAGTAGAAGGGGCGAGTTCAAGTGCTTCAGCGATCTGTTTCATGGCTATGCCTGGCTGGTCTAATACAAGGCGCAATACATAGGCATGGGAAGGTGATAAGCCAAATGGCTTAAAGGCCTCATCCCAGATTTTATTTATGCTACG
>Ga0316204_10010724_pt1 | contig 11702 bp, 5 predicted proteins | sample 6monrhotite_MG_2_FD_205661 | JGI IMG/M metagenome (GOLD analysis project Ga0316204, IMG submission 205661) | Microbial mat bacterial communities from mineral coupon in-situ incubated in ocean water Damariscotta River, Maine, United States -... | ecosystem: Environmental > Aquatic > Marine >...
AACAATTAGTAATCCAGCACCAACAATATGTGATGCGTCAGGATATACTTTTGCTGATTTAAGTACTGACTATGCAGTTGATGGTGGTAATGGAATAGTTTGGTATGACGTACTTAGTGGAGGAAGCCCTTTTAACCCCAATCAGTTGGTTAAAGAAGGAGCCTACTTTGCAGATGATAATTCAGGAACTTGTGGAGCGAGAGCTTCAATAGTAGTTGACTTTCAAGTTGACGCATCTGGGCAAAACCTAGACCAAATTTATTGTAGTAATGAAAACCCAACAATTCAAACGTATATAGATGATGTATTACAACCACATATTCCATTTGGTGGTTCTGTGGAGGTGTATACGGATATTGATTTAACAACTTTAACTAGTGGAACTGACCCTATTCCCAGAGGAGCAATAAACTTTTTTATAGTATTTGTTGATAATGGTGGTTGTAAAAGCCAAATAGAAATTGGAAGTACAGCAGTATTCGATTCACCACCTGATCCAACTCCTGCTAATCCACAAGATTTCTGTTCAAATGCTAACCCAACAGTAGGAGATCTAGACCCAGGAACAACAGCTAGTTATAGTTGGTATGATAGTCTTGATGGTTTTGGAGATCCAATATTACCAGCACTTTCGCTATCAACACCTTTAATTGATGGAAATATATACTACGTTCAAATTAACGAAGTATTCTGTGTGAGTAACCCAGTAGCTGTTACTGTAAATATTGATATGCCCTTTGACCCTGGAACTCCAGGCTTTTTAGAATATTGCGATGATAATATTCCAACTGCAGACTTTGATTTATTTGATGAGCTTGGTGGTACACCTAATATTAACGGAACATGGTCTGGACCTTTAACCACAACAAATGGACACCAAGGAACAGTTAACATTACAAGTCTGACAACGGCTGGCAACTATGTGTTTACATATACAGTTCCAAGCAATGGTGCTTGTCCAGAAAGTTCATCTACGGTTACAATTACAATTTATGAAACCTTTACTTCAGGAACACCTTCGGCAGCAAATCCTGCAACGTTTTGTGTCATAGATTTGCCTTCAGCGTTCGATTTATTTACATTATTAGAAAATGAAGATCCAAATGGACAATGGACGCAAGGTACTTTAAGTACAGGTCCAGTTGTATCGACTCCAATAAATTTAACAGGATTTACTCCAGGAACTTATAATTTTACATATACTCAAAATGTATTACCAAACCCATGTCCAGAAGAGTCTACAACTGTACAAGTTATTGTATTACAAGATCCTAATGCAGGTAATGCTGTTAATCAAATATTTTGTGAGAATGATTTGACGGCAAATTCACCTTTCGATTTATTTTTAGCCTTAGATGGTTCTCAAGATAATAATTTAGGTGTTTGGACAGATGCTAATGATGTAGCAGTAACAAACCTAATAGACATAACAACATTTACTGTAGGTGGAAGCCCTTATCAGTTTACCTATACGATATCAAATGGTACTTGTGAAGATACAGAAACAATAACCATAACAGTAGAACCTTCTCCAGAATCGGGAACAGCTAATCCAGCAATTGAGTTTTGTGAAGGTGCAGCTCCTACAAGCTATAATTTATTTGATTTACTCACAGGAGAAGACCAAACAGGAATATGGTATATAGGTACAGACAATACAGGATCAACAATTGCTAACCCAATAGATTTATCAGTATTAACCGCAGGAACATATAATTACACTTTTGATGTTGATGCCATTGGTACTTGTGATGACGAATTAGTGACGGTAACAATTTTAATTAACCCATTACCTAATACAGGAACACCAACACCAGCAATATTTTGTGAGAACGATTTAGCAGCTAATTCACCATTAGATTTATTCGGACAACTTTCTGGTAATGATTCTGGAGGGACATGGACAGATGATGATGCTACAGGAGCTTTAACAGGAAGTGATGTAGACTTAACAATATTAGCAATTGGCACATATGGTTTTACATATAGTATAACGAACGCCAATGGGTGTACAAATAGTAGTACTGTAGTTGTAACAATTGAAGACGCACCAGAATCAGGAACAGTTAATACACCTTTAGAATTTTGTGTTGCAGATATTACTGCCGCTCAAACAGTCAACTTATTTGATTTATTAGAAGGAGAAGATCAAACTGGAACTTGGAATGATGATGGCACAACAGGAGCTTTATCAGGGAATTTAGTAACCATTGATGGTTTAGCAACAGGAACATATAATTTTACATTTGATGTTAATGCCATAGGCAGTTGTGATGATGTTTTAGTTACAGTAAGTATCATTATTAATGATGCTACAACGCCAACAGGAGTTATTACTCAAGAGTTTTGCGACACTGCCACAGTAGCCGATTTAGTAGCTACAGGAACTTCAATTTTTTGGTATGATGAAGCAACAGGTGGAACACCTTTAGCAGATACAACATCATTAGTTGATGGCGAAACGTATTATGCAACTCAAACAGATGCAACTACAGGATGTGAATCATCGATAAGATTAGAAGTTACTGTTACCATATTTCAAACACCAAATTCAGGAAACCCAAATACAACTCCAATAGTTGTTTGTAATGACAATGCTACTGTTGATTTATTTTCAGGACTAGATGGCACACAAGATGCAGGAGGGGTTTGGCAAGATACAGATGGTACAGGAGCCTTAACAGGAAATATTTTTGATGCTACGGCTGTGACAGCAGGAACTTATCAATTCACATATTTTATTGCAGGTTCTGCACCATGTGCAGATGCAAGTACGACTATAACTGTTACAGTAGAAGAACCTTATAACTCTGGTACTGATGCTACGCTTGATATATGTAGTGATAATGGCACAGTCGATTTATTTACACTAATAAGTCCAGCAGATACAGGAGGAACTTGGTCACCAGCCTTAGCTAGTGGTACTGGAGTTTTTGACCCTTTAGTTGATCTGTTAGTTGGAACAAGAACGTACACTTATACATTATCTAATGCTTGCGGAACTACCAGTAGTGATGTAGTAGTTACTGTAACTCAAGCTCCAGAAGCAGGAACCGATAACTCAATTATAGCATGTGTTATTAATGGAACAGTCGATTTATTTACACAATTAGGAGGCACTCCAGATTCAGGAGGGACTTGGTCACCTGCTTTAGCAAGTGGTACAGGTGTTTTCGACCCAAATACAGATGCTTCAGGAACTTATACTTATACAGTTACTTCGACTTCACCTTGTAACACAGATGCGACTGCGCAAGTTTCAGTTACTATAAGCGATATTTCAGCACCAACAGTATTGGATGCTAATCCTACTTTTTGTAGAACAGAAAACCCTACAGTCAATAGTTTAAATGCAAGTATTTCAGCAACTGGAACATTAACATGGTATACCGATAATACACTTACAACGTCATTAAACGGAACAGAAGCTTTAATCGATGGAGAAGATTATTATGTAACCCAAACTAATGGTTCGGGTTGTGAATCTTCCCAAAGCGTTTTTGTGGTTGCAACAGTAAATGATGCGCCAACACCAACACTTATTAATCCTAATATGGAATATTGTATTAATGACAATCCAACAATTGGTGATTTAACAGTAAACATCGCAGAGTATAATGCATCCTCAAACAACATCATTTGGTATAATGCTGCAACAAACGGAACAGCGTTAGGTGCTGGAACTTTGCTTGCAAATGCTACGACATATTATGCGGTAATAGTCGATTCAAATACTGGTTGTGAAAGCAGTCTAAGGCTAGCAGTCACACCAGACCTTTCAGCTTGTGGTAAGCTATTACTGCCAGACGGATTTTCACCCAATGGAGATGGTGTTAACGAAACGTTTAACATTGATAATTTAGATGTTATATATCCAAATTTTGTAATGGAAATTTATAATAGATACGGTAATCTTATATATAAAGGAAACGCATCAACACCTCATTTTAATGGTGAATCTAATGTTTCTGGAACATCTGGAAAAGACTTGCCAGTTGGTGTATATTTTTACATTTTCAATTTTAACGATGGTCAAAATAAACCTGAACAAGGACGATTATACTTAAGCAGATAATTTGTTGATAACACACAATTTTAGAAAAATGAAACAATCAAAAATATATCATAAAATAGCAGCTTTAATTTGTTTGACATTATTGTCCTTTCAAAGTAATGCACAGCAAGACCCTCAGTTTACACATTATATGTATAACATGAGTGTTATTAATCCAGGTTATGCAACAGCAACCAAAGATATCCTAAATATAGGAGGCTTATATAGAACGCAATGGGTTGGTATGGAAGGAGCACCTAAAACAGCAAGCTTTTTTGCACATACTCCAATAAACGAAAAGATAGAATTGGGTATTTCTTTTACCAACGATAACATTGGAGATGTTATTAATGAAAATAATATATATGCAGATTTTGCTTATGTATTACCTGTTGGTCTAGAGGCTAAATTATCATTAGGACTAAAAGCTGGCTTTACCTTTTTCAATGCCAACTTCGATGGCTTTATTTTGAACTCTGGTAATACATCAACAGATATTGCTTTTAACGAAAATATAAATAGAACATTCCCAAATATTGGAATAGGAGCCTTTTATTTTACAGATAATTATTACTTAGGCTTATCAGCTCCAAACATGTTAACCACAACACATTTAGAGTCGGAAAACGGAATTAAATCGACAGGTGTCCAAGACATACATTATTTCTTAACAGGAGGATATGTTTTTGATATTAATGAAGATTTAAAATTTAAGCCAGCATTTATGGCTAAAGGGGTTAAAGGAGCACCTCTGGCAATAGACATTACAGCAAATGTATTGATAAACGAAAAACTTGAAGCAGGATTAGGATATCGCTTAGACGATGCCATAAGTGCCTTGGTTAATTTTAGGGTATCTCCCGATTTAAGGATAGGCTACTCTTATGATTTTACAACATCTAACTTAGGAAGTTTTAATTCTGGGTCACACGAAATATTCATCTTATTCGATGTAGATTTATTTGGACTTAAAGGTGGTTACGACCGCTCACCAAGATTCTTCTAATCTTTAACGAAACAACCATGAAAACACAAAAATATATTCTTGTTTGCCTTTTATTACTTAGTGGAATAACAATGGCACAAAACGGAAACATAAAAAGAGCTAATAAGCTTTTCGAAATGAAAGCTTATGTTGAAGCAGCAGAAATTTATGAAACAAAAGAACGTTCACAAACTGTGCTTCAAAATTTGGCAGATAGTTACTACTACAATACGTCTTTACAAAAGGCCATTAAAACCTACCGTGAATTATTTGTAACTTATGGAGACTCAATAGATATTGAGCTGCATTTTAGATATGCTCAAGCCTTAAAAGGAGTTAAAAATTATAAAGAAGCCGATGTTCATTTAAGCAGATATTATAACAAAAGAATAAACACTCAAGCTTTTATTGAAAAAACAGAAAAAACAACACCTCATACATTTAGCCTAAAGGAAATTGAAAATAAGGGCTCAAGTAGTGATTTCGGATTGTCTTTTTATGGTGATGATAAAGTGGTTTTTGCTTCTGCAAGGAATAACGGAAACCCAAAGTATGCATGGAACAATCTACCTTATCTAGACTTGTATAGTGCTACCTTAACAGATGATAATAAACTAGAAAACATCACGCCTTTTACGGATGCTATTAATACAGAATCTCACGAAAGTAACGCTACATTTAGTCGTGATGGTAAAACCATGTATTTTAATAGAACCAACAAGACACGCAATAAAACAGACGAAGAAAGGATTGCTCATATTAAAATTTATAAAGCAGAATTAGTAGATGGTAATTGGACAAATGTGACTGCATTACCATTCGCATCAAACAAGTATAGTACGGAGCATCCAAGCTTAAGTAAAGATGGTAAAACACTTTATTTTGCTAGCGATATGCCAGGAGGCATGGGAGGTTTTGATATTTATAAAGTTGCTGTCAATGAGGATGGTACTTATGGAGAGCCTAAAAATTTAGGGGCTACTATAAACACTAAACATAGAGAGCAGTTTCCATTTATCAGCAATTTAGATGTCCTGTATTTTGCATCAGACGACCATCAAGGATATGGTGGATTAGACGTATTTAGAAGCAATATGGTAAACGGCAATTTTGATAAACCAGTAAACTTAGGTAGCTCTATAAATAGTAGTTTAGATGATTTCGCTTATGTAATTAGAGAAAAAGATAACAAAGGCTTTGTGTCTTCAAATAAAAGTGGACACGATAGATTATATGGTTTTGCTAGAGAAGAAAATATGCTCACTAAATACCTTGTAGAAGGAATTGTTCAAGACAAAAACAGCAAAGAATTACTAGCAGGGTCATTAGTAACCTTATTTGATGAAACTGGAACTGTGATTCAAGATTCAATTGTTGGTAGCAAAGCAGATTACTTATTTAAAATAGAGCCAAATAAAAAATATACTATTCGCGGAACAAGAAAAGCCTATATCCCACAAGATGTTGAATTTTCAACAGATAGTGAAGGAAAAGTTCAGCATAATATATACCTAACTTTAGAATCTTATGCAGATGCTGAAGAACGCGTAAAAGAAAACGAAAAAGGCGATGTTCAAATTGAGTTAGATAAAATATATTTCGATTTCGACAAATCTAATATTCGTACTGATGCTGCAACAACTTTGGATGTGCTAGTTGATTTAATGAGCAAGTATCCAGATATGGAAGTTGAAGTATCAGCGCATACTGATGCTCGAGGAAAAGACCAATATAATTTAGAATTATCTAAAAAACGTGCTGCATCAACTTTAGAATATCTTGTTAGTAAAGGTATTGACAGAAGTCGTTTAAAGAGCATTGGTTATGGAGAAATGCAGCCATTAAACAAATGTGATAAAGAAGGCATTTGTGAAGATGAAGAATACGATATTAATAGACGTTGTGAATTCACAATTATCAATTAATTTTTAAAAACTAATATTTAAAAGCCTTTCTAATTCAGAAAGGCTTTTTTTATATAGAATTTTGCTTGAGTATCTTTATATTTGAAGTATGAACGAAAATCTTAATCCATCTAGTGAAAACCTCTCTTCGGAAGAGCATGATATTGAAAGAGCTTTAAGGCCTTTGTCCTTTGAAGATTTTGCAGGACAAGATCAGGTATTAGAGAATCTAAAGGTGTTTGTTGAAGCATCTAATTTACGCGGAGATGCGCTAGATCACACCTTATTTCATGGACCACCAGGATTAGGAAAAACGACCTTAGCACACATTTTATCTAACGAATTAGATGTTAGTCTTAAAGTAACCTCTGGACCTGTATTAGATAAACCTGGAGATTTAGCAGGATTGCTAACAAACCTTGAAGAACGCGATGTATTGTTTATTGATGAAATCCATCGTTTAAGCCCTATAGTTGAAGAGTATTTATATTCAGCTATGGAGGATTTTAAGATTGATATCATGATAGAAACTGGGCCTAATGCTCGCTCGGTTCAAATAAATTTAAACCCTTTTACCTTGGTTGGTGCAACCACACGTTCAGGTTTGCTAACAGCGCCAATGCGAGCACGTTTTGGAATAAGTAGCAGATTACAATATTACTCTACAGAATTGTTGTCAACCATTGTACAACGAAGTGCACATATATTAAAAGTACCAATTTCTATGGAGGCGGCCATTGAAATTGCAGGTAGAAGTCGAGGTACGCCAAGAATTGCCAATGCATTACTTAGACGTGTTAGGGATTTTGCTCAAATTAAAGGTAATGGAAAAATTGATATTGAGATTTCTAAGTACAGTTTACAAGCCTTGAATGTAGATGCACACGGTCTAGATGAAATGGATAATAAAATTCTAACCACAATAATCGATAAGTTTAAAGGAGGACCAGTTGGTATTACAACTATTGCAACTGCTGTAAGCGAAAGTGCTGAAACTATTGAAGAAGTATATGAACCATTTTTAATTCAACAAGGATTTTTAATGCGAACACCTCGTGGTCGCGAAGTGACTGAACAGGCATACAGACATCTTGGAAAAATAAAAGGCGGAAATCAAGGCGGATTATTTTAATATAAACGTCATTCTGAACTTGTTTCGGAATCTCATATATGAATACAAAACAGGAACATACAAATCTCATTAAAACCGAAGCCAAACGCCTCGGTTTTTTGTCTTGTGGTATTAGTAAATCTGAGTTTTTAGAAACTGAAGCGCCTCGATTAGAAAAGTGGCTTAACCAGAATATGCATGGCCAAATGCAATACATGGAAAACCATTTTGATAAACGTCTAGATCCAACAAAACTAGTTGAAGGTTCTAAAAGTGTTGTGTCTTTGTTATTGAATTATTTTCCTTCTGAAACGCAAAAAGATAAAACTGCTCCAAAACTTAGTAAATATGCTTACGGAACAGATTATCATTTTGTCATTAAAGACAAACTCAAAAGCTTATTACAGTTTATTCAAGAAGAAATTGGCGAAGTGGGTGGACGAGCTTTTGTAGATTCTGCGCCTGTATTAGACAAAGTTTGGGCAGCAAAATCAGGTTTAGGTTGGATAGGCAAACATAGTAACCTGCTAACGCAACAAGTGGGCTCTTTCTATTTTATTGCTGAATTAATTATTGATTTAGAATTAGAGTATGATACTCCTGTTACTGACCATTGTGGTACTTGCACAGCATGTATAGATGCTTGTCCAACGCAAGCAATTACTGAGCCTTATGTGGTTGATGGCAGTAAATGTATATCATATTTCACTATAGAACTTAAAGAGAATATTCCAACGGAGTTTAAGGGACAATTTGATGATTGGATGTTTGGTTGCGATGTCTGTCAAGATGTGTGCCCTTGGAATCGTTTTTCAAAACCACATAACGAACCATTGTTTAATTCGCATCCAGAATTATTGGAAATGACAAAAAAAGATTGGGAAGAGATTACGGAACATACTTTTAAAAAAGTGTTTAAAAAATCGGCAGTAAAACGCACAAAATTCTCAGGACTTACTAGAAACATTAAATTTTTAAAAGATTAGGCAATTAATTTCTAGGTTGTATCTTTGCCAATTCATAGCAACTAACTAATATATGAGCAAGGAAAGTAAACGAAGAGAAGCCTTAATTTATCACGCAAAACCAAATCCTGGAAAAATAAAAGTAGTACCAACTAAAAGGTACGCCACCCAAAGAGATTTATCTTTAGCGTATTCCCCTGGAGTAGCCGAACCTTGTTTAGAGATTGAAAAAGACAAAGCCAATGCTTATAAATATACAGCTAAAGGAAATTTAGTAGCTGTAATTTCTAACGGAACAGCTGTTTTGGGACTTGGTAATATAGGGCCCGAAGCCTCTAAGCCAGTGATGGAAGGAAAAGGCTTGTTGTTTAAAATTTTTGCAGATATTGATGTGTTTGATATAGAGGTAGATACTGAAAATGTTGAAGAGTTTATTAAAACTGTAAAAAATATCGCACCCACTTTTGGAGGTATTAACCTTGAAGATATTAAAGCACCTGAAGCTTTTGAAATTGAAAGACGTTTAAAGGAAGAGCTTGATATTCCTGTAATGCATGATGACCAACATGGCACTGCTATTATTTCGGCTGCTGCATTGCTCAACGCACTTGAAATTATTGAAAAAAATATAAAAGATGTCACTATTGTAATAAGTGGCGCTGGAGCTGCTGCAATTTCTTGTACACGACTATACCAATCTTTTGGAGCTAAGAGAGATAATATTGTCATGCTTGATAGCAAAGGTGTTATCAGGAAAGATAGAGACAATTTAACATCTCAAAAAGCAGAATATGCTACATCAAGAGACATCTCTACTCTTGAAGATGCTATGAAAAAAGCTGATGTGTTTATTGGCTTATCAACATCAGATATTGTAACACCTCAGATGCTTAAAACAATGGCAAAAGACCCAATAGTCTTTGCTATGGCAAACCCAGATCCTGAAATAGCTTATCAACTAGCTGTAGATACTAGAGAAGATATTATTATGGCAACTGGACGTAGTGATCATCCAAATCAGGTAAATAATGTACTAGGGTTTCCATTTATTTTTAGAGGTGCTTTAGATGTTAGAGCTACAGCTATTAATGAAGAAATGAAAAAAGCTGCGGTTATTGCTTTGGCAGATTTAGCAAAAGAACCTGTCCCTGAACAAGTAAATGTAGCCTACGGAGAAACACGTTTAACGTTTGGAAGAGACTATATTATTCCAAAACCTTTCGATCCTCGATTAATAGGTGTTGTACCACCAGCTGTAGCAAAAGCAGCTATGGATAGTGGTGTAGCGACAGAGCCTATTGAAGATTGGGACAAATATGAAGAGCATTTATTGCAACGTTTAGGAAACGACAACAAATTAGTTCGCTTATTACACAGTCGCGCCAAACTAAATCCTAAACGTGTTGTTTTTGCTGAAGCTGATCAATTAACCGTTTTAAAAGCCGCCCAAATAGTTCATGAAGAAGGTATTGCTATACCGATTTTATTGGGGCGTCGTGATAAAATAGAAAAACTAAAGGAAGAGATTGAATTTGATGTTGATGTAGAAATTATCGATCCAAAATCTGATGAGCAAGAAGAAACTAAGAATGCCTACGCGGATATTTATTGGAATCAAAGAAAAAGACGTGGAATTACTCAACTAACAGCTAGAAAATTATTAAGAGAACGTAATTACTACGCGGCAATGATGGTAAATGAAGGCGATGCAGATGCACTTATTTCAGGATTTTCAAGAAATTACCCAACAGTCGTAAAACCAATGTTAGAACTTATTGGACTTGATAAAGGAGCTACTAGAATTGCAACGACCAATGTGTTAATGACCCAAAGAGGACCATTGTTTTTAAGTGATACCTCCATAAATATTGATCCAACCTCAAAAGACCTTGCCAAAATTGCACAAATGACTGCCACCACTGTAAAAATGTTTGGATTGGAGCCTGTTATGGCAATGATTTCTTATTCTAATTTTGGATCTTCCGATAATGAGAAAGCATCAAAGGTAAGGCAAGCGGTATCATACTTACATCGTTTCTATCCAAGCTTGATAGTTGATGGTGAATTTCAAACGGATTTTGCATTGAATAATGAAATGCGTCAGGATATTTTTCCTTTCTCGAAATTAGCTGGAAGAAAAGTTAACACACTGATATTCCCTAATTTAGACGCAGCAAATATTACTTACAAGCTTTTAAAGGAGCTAAATAAGGCTGAAAATATTGGTCCAATAATGATGGGATTAAAGAAACCTGCACATATTTTACAGCTTGATGCAAGTGTCGACGAAATAGTAAATATGGCAGCGATTGCGGTAATAGATGCTCAAAAAAAGCAAAAAAGAGTGTAAAACTAGGGTCTGCGGTTTAATTATGTCGTTATAATGTATAATTATTTTATTACATTTGGAGCGTAACTAAACCAAATCTATGATTACGCATATACAAGGTAAACTTGTTGAAAAAAATCCTACAGATGTTGTGATTGATTGTAATGGTGTTGGCTATATGCTAAATATTTCATTGCATACGTATTCTCAAATACCCAATCAAGAACATCTAAAATTGTATACGCATCTTCAAATTAAAGAAGATTCGCATACGTTATATGGGTTTTCATCACTTGGTGAAAGACAAATTTTTAGACTACTTATTTCTGTAAGTGGTATTGGAACAAGTACAGC
>Ga0316204_10010725_pt1 | contig 11701 bp, 13 predicted proteins | sample 6monrhotite_MG_2_FD_205661 | JGI IMG/M metagenome (GOLD analysis project Ga0316204, IMG submission 205661) | Microbial mat bacterial communities from mineral coupon in-situ incubated in ocean water Damariscotta River, Maine, United States -... | ecosystem: Environmental > Aquatic > Marine >...
AACAGCTCATCTCCGTCGAAAACCGTCCACGTGTTCGCAAGGTCTTGCCTCCTGATGTCGCCTTGCGGCGAGGCATCTGACGTCGCAACACCCTCTCGCCTGAGACGCTGGGACGTCACGTTCCTCAGAGGTACCCCTTCGCAGTTGGCGCGCGCCTGACGGCACGTTCTGGCGGAAGGTGGGGGGTCACAGGGGGCTCGCACCCTCGCCCCGTCAGGGGCCAGAAGACAGGGGGAGGGCTTCAGAGGCAGCGACTCAGGAGCGCTGAAGTACGAGCGAACCCGCCTTGCGGCGAGGCATCTGACGTCGCAACACCCTCTCGCCTGAGACGCTGGGACGTCGCGTTCCTGGTACGGGTTCGCAGTTGGCGCGCGCCGTGCGGCGCGTGCTGACGGAAGGTGGGGGCTTAGTGAGAGAGGTAACTACACCTCAACGGGCGTCTCTTCGCCGTTGGCGCGCACCATGCGGCTCCCTTCCTCACAGGCTCGCTCACCCCGGTGGGAGCCGCTCAGCGCTCAGCGCTCAGCGCCCAGAGTTCGCTTCGCTCGCGGGAGGTGGAGCTGGAGCGCTGCGTGCCCAGCGCTCCAGCCTCCTCTCAGAGGTACCGGGCCTCAAAGATGATGTTCTTGACGTCCTGCACGACATCTCCGCTACGAAGCACAACGGAGAGCTGATAGCGCCCCTCCGAATGCAGCGCCTCCAGGGACAGCTCACCCAACACCGGGTTCTCCCGCCAGCTGTGAGCGTCGAGGCCACTCAACGAGTGAAACACCTCCACCACCTTTCCACCGCCACCCATCTGCCAGATCGTCATCTCCACCTGGAAATCATGGGTAAACGCCGTGGCGTTAGCGATGAAGAACTCGTAGTCAAGAGAGCCCGCCAAGACACCATCCGACAGCGGAAAGTTGCACTCCAGATCGGCCGTCGGCGACGCACAAACGCCGCTATCAGCGGCCCAATAGTAGCCGTACTCGTGCTCCCCCGCGCCGTCCCAGGTCCACTCCAGGTCAGCGCCCGCGGGGTCACTGTAGGTGAAGCTCGACGGATCCCAACCCCCGAGCATGACCAGCGAACCCCGACGCTCCGCCTCCGGGCGAACCGGCAGGTTGAACACGGCGGTCCAGATGTCCATGTCGCCCGGACCGGCGACCGTCGCCAGGTAGTCAGACCAGCTCACGGTCTCCGCCATCCCATGCGTGCCCGTCAGGGCGCCCGAGGAGTCGTGCACGCGCAGCCCGTCATCATCCGCCCCGACGATGAGGTAGCCGTGCAGCCCACCGGGCACCGCCGACGTCGTCTGTATCGGGCGCGGATCCACTGTAAACCCCGTCTCCGTCACCGCGATCCCGAGCACCCCCCGATCGATCTCCGAGACCGTCGTGACCACCTCCCGACCGCCGATGACGTTGTTCACGTAGTCAACGAAGGGGTCGCTGGGGATGAGGTTCAGATCCCAGTAGATGCCGTCCGCGTACTGAATGCCGCCGGTCGCCTTGAGGAGCCCATCGGGCGGCACCCCCGTCGTGTCCCAGGGGGTGTCGAACTCCCCGGCGAGATCCCAGGGCGAGGTGATGCCCACCGTCGTGTAGTTGTGGAAGTTGTGGAGCATCGCCATGGAGGCCAGCTCACACCACTGCAGCCCGTCCTGGCTGTAGAAGGGCGCGTCGAGGATGCCCTCATCCAGGACGAGCTCCTGCGGGGGAACCCACTGCAGCTCAAACTCGTACCAGCCCTCCGTGTCAGCGGCGTACACCGGCAGCACCTCGGGGCGGAACAGCCCGATCCGATAGTCATCGTCCTCATCGAGCGCGACCACCCGGAGCACGCCGTCCGCGCCCACGGCGGTCAGCACGAGGTTCGAGCCGACGCCCATGTCCGCGCTATCCGCCTGAGGCGGCGGGATCACCCCCACGTCCAGGCCACCGATCAGCTCAGCGTCCCCGATGTTCAGCGCGAAGCGGGTCGACCAGGGCAGGAGCGGCGACGTGACGGCGTCCGCCGCGAGGGCGTGGAAGCCGCGATCCGTCAGCTCGACGGTGGTGTCCTTCGAGAGCGCCCCCGCCGGGATGCGCAGCAGCGCGCCGGAGGGGTGCTCCAGCTCGCCGCCCGCGGACGCCTTGATGTCGACCGAGACGACGTCCGGAGTGACCTCTTCATCCCCCTGGCAGCCTGCCGCGAAGACCAGGAGCGAGACGAGCGCGTGAGACATCAGCATGACGTACCTCCATTGGAGAGACCACATCGCAAGGCCCATGCCAGCGGCGCCCTACAGTGAATTCAAGGGCATCTCAGCGGTGGCCCCGCCGCGCTCGGGCTGAATCACACAGCCGGCTGTGTGTGTGCTCCAGCACCACGGAAGCGCTTCAGAGTTGAGCGAGGTCGCCCGTTCGGGGGTATACGGCCCAGCCGTTGCCACCGAGGATTCACCATGGCTCTCTCATCCCTCCTCTTCCTGAGCCTCATCGCCTGCCTGGAGAAGGACCAGCGCGGACTCGGCGACAGCGCCGACACCGCGCTCAGTGACGCTGACGGTGGACCGGGCGGCGCGGACGGCGGTGATGACACCGGCTGGTGGAACGAGGACAGCGGTGATGACACCGGCTGGTGGAGCGACAGCGGCAGCGGCGACAACGGCGGCGCTGACAATGACGACGACGGCTGGACGGTCGACGACGGCGACTGCGACGACGGCGACGCCGCCATACACCCCGGCGCCGACGAGTCCGGCTGCGACGGCGACGACGACGACTGCGACGGCGAGATCGACGAGGGCTTCGACGGCGACGAGTACGAGCCCAACGACGTCGACGGCTACAGCCTCGGCGACATGGGCGATGAGGGAGACGAGGTGCTCATCTCCTGGCTGTGGCCGCAGACCGACGAGGACCGCTTCCTCTTCTACGTGGAGGACGGCGACTGGTCCTGGTTCGACATCGAGATCTGGCTCTACGACGTCCCCGAGGACGCCGACTACGGCATGGAGCTGCGGCTCGTCGAGGACATCGACGGGGACTACATCGGCGTCGTCGGAAGCGCCGACGATCGCTCGGACGGCGGCGACGAGCTCGTCGAGTATGGCGGCAGCACCGGCTTCGACGACAGCGGCTGGTACGAGGTCGTCATCTACAGCACGGACGGCGCCAGCTGCGACGATCCCTACACCCTGCAAGTCCTCGTGGGGAGCTGGTGATGAAGCGCGCCTGGCTGATCGGCCTCTTCGGCCTCGGCGCCTGCACGAGCGGCGCCAAAGAGGACGGCTTCGTCGCGGGGCCCGGTGATGACACCGACGCCGCGACCGGCGAGGCCCCCGGCGGCGGCGGCCCGGGCGGCGGCGATGACGACGGCGCCCCCTGCGGCGCGCTGGGCAACCTGGAGGTCGTCCCCCTGGACATCTGGGGGCGGGATCTGAGCGGGGCCGCGCTCACGCTGGGCCAGGAGCCCAACTTCGTGGACGATCCGGACGTCGGCCCCGGCGTGGTCATCGTTCGCTACGGCGGCGCCGCGGTGGACCTGAGCATAAGCTGGCGCGCTGACGACCACACCGAGAGCAGCTTCGTGGCCTCCTATGACGGGAGCGGCGGCTTCAGCTTCTCGACCCCCGGCGAGGGCCGCCTCGCCGCCAGCGGCGGCGAGCGCCTCGTCGACGGGGTGAGCTGCCCCATCACCACCGTCTACGTCGGCCTGGATCACACCTGGTTCGCCGCGACGGGCCGGGCGCCGTCGCTCAACCGGGTCGAGCTCGCCATGGACGGCGAGGAGCAGTGGTCCGGCGTCTCCGAGGATCTCAAGCGGGCGCAGGATCGGATCAGCCTCTCGACCTGGTGGTGGCAGAGCGACTTCGAGCTCATCCGGCAGCCGCGCAACTACACCCTGAGCGAGAACGCCCGCTGGGCCAACACCGCCATGGGCCACCTGGAGGATCTGCCCCGGACGGAGCGCCGGCTGCTCATCAACCGCTTCTGGGACGAGAACAGCGACTGGTCGCAGTACCTCAACACCGACAGCGAGCTGCGCGAGTACGCCAACGACCTGAACGATGACTTCGAGGTCGTGCTCCAGGGCAACCCCACCGAGGTGCCCCTCACCTCGGAGTATGTGGGCGAGGCCGCGGACTTCGACTTCGGCGCCCGGGTGCTCACCAACCCGCGCTACGCCGATCGGGCGATCGCGCTCACGCCCATCCTCCAGCCCGCCGCCGCGAGCGTGCAGGTCGCCAGCTACCATCAGAAGTTCCTGGTCATCGACGGCGAGGTCGCCTGGGTCAGCGGCATGAACGTCAAGTCCACCGACTGGGACACCAACGAGCACCTCATCTTCGAGCCGGGCCGCATGGACTTCGACGCCGACGCCTCGGAGCGCGAGGACGTCGCCGACAGGCTGGAGGAGCCCGACTACGGCCCCCGGAAGGACTACGGCATCCGGGTCGAAGGCCCCGCGGCCCGCGACGCGGAGGAGGTCTTCTGGGAGCGCTGGGAGGCGGCCATCGACGGCGACGACCTCTACGCCGATCGCGCCACGCGCTTCGACCTCTCGGCCGCCCCCGCGGAGCCCTCCGGCGGCGTGCCCACGCAGATCCTGGCGACCATGCCGGAGCCCTGGGCGGACATGTCCATCCAGGAGAGCCACGCCAAGGCCATCCTCGCGGCCAGGGAGTACATCTACATCGAGGATCAGTACTTCCGGGCCCCGCTGATGAACCAGCACCTCATCGACGTGATGGACGCCAACCCCGACCTCGTGCTCATCGTCGTCACCAAGGACGTCAGCGACTACGACGGCGGCGCCAAGTACACCTACCTCTCCGACGTGACCTTCCGAGAGCGCTACCCGAGCCGCTACCTGCTCCTCCAGCTGCGGACCTCCGAGCTCCTCGTCGAGGAAGACCTCATCTGGGACGACGTCGAGGTCATCACCCAGAACGTCGACACCCACAGCAAGATCCGCATCATCGACGATCGCTACCTGTCGGTCGGCTCCTGCAACTTCAACAACCGCGGCTACAAGTACGAGGGCGAGCTGGACGTCTCAGTGCTCGACGGCGACACCGCCGCCAGCGCCCGGCGACGGGTCTTCGAGAACCTCGTCGGCCCCGAGTGGGACCACCTCCTCTCCAACGACGCCCGCAACAACTTCGACGTGCTGGCCATGGCCGCCGAGGACAACACCGCGGCTCTGGCGTGGTGGGACGCGAACGCTGACGATCTGGACGCCGATGAAGCCGAGCGCCAGTGGAACAGCTACCGCCCCAGCGGCTTCGTCTACCCGCTTGAGATAAGCTCCCAGTACCAGTTCGACGTCGGACCCGACGCCTTCTGAGGGGGTTCTCTGATGATTGGATATGTGACGCTCGGGACCAACGACTACGAGCGGGCGGTGGCGTTCTACGACGCGCTGCTGGCGACGATAGACATCCAGCGCCTGTGGTCCTATGACGGCTTCGCCGCGTGGGGCCCCTCGCGCGATGAGCCCTCGCTCTGCCTGGTGCGGCCTCGCGACGGCGCCGCCGGGACCGTCGGCAACGGCGTGATGGTCGCCCTCAAGGTCAAGAGCCGCGAGCAGGTCGACGCCCTGCACGCCAAGGCGCTCGCGCTCGGCGGGGCCGACGAGGGCGCGGTGGGCCCGCGCGGAGACAGCGGCTTCTACGCCGGCTACTTCCGGGATCCGGACGGCAACAAGCTGAACGTCTACATCCCGGCCGGCCGCAAGCCGGCGGAAGTCACAGCGGGCGGGTAGCCCCCGCTCACCCCCCGGGCACCCCCGGCCGGACCTTCAGGGTGACCTCCTTGCGAATCGTCACCAGCCCCGGCTTCGCGCCGCGCGGCTTGCTGACGTTCTGGCCTCGGGTCGCGTTGACCGCCACCTTGCCCCCGTTGCGCTGCTTGGAGTGCCAGGCGGCGACCGACGCGGCCGCCTCGATCACCACCCGGGGAGGCTCCACCCCGTCGCGCACGAAGAGCAGCACGTGGCTGCCCGGCGAGCCCTTGACGTGGAACCACCAGTCCCTGGCGCGGGCGACCTTCACCGAGAGCTTGTCGTTGTCGCTGGAGGTGCGGCCGGCCCAGATATGCCACCCGTCGAAGGTGTATGCCCACACGGACGGCGGATAAGGGATCTCAGAGGGGTCGAAGGTCACCGGCGGCTCCGTGCAGTGGTTCCGTGCAGGGGGATCGCCCTCTTGCTATCGTCTCCCGCAGGAGAGTCCATGTCCGAGATCCCCTTCGATCCAGTCATCAACGTCGCGGACGCCCCCCGCGAGGACACCGGCGAGGGCGCCCCCTGGGGCGGCTGGTGGAAGGTGCTCACCCCACACATGCGCGACGTCGGGGGCTCCCTCGGGGTCGTTCAGAACACGCTCCCGCCCGGCAGCGTGGGCTGCCCGTTCCACTGGCACGCCCGCGAGGACGAGGTGTTCTACGTGCTCTCCGGTCGCGGGGTGCTCCGCTACGGCGAGACCCTCCGCGAATTGCGGCCGGGGGACTGCGTCTCCTGCCCCGCCGGCGGACAGGTCGCGCACCAGATCGGGAACCCGTTCGATGAGGATCTGGTGTACCTGGCGATCGGCCCCTACGACCCGCACGAGGTCTGCGGCTACCCGGACAACGGCAAGGTGATGGTCCGCGCGCTGAAGACCGTCGGCCGCCTGGAGTCGCTCCAGTACATGGACGGCGAGCCCGCGCCGCCTCTGATCTTCGAGCTGTTCGCCGGCGGCTCCTGAGCGACATGCGCCCACATCGCCGGCTCGGGTCGCTGCTGCTGCTCGCCCTGACGGTCCTCTGCACGCTCGGCTTCGCCGTCGCGGTGGAGCGCCAGTTCGGCGAGCATCTGGCGGAGGTGCGCGAGCCGCCGCCGCCCCGGGATCCCGCCGGGCGACGCCTGTACATCCTGATGATCGACTCGCTCGCGGAGGGAGACCTGTCGCGCATGCCGCGCTTCGAGGCGCTGGGCGAGCAGGGCTTCCGGATGACGATCGAGTCCTGCTTCGACAACTTCACGACGGCCTGCGTGCGCGAGATGCTGACCGGCCGCCGGAGCTTCTCCCTCTTCTCGGCGCTCGAGAACTTCGAGGTCACCCAGCCGGGGGTCGGCGAGAACCTGATCAGCGACGCCAGGGACGCGGGCCTCGACACCGCGATGCTCTCCTGGGGCGACCTGAAGAGCTGGTCGCGCATGGTGGACACCCACCGGCGCTTCAAGGACGGTGACGAAGACCGGGAGGCCGCGATCGGCCTCCGGATCGCCGCGAAGCACGATCTGGTGTTCCACCACTGGATCTGGCACGACGTGGCGAGCCACCACTACGCCAAAAAGAACGGAGAGAAGTACGCCGAGAGCCTGCGCGAGACCGACGCGCTGATCGGGGCCATCGCCGACGGCCTGCCGCCGGACATGGACCTGCTGGTGACCGGCGATCACGGCCACGCCCCCGACGGCCGACACGTCCAGGGCATGGACCTCCCCACCCTGCTGGCCGCCCGCTCCCCCAACCTGGCGCGCATGGAGGCCGAGGGCCGCCCCCCGAGCGCCGCCGTGCGCTACGTCGCCGGCGCAGTCCTCGGGATCGGCAGCCACGCGAGCTGGGTCGAGGAGGCGTGGCGAGGCTGGGCGGCGCCCCAGCTCGGCGAGGCGCTGCGCGGCGTGGGCAGCGGCCGGGAGACCGTGGACGCGGAGGCGCGGTTCCCCACGGGCCCCGTCGCGGTCGCCCTGCTGCTGGCCGTCGTCGCCGCCGGGGCGATGGACTGGCGGGCGGCCCTCGCCCTCCTCGCCTGGGCCGCCGCCGCCGGCTTCGTCTACCCGGAGTGGCTGGAGTTCAGCGACAACCAGGGCTACCGGAAGCCCTTCCTGCGCCTCGCCTGGTGCCCGCCCCTCGCCGGCGTCGCCCTCGGTTGGTGGCGGGGGCGCGTCGCCGGGGCCTGGCAGGGGGCCGCCGCCGGGGGGCTGGCCCTCGGCCTGCTGCTGTGGCCGGGCCTCTACTTCACCAGCATCCTGCGGAACACCGCCGCGATGGCGTCGCCGACGCTCATCATCGGCGGCGGCCTCGCCCTCTGGTGGGCGGTCGGGGCGTGGCGGGGAGGTGAGCGCCGCCGGCCCCTGGTGGTGCCGGTTGTCGTCGCCGCGGCTGTCACCCTCTTCCTGATGTCCACGGACTTCAGCAGCAACCACTTCACCATCCGCCGCCTCCCGGTGACCTGGATCTTCGACGATCTGAAGCCCTTCAGGCGAGCGACCTCCGCCCTCCTCGGCGTCGCGATCCTCTGGCTGCTGGACCGGAACCTCCGCTGGATCTGGCTCGGCGGGGCGGCCGTGCTGCTGGGCCCCGTGCTCCCCCCGGCGCTGCACGCCGCCGCCTTCATCGGCCTCGCCGCCGCCTTCCTGAGCCCCAGCGGGCCGTGGCGGGCGCGGGCGATCGGCGCGCTGGCGCTGCTCATCACCGGCTACACCCTCTCGACCGGCCGCCAGCTCGGCGCGCTCTGGACCGTGCTGGGCGTCGGCCTCGGGTTCCAGGTGATCCAGCGGGGCGTCGAGGGCCTGAGCAGCGAGGCCGGCGTCCGCGCCGGGCGGTGGGCGGGCGCCGCGCTGCTCGCCACGGGCGGCCTCATCGGCCTCGCCTGGACCACAAAGCTCAAGGTCTCCGGGGTCGACTTCACCTTCGCGATCGACTGGCTCCCCGGCCGCCTGCACAAGCAGCTCTGGTGGGTCGTGCTCAGCGCCACGATGCTCAACTGCGTGCTCCCCCTGCTGCTCACCTACGAGATCGCCAGGTCACAGCTCGGCGAGCGCGCCTCGGAGGCCGCCGCCCTGGCGATCCGCTTCAGCGTGCTCCGCGTCGCGGCCACCCTCATCTTCACGACGACCTGGATCATCGCCGTCGGCGACCGGGCCCCCTCCATCCGGCTCCACTCCTTCCTCCAGGACGGGTTCGTGTGGCTGCTCATCGGCCTCACGCTCGCCGCGCTCAGCGCCCGGAGTGCCCGCCCGGCCAGGAGCTGACCGCGCCGCGGATTACACTCCCGGTACCCGACGAGGTGTAGTCAGCCGCCCTGCAGTACGTGCGAAAGGTGAGCGGCAGCGCCAAGCCGTCAGCGGCGAACACCGCCGCCTTCGAGGCCGCCGTGCGGGAGGTCACCGAGGCCACCGAGCGCCTGCTGGCGTCGCTGCACACCAGGGCCCCAAGCGGGACCGGGGCGTCGAGAAGGAGAAGGCCAGGGCCCCGCTGGGAGAAGCGCGCGCGCACCGGAGAGTGAGCTGTGGAGGGTCGCTGAAAGGTCCGGGAAGGTCGAGAAAGCGCAAGTAAGCGCGCGGCGATGAACTCTCTCTTCATCCACCCCGCGACACTGGAGTCCAGCCATGACGAACCTCATCCCCCGCGCCATCGCCCTGCTGTCCCTCGCCCTGAGCGTCGCCTGCGTGCCGCACTACGAGGACACCTGCTTCGAGCGGAAGGGGCTCGGCAACAGCGACGGCGGCTACTCCGATAGCGATCTCGATAGCGACTACGTGAACGAGATCGCCGCGTGGGCGACCGAGACCATCACCGATGAGCCTGACGCTCCCTACGAGCTGCTGTGCGCGCGAGAGCAGGTCGTCGCGGGCACGAACTACCGCCTGGGGATCGAGGTCGACGAGCTGCTCTACCACGTCGAGGTGTACGAGGATCTGCAGGGGGATCTCTGGCTCGAGGAGGTCGAGGAGCTCGACTAGTCCGGCGCTCCGTCGAGGTAGGGTGATGACATGGCGCTGGATCTCTCAGAGCTGCTCGGCACCTGGACACCCGACGAGGATCGGCTGCCGGAGGAGCTGGCCTACGCCCGCGGGAGCTGGCTCGAGCTCCAGCCGGATCGGGTGGGGTTCAAGGGCTTCGACCCGGTCGATCGCGACGCGCGCTGGTACCGCTGGGAGCCGGCGGCGCTGAGCTGGCGGCTGCGGCGGCTCTCGCTCATCGACTGCGACTTCTTCGGCGATGAGCTCTATGTGACGCTCATCCGGGGCTTGGGCGGCGCCTTCACGCTGAAGGTCCGGGGAGAGGACGCCATCCCGTGGGGCGACAACTTCCCGGTGGTGCGGCTGACAGCGGCCCGCGATCAGGCCGGCTCCTCATCAGCAGGAGGCGGCTCCTCTTCGCTCAGGGTCTCGCAGGAGTAGCTCGCTGAGAAGCCGGTCTTCGCGATCGACTCGTCGCTGTGGAACCAGACGGTGAAGCCGCTGTCCGTCCAGGTTGTCGAGGTGCCGGCGGACTTGCCGAGCAGCGCGCCGCTCGCGCCGAAGACCTGCACCCAGTCGTAGCCGCGCTCGACGTCCACCCGGGTGAAGTGCAGGCTGACCGAGCCGCCTTCCGGGCAGGTCGGCGCGAGCTTCCAGCAGATGTCCTGGCCGTCGCTGTATTCGTTGGTGGGGGCGGAGCCGTCGGTGAAGCCCCCCTCCTCGGCGACCAGCGCCTTTGTCGCGCTGCAGGTGGGGGCGGCGGACGCGGTGGCGAGAGTGAGCAGCAGGATCACGGAGACTCCACGGTTACAGCGGGACATACGCGACATGGGCCGGCGCGGATCACAGTGAATCCACGCCGGCCAGATCTTGGGTGCTCAGTCGGCAGCTCAGTCGGCGACTGTTGTGCTCAAGCGTTCAAGCGCTCACCGAAGCGGTCCAGCGCGCTCTTCCAGCCCTTCGTCGCGCCGCCGGTCATCTCCGGCTTGCTCGCGTCGATCACCAGCACCATCTTCACGCCCTCGGAGACCTCGGAGAACTCCACGGAAGTGCTCAGCATCTCGTCGCCGAAGGGCGAGCTGTAGGCCAGCTTTCGCGGTGGGTCCATCGCGGTGTAGGTGGCGGTCACTGAGAAGGAGGTGGGTCTGCCGCTCTCCGCCATGGAGGCGAGCACCTCGGGGCTTGTTGCCCGCATGGTGTAGGTGAAGGCTCCGCCGACTTGGAGGTCCATGGTCTCGACCTCGACGGCGAAGCCCTTCGGTCCCCACCAGGAGGAGAGGCCCTCGGCGGTGGTCCACAGCTCCCAGATCAGGGAGATGGGGGCCCGCCAAATACGCTCGACTACTTGTCTTCCGCTCATTTTTTGCTCTCTTTGTTGTTGTCGTTCAGCGCGGCTTTTCGCCGCTCAAGCTCGATCTCGAAGTTGTCCAGGCGGTCTTCCCAGAGGCGGCGGTATCGGCCCAGCCAGTCCGAGAGCTCCTCGAAGGGCTCTGGTTGTAGGGAGTAGATCCGCTGCTGGCCTTCGGCGCGGGAGGCGACGAGGCCTGCGTCCTTCAGGATGCGGAGGTGCCGCGAGACGCCGGATTGGGCGATGGGTAGGCGGCGGACCAGCTCGCCGACGGGCTGATCGTTGCGGAGGAGGATCTCGACGATCTCGCGCCGTCGGGGATCAGCCAGGGCCTGGAGGGTTTGATTCATAATCATGTATATACACAACTATGTATTCATAGTCCAGCGATGACGCGCAGCGGGTGCTGCTTTCAGCCGACTGACTGGGGCACCAACCACATAGAATCCGTACCGTTGCGGATCGCTACGCCCCCTCTCTGAGCCCCCACCTTCCTCCTCCGGAGCGGCTTGCACGCGCCGGTAGGCGCGCGCCAACTGCGAATGCGTACCTCTGAGGAACGCGACGTCCCGGCGTCTCAGACTAGAGGGTGTTGCGACGTCAGATGCCTCGCCGCAAGGCGACATCAGGAGGCAAGACCTTGCGAACACG
>Ga0316204_10010726_pt1 | contig 11701 bp, 11 predicted proteins | sample 6monrhotite_MG_2_FD_205661 | JGI IMG/M metagenome (GOLD analysis project Ga0316204, IMG submission 205661) | Microbial mat bacterial communities from mineral coupon in-situ incubated in ocean water Damariscotta River, Maine, United States -... | ecosystem: Environmental > Aquatic > Marine >...
CTATCTAAAATTAGAACTTAAAACCGACTCCAGCAAAGAACCCATTGCCTGAAATATCAATAGATGTGCCGAAATCATCATCAGGCTTAGCGTTTATAAGCTTGTATTCTAATAGTAATGTAACAGACTCGAAGGGAAAGCTAATGCCAGCCATGGCTTGAAACCCTAGAGTCCCACCACTACCTGAACCTGTGCCGCCAAGGGTAACAGTCGAGCCACCTAGTCCCGTACCAATAAAGGGTTGTATATGTTTTGAAACAGCAAAATATTTTTTAATATTAGCAAAAATATGAGTGGATGAAGCGTAGGCAACACCTGGAGTATAATCATTTTCATATAAAATGATTTCACCGCCCCAAGTCATGTTATTTCTTAATTTTCTTTCATACTCGATTGCTAAAACGCCTGATGCAGCATCATCAAAATTAACGTTAATAGCATTTATATTTTGATTCGCTTTAGATAGCGAGAACGAACCCGTCTTAATCGTGATAATGTTATCTGTTTTTATCTCTGCTTGTGAAAGTGAGGACAAAGCACAAAATGCAGACGTGAGAATAAATTTTTTGATTGCGTTTTTCATAATATCCCTTTATGTGTGATGAGTAGTGTAAGTAGTGAATAGCGAAAACTTATGGGGGAGGAAGAGCTTCAACAAAATACGCTTCATATTATAATTACAACGCAATATTAAACAATATTTTTAAGCGTTGTTAATCGCTTTTTCTAAAGTCGAGCCCAATTCTGCGGGTGATGTCGCATTGTAAGTACCAGCATTCTCTAGTGCGGTATATTTTTCTTTCGCCGTGCCTTTTCCACCGGCAATAATAGCCCCTGCATGGCCCATGCGTTTACCTTCAGGCGCAGTCACTCCCGCAATATAAGCCGCAATTGGTTTTGTCACGTTTGATTTAATAAATTCAGCGGCCTCTTCTTCAGCAGTACCGCCAATTTCGCCGACCATAATAATTGCTTCAGTTTGTTCATCTTTTTCAAACGCAGCTAAGCAATCAATAAAGTTTGTACCGGGAATGGGATCTCCACCAATACCAATACAGGTACTTTGTCCTAAGTTGATATCTGTTGTTTGTTTAACCGCTTCATAAGTTAAGGTGCCAGAGCGCGAAACAATACCGACTTTACCAGGTAAGTGAATGTCACCTGGCATAATACCTATCTTACATTCGCCAGGTGTAATAATACCCGGGCAGTTAGGACCGATAAGGCGTGATTCAGATTGATGAACAACATGCCAAACATCAAGCATATCTTTTGTTGGTATACCTTCAGTAATACATACGATAAGTTCAATGCCTGCATCAACAGCTTCAAGAATGGCATCTTTACAAAAAGCGGCAGGCACATAAATAACCGAAGCATCGGCTTGTGTTTCATTAACAGCATCTTTCACCGTATTAAAAACAGGTAAGCCTAAAGAGGTTTGGCCACCCTTGCCCGGGGTTACGCCACCCACCATTTTAGTGCCATACTCTAACGCTTTTTCAGAATGAAACTGGCCTTGTTTGCCGGTAAAACCTTGGCAAATTACTCGCGTATTTTTGTTAACCCAAACACTCATAGTGACTTAACCTGTTCAACAATTTTTGCAGCAGCATCATTAAGGTTATGCGCTGTTTCTATTTTTAGAGGACTTGCATCTAAAATTTCTAAACCAAGTTTTGCATTGTTACCTTCCAAGCGAACAACAACGGGAACTTGTACACCCACTTCTTCTACAGCAGAAGCGATACCTTCAGCAATGATATCGCAACGAACAATGCCACCAAATATATTGACTAATATGCCTTTAACTTTTTCATCGGATAAAATAATTTTAAATGCTTCAGACACACGTTCTTTTGTTGCTGTACCGCCTACATCTAAAAAATTTGCCGGCTCACTACCTTGAAGCTTAATAAGATCCATTGTTGCCATAGCAAGGCCGGCACCATTAACCATACAACCGATTTCACCATCTAAAGAGATATAATTAAGATCCCATTCTTTAGCGCGGACTTCACGTTCATCTTCTTGAGTAACATCACGCAGTTCTTCAATATCGGCATGGCGATACAAAGCGCTATCATCAATATTAATTTTCGCATCTAAGCATAATAAATCGCCTTGCTTAGTCACTACTAAAGGATTAATTTCTAGTAAAGACAAGTCTTTATCAATAAATAACTTAGCCAGAGCTGAGAGCAACTTAGTAAACTGTTTAATCTGATTACCTTTTAAACCTAAAGCAAAACCTAAATCACGACATTGGTAATCTTTCAAACCAACTATAGGATTCACAGCGGCTTTAAGTATTTTTTCAGGCGTTTCTTCAGCGACTTTTTCAATTTCAACGCCGCCTTCAGTTGAAGCCATAAAAACAATTTGGCGTAACGAACGATCTACAACCGCACCTAAATATAGCTCGCGCTCAATATCACAGGGTTGTTCAATTAAAATTTGGTGCACTGGTTGGCCCTTAGCATCAGTTTGAAAAGTCACTAGATGTGTGCCCAGCATAGAAGAAACGAACTCTTCAACCTCTTCGCTTTTATCTGTGATTTTTACACCGCCAGCTTTACCTCTACCGCCTGCATGAACTTGTGCTTTAACTACCCAACGCTCACCCCCCAACTCATCCAGTTTTGCTTTTACTTGGGAACGTTGGCTAATCACTCTAAATTCAGGTACGGCTACGCCATACTCTGCAAAAAGTGTTTTTGATTGGTATTCATGAAGATTCATAGTGTAATCCGAGCTAGTCGTGTCTGTAATTAATGGTATAACTTATAAACTTGTTATAAATATAGTTAGTTAATACGGCCATCATTTAAGTGTAAAATGCGATCCATTTTTTCAGCGAAGTTCAAATCATGAGTCACCACGATAAAGCTGGTATTAAGTTCACGATTAATTTCACTCATCAACTCATATACATGTTCTGCCGTTTTACTGTCTAAATTGCCGGTAGGTTCATCAGCTAAAACACATTCAGGATCAGTAACAAGCGCACGTGCTAATGCTGCGCGTTGTCTTTCACCACCCGATAACTCACTCGGTTTATGTTGAACTCTATGAGCAAGACCAACTCGATCTAACATCGCACTGGCTTTTTTTGCTGCCTCTTTTACTTTAAGGCCGCGTATCAGTAATGGCATTGCAACATTTTCTAAAGCAGAAAATTCTGGAAGTAAGTGATGAAATTGGTATACAAACCCCAATTTTTGATTACGTAATATGCCACGTTGCGTCTCATTAAGTTGAGCCATATTACTATTGGCTACTTCAATGTCACCAGCAGTGGGAGTATCTAAACCACCTAATAACTGGAGTAAAGTACTTTTACCTGAGCCAGATGAACCAATTATAGCAACTTGTTCGCCTTTTTTAATCTCTAATGAAACATCGGTTAAAACATTTACTTCAGCAGGGCCTTCTGTAAATGTTTTAAATAAACCTCGGCAACTGACTACCGTATTAGAAGATGATTGATCATTCATAGCGTAGTGCCTCAGCAGGCTGTGTACGACTCGCTTGCCATGCTGGATAAATAGTTGCCACCAAGCCGAGTACCAATGAAACAGAACATATCATCCAGACATCATTCCAATGTAAATCTGACGGCAAAACACTAATGTAATAAACGGCAGGATCAAGAATATGAATACCAAATAGTCTTTCAATAAATGGCACAACCGTATCAAGATTCAGCGATAAACTGACACCTGCAATCGTACCTATAATGGTACCAATCACACCAATAATTGCGCCTTGCACCATAAATATTGCCATAATACTGCGTGGCGCAGCACCTAAAGTACGTAAGATCGCAATATCACTTTGCTTATCAGTTACCACCATCACAAGGGTCGAAACAATATTAAATGCGGCAACCGCCACAATGAGTAACAGTAATAAAAAGATCATGCGTTTTTCAATTTTGACTGCTCGAAACCAATTAGCATGGTAACTACTCCAGTCTCTTACCCAATAATCGCTCATTGTTTTGTCTTGCAGCTCTTCGCGTATCAATGGCGCTGCAAATAAATCATTGAGTTTTGCTCTTACCCCAGTGACAACGCCCTTCATACGGAACACTCGTTGCGCATCATTAAGGTGAATGAGTGCCATAGTACTGTCATATTCATACATGCCAATATAAAAAATGCCGACCACAGTAAAACGCTTGAGTCTGGGTGCAACACCGGCGGGAGTGACATTGGCACTCGGAGTCACCATTGTCACTTTGTCACCAACATGTACATTTAAAATACGAGCTAAGTCTTGGCCTAAAATTACACCAAATTTACCTGCTTTAAGATCCGTAAACTTTCCATGTTTCATTTTTGCCGCAACATTTGAAACGGTAGGTTCATGTTCAGGTAACACGCCACGAATTAATGAGCCGTTAACGCTGCTACCGTTAATTAACATGCCTTGTGCTTCAATATAGGGGGCAGCGGCGATAATATTGGGATGATTTTTTGCTGTACGAGCCACTTTAGGCCAATCTTTTAATTTGCCCTCAAAGTCCGATACCGTTAAATGCGACACCATATCGAGAATACGTTCACGCACTTCTTTTTCAAAGCCGTTCATAACCGATAAAACGGTGATCAATGCCATCACGCCTAAGGCGATCCCTAGCATTGATGAAAGCGAAATAAACGAAATAAAGTGATTACGGCGTTTAGCTCGGGTATAGCGAAGGCCGACAAAAAGTTCTACTGGATTAAACATGCGCAGATATTAACGTAAAAAGCCATAGAGTCATACTACAAGCCCTACAATTTGCTTTATGTAGATTTTGGATGCTTTTTGAGCATTCTCAAATATAGAGCTTGGTTCAATCTAGAAGGAGATTCTGTCTTTAAAACTGAATTACCGATAAACAGCGCTAGTGCAAGTCGTTAAAATAAGAACTGTGGACCTATTTGCTTTCAATGAAGGCCGATTTCAGTTTAGCTTAGGCAATAATACGGCTTAACTTTTGCCTGTAAGCTATTGATAGAGTATAGTTTAGTCATTATTTTAACAATTTTTGGAGTATTGACATGTTAAGGCTAAGCCACATTGCAGCAACGGCAATTTTGCTAGTGGGATTATCTACGAACTTGTCTGCAGAGGAAATCACGCTTCCTGAAAACACGCCGAGTGAAGCAACCGAGTATACGGTTCAATTGCCTGGACGTGGAATGCCAATGGAAAACGTGCTAAATAGATTTGGTGAGCCTGTTGAGAAGTTTTCAGCAGTAGGTACTCCGCCTATTTCTCGTTGGGTCTACAACACTTTTACCGTTTATTTTGAAAGTGAGTTTGTAATTCATGCGGTCGTAAATAACTAAAAGCTTACAACCACAGAGCAAAGCACTCTGTGGCTGTTATAATTTAAAACCTTGTATTATCTGAATTTAGGAAAGTTAGAATTCAGATACCATATTTTACTACCCTCATCTCTTTTCCAGTGTTGTTTTACTGTCATAGATTTAATGACCGGCCTATCATTCTTATAATATTTGATTTCAACTTGTAAATAAGCATTTTTAGTATCAGCAAAATCCTCATTTAAAACGTTATAACCTGTAACGCGATAAAGCTTTAATCGGCGGCGTTCTAAATCTGACAAATTCGAATCGTTTTTGTGAAATGATTTCGCGCGAGCAAATTCACCCCAGCGTATCGCTCGCTCGTATGAACGTAACGAAGACTCCAAAACCTGCATTTCGTCAGAAATCGAAGAACAAGAGAACAGTGGTAAAACCATTATTGAAAGTAATAAAAAACTAAAAAACCGTTGAACCATGTTTATCTCCAACAAATATTCAAATATATTGCTATTTATATTGTCTATACTAAGCAGCCAGCGTCTAAGAAACAACTATTATGTCTAAACAAGATTCAGATGAAGCAAGAGCACATAAGAAACTAGGTCTAAAGTTTGTTATTTTAATGTGGCTGCTGCTTATCGCATTGCTGTATTTTTTATTTAATGACGTGCTTGAAAAAGACTATAACCCAAATCAACAGGTGTCATCGCAACAGATAAATAATATCAACACCGTTGTGCTTCAACGAAATCGATATGGCCACTATGTAACACAAGGAAAAATTAACAACGAAAAAGTCACCTTGCTTCTTGATACTGGTGCGACTGATATTTCTATACCCTACAACATCGCAAAAAAACTCAATCTAACATTTGGCGCAGAGCAGCGATACCAAACGGCTAATGGTATTATCGTTGGCAATCTGACAACCTTAAACTCCGTTAGCATAGGTAATATCGAATTAAAAAATGTACGCGCATCCATCAATCCCAAAATGGACAGAGATGAAATTTTGTTAGGCATGTCGTTTTTAAAGGATATTGAGTTTACCCAGAGAGGTAACACATTAATTTTACGTCAATAATGATATTTCAGCTGTAATGGCTATATTGTTCACAAAAATCAAAGATATTGGATGAAATCTTAAAGTTCAGCTTGAGTTTTATTCTAATCAGACGATAATCAAACTTATATACAACACTATCAATTAGCGAATTATGCTAATGAGATCGTTAATCTAATTTGAAAATATAAACTTCTAGGTGAATTATGAAAAAAATACTTTTTGGTGCATTAATCGCACTACTACCAATAACCGGTATGACGGCAACAATATTGGGAGTTCAAATAGGTGGCGGTAGCTGGGATCAAACTCCAAGTGGCGCACTTGTCTCAACAGTTGGTTCAGACACTTTAAAAGAAACTGCAAAGGGTGAAGGCTATACTTACTTTTCCCTTGAGCATCCTATCCCTCTCATTCCAAACTTAAGATTAGCCAACACACAAGTCTCCGCAGCAGGAAATACCACTATTAGTTCAATAGAAATTGATCAATCTGACGCTACGCTTTATTACGAAATTCTTGATAATGTTATTAGTTTGGACTTAGGACTTACTGGAAGAAGTATAGATGGTCGAATTACAGGTACCGGCAGCACAACTTTCTCAGGCACTGTTCCCTTATTGTATGCTTCAGCAGAGGTCGTATTACCCGCAGGCTTCGCTTTGGCAGCAGAAATGAATTATCTTAGCTCGGGCGGTGATAAAATTTCCGATATTTCAGCTAAAGTTACCTATACAACATCAATTGGTTTAGGTATAGAAGCCGGCACACGAAAACAAAACTTTGAAGTCGATATCGATAACGTACAAACTGATATAGAGTTTTCTGGTGTTTTCGCTGGTGTTTATTTTAAATTCTAATTTCATCCACACTAGTCAATTCCACTACAATGCCGAGGTTTTTCTCGGCATTTTTACGTCAAAGGCACAAAAAAGACATTTATCAACTACACTATTAAATGTTTTTAGCTTTTATAAGCAAAACTGGAGTTTTGAAATGCCACTAGTTAGCTTTATCATATTCATTTTATGTCAGTCAGTTGTTATCGCTGAATCCAATAAATCCACATTTGAACAGACACCATATGAAGAACCAAAAGTCATTTTTGAGTTTTATTATGATGACCCGAATAAAATCAATTCCGCATTATATTGGATTCGTTCGTACATTAACCCACTAACAGAAGCCCCCTATAATATGGCGCCTGAATTTATGGATATTAAAGTCATTATTCATGGCACTGAAATCGTCACACTCGCAAAAAAGAATTATAAAAAATACAAAACTATTGTTGAACGCATAAAATATTATCAACAACTCGGTGTTGAGTTTCGCGTATGTGGTCTAGCAGCGCAAGATTATGACTATGAACGTAAAGATTTTTATTCTTTTGTGAAAATTGTACCATCAGCCATTATTGAACTAGGACACTGGCAGCAAAAAGGTTATGCCATTATTAAACCTGAAATATTAGAAAAGAAATTTAGCATTGAAGAACTTCGGTAATGAGCGCCATCTTTTATTAAGCTAGCATAATCTCGATATGATTTAACTTTTTGCCTGTAGTAGAATACGCGCTGTTTTGTAATTGACGTATAGCCCTATTCATGACGCAGTCTAGTTCAACCTACCAATCACCATTTGCCCCCATTTGCCCGACAAAAGCGGGGTTTAGAAGCCACTGGGGACGACTGTATGGCAGTAGCTTTGGCTTAGTTCTCAGCAAAACGGCTGCACAACACGACGGCCCTGTACTGGTTATTACCGCAGACATGGCCGCAGCCCAAAAGCTTGAATATGCTTTACGATTTTACATGTCTGGTAGCGATATTTCTGTATTACAGTTTCCAGACTGGGAAACCTTGCCATATGATAACTTTTCGCCGCATCAAGATATTATCTCAGATCGTTTAACCACTCTCTCACATTTACCCAATTTGACTAAAGGGATCTTAATCGCCCCTATTCAAACATTAATGCATCGAATTGCACCTAAAAGCTATTTAGATGCCTTTTGTCTTGATTTAAAGCTCGATCAACAATTTGATATAGATGATATGCGGTTACGCTTAGAGCACAGTGGCTATAACTGTGTTTCTACTGTGATGGAACATGGTGAATTTGCTGTGCGAGGCAGTGTATTCGATTTATTCCCAATGGGCAGTAAACGCCCTTTTCGTATTGAACTCTTTGACGACGAGATTGAAAGTATTCGTACATTTGATCCTGAATCACAACGTTCCATCGAAAAAGTCGACAGCATCAATTTATTACCCGCACGTGAATTCCCTTTAAACAAGGAAGCCATTACACAATTTAGAAATGCTTTTCGCGCTCGTTTTGAAGGTGACCCACAAAAAGCTAATGTCTATCGAGATGTCACCAATGGTTTAGCAACACCGGGAATAGAATATTATATACCATTATTTTTCGAAGAAACGATAAGCTTATTCGATTATTTACCCAACACTACATTGCTCATGACAACAGACGAAGTCAATGCAGAAGTTGAAACCTTTTGGAGCGAGATAACTGAACGTTATGAAAATGGTCGACATGATTTAGAACACCCACTACTAAGCCCGCATGAAGTTTTTATACCGACCAATGAAGTCTTTAGTCACTTCAAACGTTTCCCTCGTGTTGAGTTACAACACTTTGAATTCGAACAGCCACAAGCGATTAACTATGCCACTGAAGCACCACCGCCACTTGCCTTTGATATCAGAGCACATGAAGCAGCAGCAGCATTAAAACAATTCTTAAATAATTTCGAGGGAAAAGTATTATTCGCTGCGGAGACAACGGGGCGACGCGAAACATTAATCGATATGTTACGTGATAACAATATCCAACCAATACAAGTCGATAGCTGGCAAGCATTTATTGAAAGCGACACACATCTTGCAATCACTGTAGCACCGTTAGATGAAGGTTTATTGCTCACTGAGCCCGCAATTGCAGTAATTGCCGAGCCGCAACTATTTGGCTTGCAAGTATTACAACGTCGCCGACGTAAAAAATCACAAAAAGATACCGATAGTATTATTCGTAATCTCGCAGAGTTAACACTCAATGCGCCTGTGGTGCATGAAGATTATGGTGTAGGTCGGTATCTTGGATTACAAAATTTAACCGTTGGTGAACTCGAGACAGAGTTTTTAACATTAGAATACGCCAGCAACGATAAACTTTATGTACCCGTTAGTTCATTACATTTAATTAGCCGTTATACCGGTGCCTCACCTGATAATGCCCCGCTTCACCGTTTAGGAAGTGGACAGTGGGAAAAAGCGAAGAAAAAAGCACAAGAACAAGTGCGTGATGTTGCTGCAGAACTACTTGATATCTATGCACGACGTGAAGCACAAAGTGGTTATGCATATGTAATTGATGATTTGCAATACCAAGCATTCGTAGCCGGGTTCCCGTTTGAAGAAACACCTGATCAACAAATGGCCATTGATAATGTCATAACAAATATGAAATCAGATAAACCGATGGATCACTTAGTTTGTGGTGATGTTGGTTTTGGTAAGACAGAAGTTGCCATGCGGGCTGCGTTCATTGCAGTTCAAGCGGGTAAACAAGTTGCCGTATTGTCCCCTACAACATTATTAACGCAGCAACATACCGAAAATTTTAGAGATCGCTTTGCTGACTGGCCAGTACAGGTTGATTCACTTTCACGCTTTGGCACAAAAAAAGAACAAACTGAAGTACTGAAAAACTTAGCCGCAGGTACAGTTGATATTGTAGTCGGTACACATAAACTTCTACAAGCAGACGTAAAGTATAAAAACCTAGGTTTATTAATAATCGATGAAGAACATCGTTTTGGTGTTCGTCAAAAAGAATTATTTAAATCATTGCGTTCAGAAATTGACGTCTTAACGCTCACCGCCACCCCTATACCGAGAACCTTAAATATGGCGATGTCCGGGCTACGTGAGTTATCAATTATCGCCAGCCCACCTGCAAAACGTTTAGCGATAAAAACATTCGTTAGTGAATGGAAGGACGATATGGTTAAAGAAGCATGCCTACGTGAAATAAGACGTGGCGGCCAGGTCTATTTTTTACATAATGACGTAGCGACAATAGAAAAACAAACACATAAATTAGCAGAGCTTATACCTGAAGCCAACGTTCAATTTGCTCACGGGCAAATGCGAGAACGTGATCTTGAACATGTAATGTCAGATTTTTATCATCAACGCTTTAATATTTTGGTATGTACAACCATTATTGAAACCGGTATTGATATTCCCAGCGCCAACACGATTATTTTGAACAAAGCTGACCGATTTGGTTTAGCCCAATTGTATCAATTACGTGGGCGCGTCGGTCGTTCTCATCACCGAGCCTATGCCTATTTAATTATTCCTAAACGAAACACACTAACGGCTGATGCAAAAAAACGTTTAGAAGCTATCGAGTCTATAGAATCGCTAGGCACTGGCTTTACCTTAGCAACACACGATTTAGAAATACGTGGCGCGGGAGAATTACTTGGTGACGGCCAAAGCGGTCAAATGATTGAAATTGGCTACAGCATGTATACCGAGCTATTAGAGCGAGCCGTTAAAGCACTTAAACAAGGTAAAAATCCAGAGCTCGATAAACCTTTAAATCATGGCGCAGAAATTGATTTACACGCTCCCGCTTTAATACCGAATGATTATATACCTGATGTGCACGAACGACTGATTATGTATAAGCGCATTGCTAGTGCTGAAGATAAAAATGAACTCAAAGAACTTCAGGTTGAAATGATTGATCGCTTTGGTTTATTACCTGAACAGGTCAAAACACTTCATCAAGTCACAGAACTCAAATTAAGCGCGAGTAAATTAGGTATAAAGAAAATCGATTACGGTGAAGAAGGTGGGCGCATCATTTTTGTTGAACAACCCGACATTGATCCAATGAAAATTATTAAGCTCATTCAAACACAATCGAACACCTATAAACTCGACGGTAATGATAAGCTACGTTTATTAAAACCTATAATAGATATTGAATATAGAATTAAAGCGCTGGAAGAGCTGTTTGATTATCTTTCATAACTTAAAAGTTTCTTACAACCAGAAGTGGCTAAGCACTTCTTAATTATATTCTTTCAACGCAGAGGGCGCAGAGCCGCAAAGAACACAAAAAATATTTAGTATTTCTAACAGGCAGTTACCGGCCATTAGCGGACATCCAAAAAAAATTCTCTATACTCTAATACATTAAAACTAATAGAAATTGTATATGATTTTTATCTGTTAATAGTTTTTAGTTCTTCTAAGCAGTTATTTCTATTTTCTTT
>Ga0316204_10010727_pt1 | contig 11700 bp, 12 predicted proteins | sample 6monrhotite_MG_2_FD_205661 | JGI IMG/M metagenome (GOLD analysis project Ga0316204, IMG submission 205661) | Microbial mat bacterial communities from mineral coupon in-situ incubated in ocean water Damariscotta River, Maine, United States -... | ecosystem: Environmental > Aquatic > Marine >...
GCGTCGCGAATGCCCTCAAGGCGTTGGGTCGCGCGATCATTGCCTTTGGTGACGCCGGAAATAACACCTATATGGCGATGTCCCTGAGCAATCACGTGATTGGCCAAGCGATGCATCGAAGCGCGGTTGTCGAAGCCGATAGACGGCTGACTCTGAGCCTTTGAAAAAGCCCAAGCTAAAAGCACCGGGACGTTTTGCCGTTCAAGGTATTGATAAATCTTTGGATTTCGATCATAGCCGATCAAGAGCAATCCATCGGCTCCTCTTGCAACAAGCGCGCGGATTTGATCTTCTTCCACGTCTGGCCGATAAGAACTGCTGGCGACAAGTAAGGTATAACCTCGGTTGTGCAGTTCTTCCTGAAACGCCTGCAAGCCACGAGCAAAAATAGCGTTTTCCATTGTTGGAATGATCGCTCCGATCGTAAGTGTCCGTTTGCCCGCCATCATACGCGCCGCAAAATTAGGCGTATAGCCCAGCTCTTTGACGGATTGCATGACTCGGTCAAGCGTCGCTTTGGCGACGACGTCCGGCAGATTGAGACAGCGTGAAACTGTCGCGGTCGACACCCCGGCGGCCTTGGCGACATCGTGGAGCGTTGGAATGGATCGGTCTGTTCGCATGCTCTGCCTTGCCGGTAGATGTTGAGTTGATGTTACCACAATGAACAAACGCGTAAAATGGTCAAGTACTGTGCGGTCTACTCGAAATGTAAGCTCTTGCATAATTTCCATGTAAGAGCTTACACTGAGGGGTGACCTGATTCGCTTAAACTGGAGAACTACATGTTTCTTGCAGCTTCATTCATCGTATTTGCCATCTATTTCGCAAACGTCGCTTTGGGTGCTTTCGCAAGTTCAGCCTTTCTAGGTGACGTGGGCGAAATGCTGGTTCTGTTGGTGGCGTCAATATTGTTTGTCGTCGCAATTTTGCAAAAAGAAGCTGACCACAAAGATAAAAACGGCAGCTAACCGACTTCTGGGAGGAAGACATATGACCGATGAACGCAAGGAGCTGGCATCAGCCGAGCGCCGCAATTTTCTTAAATTGACCGGAACGGGTGCATTTACCGCAGCCATGGTTGCAGGCGGCGCAGGGATGTTGTGGTCAACCGAGGCAAGTGCGCAGACCGCCAACGAAGAGCGTGACCGCGAGAAAGCCGCAGAGCACACTATGGTCATCGGGACGGCCTACGTCCTTGGTGCCTCGCGCAGCTATCCGATCATGCAGCTCGACCTCAAAGAGAACATTCAGAACGCCACCAACGGCAAAGTCTATGTGAAACTGGCCCCCGGTGGTCAGTTGGGATCAGGCGGCAACCTCGTACAGAAAGTACAGGGCGGCACCATTCAGGCGGCACAGCATTCCGTGTCCAACTTCGCGCCCTTCGCTTCCACTGTTGACCTGATCAACATGCCGTACCTGTGTGGGTCGAACCAGCGCTTCACCAACCTTGTAACCTCGAATTTCTGGAACGCAAATGTCCACCCCAAGGTCGAAGAAGCAGGCTTCAAAGCGCTGTTCTATGTGAACATTGACCCCCGCGTTATCGCTGTACGCGCAGGCGGTGCCGGCCCGATCCTGAGCCCGTCCGATATGTCGGGCATTAAGTTCCGCGTTCCGGGTTCCAAGATGCTGCAACAGTATTACCGCATGGTCGGTGCCAACCCAACGCCGGTTGCATGGGGTGAAACACCTTCTGCGATCAAACAGGGTGTTGCCGATGCGCTCGATCCATCCGTTGGCGCGCTCTATGTCTTTGGCTTCAAGGATATCCTGTCTCACGTGACCTTCACGCAGGCTGTACCAGACAGCCAAGTGTACTCGTGTAACCTTGAGTGGTTCAATTCCATGCCTGCCGATATTCAGGAAGGGATCATGTGGGGCTCCGAAATGACGGCGCACCAGAACCTTTCCAAGGTGCCTTCCGCACGTGCCTATGCCATGGCGGAACTGGCGAAGGCGGGCGTTGAATTCCACAGCCTGTCCGAGGATCAGCTGGGCGAGTGGAAAGCTGCAGGTGGCTACCAGTTGGCCGAATGGGACAGCTTCAAGACCGAACTTGCGGGTTCTATGGACGCCTTCAACAAGATGGAAGAAGCGGCCAGCACCCAAGGCAAGTATTACGTACACGACGCGTAAACCATCCCCGTCGGGCGCGATACCGTCGCGCCCGACATCCCCTTTCTGTCCAAATGGAAATACGACCACGGCATATTATTGCGTGGGGTGTCCCGTTTGGCCAACCGTCAGGATGAACCATGGGTGTTCTACAAAGAATTAACCGCGACGCCGAACGCTGGCTGCTTTTGACCTTCTACGTGATGCTTGTGATCACGATGGCCATCGAAGTGCTCCGCCGCGAAGTATTTTCTTTTTCGTCCGTCTGGGGCGAAGAGATTGTCCGCTATTCGTTTATTTATCTTGCCTGGGTCGGTGCCGCCGCCGCCGTCAAGGAACGCGCGCACATTCGGATTGATGTAATTATGCATTACCTGCCGCCGCGCCCCAAGGCGTTGATGTACATCTTTGGCGATCTTGTGATGTTCTTCGTCGCGGTTATTGCGCTCTATTACTCATATGAAACCGTTCATGTGTCCGCCAAATTCGGGTCCGTTACAGACGGTCTCCGCATTTCCAAAGTCTGGTTCCTAATGGCCGTCCCACTGGGGTTCGCGCTCGTTATCTTCCGACTAATTCAATCTTTCATCCGCGACTGTCGCAGTCTGAAGAACGGTACACCCGTTTATCAGGGCGACACGCTGTTTGATTAAGGAGAGGCCAGATGCTTTGGAACACAGTTGGTCAAACAGTCGAACTCGGCTGGGACTTCTATCTACCTGTTATCATCTTTGTCGGTCTGATTGCGCTGGCAGTCCCCGTCTGGGCAGCCATCGGATCGGCTGCGATCCTGATGCTCTATATGTCGGGCGACCTGCCTCTCAGCCTTGTCGGAGAAAGCCTGTTTTCAGGCATCGACGCCTTCGCGCTGACGGCAATCCCGCTCTTTATCTTAACTGGCGACGTGCTGGTTCGCACAGGCCTCAGTCGCAAGTTTCTGGATGTGGCAGAGGCGTTGACCAACTTTGCAAAAGGTGGATTCGGCTCTGCCACAGTGCTTGTTTGTGGCATGTTTGCTGCGATTTCGGGCTCTGACGCAGCGGGTGCTGCTGCGGTGGGCCGTATGACCATCGCGCGTCTTGTTGAGGCGGGTTATCCACGTCCCTATGCCTGTGCGCTGGTCGCGGCGGGTGCCTGTACGGGCATCCTGATTCCCCCGTCTATCGCCTACATCATCATCGGGCTCGTCTTGGGAATATCGGCATCAACCCTGTTCCTCGCTGCGCTTATTCCCGGCCTTGCGATCTTGACGGCAATCTTGGTTACCAACCTGATCGTGAACCGCATCCACGGTTACGAGGGCGGCGGCAACATGAGCTTCGGCGAGTGGTTCTCAAATTTGGTCCGCAGCCTGAAATCCGGTTGGTACGCCTTCATTGTGCCGGGCATCATCTTTTACGGCATTTTCTCTGGCCGGCTGACCCCAACCGAGGCGGGTGCAACCGCCGTGGTGGTGACAATCCTTATGGGTTTCATCATGGGCACGCTGCGCCTGTCTGATTTTCCCGCCATGCTGGTCAGTTCCGCCAAGGTAAACGGGGTGATATTGCCAATCATCGCATTCTCTGCACCGCTGGCCGAAGCGCTGGCGATCATGGGTGTGCCGCAGGGCTTTGTGACTTCCGTGACCTCGCTCACCAACGAACCGTGGCTACTGATCCTGCTGATGATCGGTATCCTGATCGCTGCGGGCTGTGTGATGGAAACGACGCCTAACATCGTGATCTTGGCACCCATCCTCGCACCATTGGCTGATAACATCGGCATGAACGAGATCCAGTTTTGCATCATGATGATCACGGCTCTGGGGGTGGGCTTTATAACACCGCCACTGGGCCTCAACCTGTTCGTCGTTTCGGGGATAACGGGGGAATCTATACTCAAGATAGCGGTGCGCGCTGTGCCCTTTGTACTTTGCATGTTCTTTGTGGTGTTGCTGATCGCTTATATCCCCGCCATCTCCACAACCATGCTGCCCGATATTCTCAAGTAGGACCAACCAATGACACGTGAATACCTGAAGAAAGCCACTCTGACCGCGAAATCGGATGCCTCCGAAACGCATGAGATCGTAAAGAATATTCTCAGCGATATCGAAGCGGGCGGTGACGACAAGGCGCTGGAGTATGCCAAGAAGTTCGACCGCTATGAAGGCAGCGTCATGTTGTCGGCTGAAGAGATTGAAGCAGCTTGCGCCTTGGTCCCTGAAAAGCTGAAAGCGGACATTCGATTTGCCCACGACAACGTGCGCCGCTTTGCCGAGGTCCAGAAATCTACGCTGACGAATGTCGAGATGGAGATCGAGCCGGGGTTTATCGCTGGCCAAAAGGCGATCCCCGTGGATGCAGCGGGCTGCTACGTGCCCGGTGGGCGTTATAGCCACATCGCCTCTGCGATCATGACTGTGACCACCGCCAAAGTCGCGGGTTGCCGTCACATCGCGGCGTGTTCCCCACCACGCCCCGGCGTGGGTGTGGCCCCTGCGATTGTCTATGCGGCGCATATCTGTGGCGCTGATAAAATCCTCGCTTTGGGCGGTGTTCAAGGCGTTGCGGCGATGACCTTCGGTCTGTTTGGTTTACCAAAGGCGAACATCCTCGTCGGTCCCGGCAACCAGTTTGTCGCCGAAGCCAAACGCATCCTGTTTGGTCGCGTCGGTATCGACATGATTGCGGGCCCAACAGATAGTTTGATTTTGGCGGACAAAGATGCGGATGCCCACATCGTTGCCACCGACCTCGTGTCACAGGCCGAGCATGGTTATAACTCTCCGGTCTGGTTGGTCACGGATGATCGTGCGATGGCGGAAAAGGTGATGGATCTGGTCCCCGGCTTGATCGACGATTTGCCAGAAGTGAACCGCGAAAGCGCCTTTGCCGCATGGCGCGACTACGCCGAAGTGATCCTGTGCAATGACCGCGAAGAAATGGCCGCCTGTTCCGACGATTACGCGCCAGAGCACCTGACCGTTCAGGCCGAAGACCCCGATTGGTGGCTGGACCGTTTGACCTGCTATGGCTCCTTGTTCTTGGGCGAAGAGACCACGGTTTCTTACGGCGACAAAGCCTCTGGCACCAACCACGTGCTGCCGACCTCCGGTGCGGCGGGTTACACTGGCGGTCTGTCCGTGCACAAATACATGAAGATCGTCACATGGCAGCGCAGCACACGCGATGCGTCCAAACGTGTGGCCGAAGCCACCGCACGCATCTCGCGTCTAGAAGGCATGGAAGGCCACGCGCGCGCCGCTGATGTGCGTCTAGCGAAATACTTCCCGGGTGAAAACTTTGATCTGTCTGCAGATGGCTGATTCCAGCAGCATCTTTGACCTGACGGGCCGCGTGGCTTGTGTGACCGGGGCCAGCTCTGGCCTTGGTCGCCGTGCTGCCGTGGCTTTGGCAGCCGCGGGGGCCTACGTGGTTGGCGTGGCACGTCGGGCAGAGGCGCTGGATGATCTCGAAAATGAAATCGGTGCAGAGGCGTCGATGGTGGTCGCGGATGTGACCAACAGAAAGCATATCGCGCAGGTTGCAGCACAGATCAGCGCGCCCTTTGGTGCACCCGATATCGTGGTGCATGCAGCGGGCGTGAACACACGCGAAGCGGCGGATGATGTGACACCAGAGGGTTGGGACCAGACGCTTGCGCTGAACCTGTCCGCGCCGTTCTTCTTGTCCCAAGCGTTGGTGCCAGCGATGCAAAAGAAAGGCTGGGGGCGGATCGTGAATTTTGCCTCGCTCCAGACCAACCGCGCTTTTCCGGGCGGCATCGCATATGGGGCAAGCAAGGCCGGCATCGCGCAATTGACCCGCGCCATGGCCGAAGCTTGGTCGCCACACGGCATTACCGCCAACGCCATTGGGCCGGGGTTTTTCCCGACTGAGCTGACGCAAGCGGTGTTTGATGATCCAGACCGCGCAGCCCGCAATGCGGCGCAAACCTGCATGAACCGGAATGGGCGGATGGAAGACTTCGATGGGCCACTGGTGTTTCTTTGCTCGAACGCATCCGGCTATGTGACTGGCCAAGTCCTGATGGTTGACGGGGGCTATACAGCCAAATGAAAGCACTGGTTTATGACGGCGTTGAGACGCTGGGATATCGCGATGTCGCTGATCCCGTTCCGGCGACGGGCGAACACCTGATAAAGGTCGAGGCCGTGGGCATCTGCGGCTCTGACATGCACGCCTATTTGGGTCATGACGCCCGTCGCCCCGCGCCCCTGATCTTGGGTCACGAGGCCGCTGGAGTTGTGACGGGTGGGCCAAAGGATGGCATGCGCGTGACGGTCAATCCGTTGGTGAATTGCGGTACCTGTCCGGCGTGTCTCTCGGGCCGTGAAAACCTTTGCCCGAAACGCCAGATCATCTCTATGCAGCCGCGCGAAGGGGCTTTTGCACAATACATCTCGATGCCGATGCAGAACCTTGTCGAAGTGCCGCAAGATGTGTCGCTGACCAAGGCGTCTTTGGCCGAACCTCTGGCAGTCAGCTGGCATGCAGTGCGCCTTGCTACAGATACGTTGCACCCCGCCGCTGAGCGACGCGCGCTGGTCATCGGTGGTGGTGCGATTGGTCTGGCCGCAGCGCTGGCTTTGCGTGCGATGGCTGTCGCAGATGTCACGATTGTAGAACCAAATGATACGCGCCGTGCCTTTCTGCAAGACATCGGTGAGACTGCCATCGCCGAGGCCACAGGGCTGTCCCCAATCGTGATCGACGCGGTCGGCTACAGCGCTACCCGCGCCACCGCATCAGCCTTGGCGCAACCCGGCGGTGTGATCGCGCATGTGGGTCTGGGCGAGGACTCCGGCGGGCTCGATATCCGCCGCATGACCTTGCAAGAGATCACCTTTATCGGCACCTACACCTATACCGCCCAAGATTTCCGCGACACGGCTCAAGCGATTTTCGACAGCCGTCTTGGCCCGCTTGATTGGTTCGAAAACCGCGACTTGTCAGAAGGGGCACAAGCCTTTGCTGATCTGCGGGCGGGGGCCGTCGCCGCACCCAAGATCGTTTTGAATCCATGGCTATAAATGCCTCAACGGAGAAGTGATATGTACTCTAAAATCCTTGTAACGATGGCGCTTGATCATGATATCTCGCCCAAAACGCTTGCGATTGCAGATGCCCTACGCGGCTCGGAGGGCGAGATTGTTGCCTTGCACGTCCATGAGGCACCACAAGGCTCAGTCAACGCCTATCTGGATGAAGCAACCGTCAAGGCGGGGCTGGATGCTGCGAACGCGATGTTGACGCAGAAAACCGCAGCGTTTTCGAATGTCACGCCAGTGCTGATCAGTGGCCATTCGGCGCGCAGTATCATTGACTACGCCAACAGCAATGGCGTGGACTGCATTGTCATCGGCTCTCACAAACCGGGCCTGCGAGACTATTTCCTTGGTTCAACCGCCGCGCGCGTCGTGCGCCATGCAGATTGCGCCGTCCACGTGCACCGCAACCCTGACAGCTAATTCATTGCCAAATAAGAAAGGCATTCCATATGAACATTGACAAGAAGATCGCTGATGATCTTGTAGCCAACGATGTCTCATTCGTCACAACCGTCCCCTGCAAGCAGCTGGCCGGTGTGATCGAAGAGGTTGAAAACCGAGACGAGATTTTCCACATTCCGTCTAACAAAGAAGACGAGGGCATGGGCCTGTGCGCTGGTGCATTCATGGGTGGCAAACGCCCGATGATCATTATGCAAAACACTGCCCTTGGTGTGACATTGAACACGCTGGCGACGCTGACGCAGTTCTACCGCATGCCGCTACCGATGCTGATCTCTTACCGTGGAGAGCTGCGCGAGCCTGTGGCCTGTCAGGTTGAAATGGCTGTTCACACCAAAGCGCTGTTGGCGCAGTTGAACATCCCGACCTACCACTTCCACTGGCAAAAAGACGTTGAGGAATTCGACAACATCCTCAAGTACACCTTCATGTCCAACAAACCTGTCGCGATCCTGACTGACGCGAACTTCTGGGGAGGCTACGGCGACCAATGATCCGTTCAGAAATCCTGCGCGAAATCGCGCCTATCCTTAATCCGCATCTCGTTGTCTGTAACATCGGTCTTCCCAGCCAAGAGCTGCACATGATCGATGATAACGACCGTAACTTCTACATGCTCGGCACCATGGGTCTGTCATCCTCCATCGGTTTTGGTCTGGCCTTGTCGCAAAACAAACCGGTCATCTCCATCGACGGTGACGGTTCGGTTCTGACCAACCTCGGCACGTTGCCCACCATCGCCAACAACGCGACGGGCAACTACACGCTGTTGATCATCGACAACGGGTCGTACGGCTCAACCGGCGATCAACCGACCTATGCGGGCATGAAGACGTCTTTGACGGCTGTAGCGAAGGCTTGCGGTTGTGAAAACGTGATCGAAGTGCAGGACAAAGACCTCGGTACTGTGTTGCAGTCGGCCATCGACAGTGACGAGATGACCATCATCGTGTGCAAATGTGACAGCGGCAACATCAAGCTGCCCGTCATCACGATGGACCCGGTCGTGATCCGTCACCGCTTTATGGAAGCCGTAAAGTCGTAATGTCCGCCAAGGACATCCATTCAGCGGCAGACGCGCGGGCGATTGCGCGCAAGCGTCTGCCTTGGATGGTGTTCGACTATATCGACGGTGCCGCTGGTGCCGAAACAGGGGCCGCGCGCAACCGTGCGGCCCTTGATGCAATGACGTTGCGGCCTCGTATTCTGCGTGACGTGAGCGTTCGATCCTTGGCCACCACGATCTTTGGCGCGTCTGCTGAACGGCCCTTTGGCATTGCCCCGATGGGCATGTGCAACCTGTCTGCACCCGGCGCTGACCTGATGTTGGCCCGACTGGCGGCCAAGCACAAAATCCCCCATGGAGTCTCTACCGTCGCCTCGACCCCGCTTGAGAAAATCATCGAGGTCGCGGACGGTCATGCATGGTTTCAAATCTATTTTAGCGGTGATGGCGCTGGCACCTTTAAGCTGATCGACCGGGCGCGCGATGCGGGATATCGAACGCTCGTTATGACCGTTGATGTGCCCGAAGTCGGTCGCCGCCCGCGCGAATTGCGCCATGGGTTCAAGATGCCGTTCCAGATCGGTCCCCGACAGTTCATCGACTTTGCCCTGCATCCGCAATGGTCCCTGAATGCACTGTTCAAAGGCAAGCCGGGCATGGCGAATTTTGACATGCCGGGATACGCGTTCGACCGTACCGAAAGCCGCGCGCGTGCCGATTGGGACACGCTGGCGCAGATGCGCGATGCCTGGCCGGGCAAGTTGGTCGTCAAAGGTGTGCTTGATCCCGAAGACTCCGCGACGCTCAAGGCCAAAGGCGTCGACGCGATCCAAGTTTCCAGCCACGGGTCACGCCAATTGGAAAGCGCGCCGTCACCGTTTGCCATGCTGCCTGCGATCCGCGAAGCTATTGGCCCCGACTTTCCATTGTTCTTTGACAGCGGCCTGCGCTCTGGCGAAGACGCGCTTAAGGCGTTGTTGTCAGGCGCGGATTTCGCCTTCTTTGGCCGCATCCTGCAGTTCGCCATTGCAGCGGGGGGCGAAGAAGGCCTGTCACGTATGTGGGAAGTGCTGACTGATGAACTGAGCATCGCCATGGCGCAGACTGGGATTTGTAGTCTCGACGCAAAAAATCTCAACAGCGGTGCGAGTTCTTGGCAGTAGCTTCTGCGGCTTAAAGCGTTTCTAGAAAAACCTGAATCGCTAGCACCGACGCTCATGGTCAAGGCTATTGAGATATACCCACAGGTGAAATTGTTCATCACAGAGCTGATGAGCGGTGATCTTGCCGAAATGCTGCGAGAGGGTCGTTTGGATGCCGCGATCTTGTTCAATGTGAAGGAAACCGACGACTTCACTTCAAATCCGCTGATCAGGGAACGCCTCCACTTGATCGGAGCCCCTGATGCGCCCCTAGTTCAAGCTGGTGACGTCAAAGCGGAATTACTGCGGGATCTACCCCTTGTTGGTACCTTTCCTCCGCATGGCTTACGCTTGCTGTTGGAAAGATGGTCGAACAAGGCGAACATTCCACTTCATTTTAAGTTCCAAGCCGATGCTCCGTCCGTTTTAGTACGACTTGCGGCAAAGGGAGAATGCTATTCCATCGTCGCGAAAGCCGCGATTGCCCACGAGATCGGGTCAGGCACGCTCTATTCAGCTGAAGTTGAGAGCCCGGCCATTGAAAGAACCGCGTCTGTCTGTACGTCTAAACGCCCTCCACCCGACAAAGCACGCGAAGCATTGGTTTCGCTGATGGAATCTGTCGCGTTGGACTTAGTAAAAAATCGGCATTGGCCCGGGGCGGAAATTTCAACGCCAAGTACCCAAATTTGACAGAGTTAGGTTGCGGGTGCACTGCGCGCAAAGCGGCCGTCTAAAGCAGATTGCTATACGGCAGCAATGTCCGCATCTTCCCAGTTCGTTGATGGCGCAGCGAATGCCCGCTCTTGCGAATTTGATGAAGCGCGAGGCGTGCAGAAATCTTGGTTTTTTGTACGTTTACTCGGGCAGTTTCGAAGTTCATTTGAGCTGCATCTCGGTTAGCCCGGCAACATAGCCGTCATACTGATCAATTGCATTTCGCATTTCGTCCAAATACGAATGGCGATTGTAAACCGCCGCGACGCCGCTGATTGTTCCGGAGACGTGATTCAAGAGCTTTTCAGTAACGTGAATGGGGGTGCCAATTTTTGCATGAATGGTTGCGAAAGTGCGCCTGAGATCATGCAAAGTGAAAGGATCAACATTTTCGAATTTGGCGTCAATCTGGGCCTTAGACTTTCCCCAACCATTGAATACGGTGCCTTTGCCTGAGCGGCTGGGGAACAGGTGGTTGGACGTCCGGGGAATTAACTCCAATATATCAGTGACAAGGTCGCCGTAAGGTTGGGCATGTGTGCGATTGTTTTTGGTTAGCGTAGCGGGCAGGGTGATCATGTGGTCATTCTGATCGATCCAATCCCATTCGAGAGATGCAACCTCGTTTCGTCTCATCCCGGTTAGGATCAACAACGAGACGATGGTGCCAAAAGGGTAGGGCTGTTGCATGGACTTAGTAAAAACTTCTTGGAGTTCGCCGTCTGACAAAACCCGTTCACGAGGCTTTGGGGCCCCCGGAGGTTTCATTGCGGCGATCGGGCTGGTTTCAATGTACTGCTCCCGCAATGCCCAATTGAGAAAAGTGCGGATCGCTACGAACGCGTGATGCTGCTCGGATGGTGAAACCTGACTTCGGCGAATGCGCGACTGAATGTCAGTACGGGAAATTTCATCCAAACGTTTGCGCCCAAATCGAAAATGAATGTCCAAGCGCTTGCGGTAATAATCAACGGTGTTCTTTTTGTTTTTGGAGCGGCAGTCTTCAAGAAAGAGATCTCGGGCATCTTTGAAAGAAATGGATCGGTTTTGCTCGATACCGAGGGTAATCTCAGCCTGTTTCTTCTTTGCCTGATCTCTCGCTTGTTTGAGGCTGATGGTGGGATATCGTCCAAGGGTCTCCCTCTGACGGTTAACACCATGGACCAAAACGAAGGATTTTGAGCCGCCCTGAGAAA
>Ga0316204_10010728_pt1 | contig 11699 bp, 3 predicted proteins | sample 6monrhotite_MG_2_FD_205661 | JGI IMG/M metagenome (GOLD analysis project Ga0316204, IMG submission 205661) | Microbial mat bacterial communities from mineral coupon in-situ incubated in ocean water Damariscotta River, Maine, United States -... | ecosystem: Environmental > Aquatic > Marine >...
TGCAATCAAACAACGTGTTGCATTTGCCATCATATCCCCCCTTCAAGATTTACATAAAATAAAGTGTAAAATGGGCGCGAAGTGTAGGAAATCCTGACCACAAGGCAAGGAAAACTCTGTATAAGCATGCTTAGCGGTTGTTAATTCATACTCTTTGCCTACTAGTTTACTCACCAATAAATGATAAAAACCACCTTTACCACACTTTAACGCTCTATAAAAATGTTTATACTCTAGAACTTCATTTAACGACTAGCTTCGCCCTCAAGGTGGATAATGACAATCACCATATATGCACCTTAGTTATAATTTTACCCTTAAATAACCATCGTCGCAGACTCCCCTGCCCCAGACTGTGACAGGCTTATATCTCGTAAACGCATTCGCGGCATTTCTTCGATCTTACTTTTCATTGGGCAGTATTGACTTCACACATTTATTATTGCGACTTACAGGGATTTTCATGCACGGTGAATTCATCATTTCGACTCAATAGTTTCCATTTATACGGGATGCTATCACTTTCAATCATTGTTATTTATAACTTTAAAATTGATATGCAAAGTGTGATGCAGGTCACAGATTAAGCATAATGCCGTCACGATAGTACGCTTCTTCATAACTAGAAAGGTGGGCTCTTGTTATGAAAAAAGGGCATGTTTTATAAATATTTACAATTACTCTGGGGGGGGTATTCAATGCGTAGGGGGAGAGTGCAGGCATTTGCCTGTTTCTTACTGTGGAGCACTTCTGTGAGCATAGCCTTTGCAGGAGACGAAGAGCCTCAGTCATGTGTAAAGTTGCAGCAAATTAATCTGCACGATGCTGCGAATTTTTTAAATCGTAAACGTCAACAGAAATTATTTTCTCCCTATATGGGTCAGTGTATTGATGGCAAACTATTAAAAGCCATGCTTTCTGATGTTTCTGGTTTTTATATGCAACGGGGTAATATAACTACGCGGGCATATTTAAAGAAGCAGACGATTACAGATGGTCAAGTCGATATCAGTGTCCTAAATGGCCGCGTTGAAGATATTGTTGATGCTTCGACAAAAACACCTAATGCAAGAATAAAGACGGCCTTTGCCTTTCAAAAAGGTGAGGTTCTGAACCTGAGAGATCTAGAGACTTCTCTGGAGATGATGAATAGGCCCCCTTCCAGTGATGTGACGTTTGAGGTAAAGCCTGGCACTCAGCAAGGCTCAAGCATTGTTGAAATAAAAAGTACAGATATTTCACCCTATCACCTGAAAATAGGCGCAAGTGGGCGAAAAAGACCAAAGCGTAATAATCTTTATCTCACGACAGAGTTTTCGATGGACAACCCATTAAACATCAATGATATCCTAACATTCAGATACAATGGCAGCAGTGTTCAAAAGGAGTATCAGGGCAACAAAGGCGGTGAGCTTAACTATTCGTTTCCTGTTGCGAGTTATTTAATTGAACTGGTTGGATCAAACTTTTCATACAGGCAGGGAGTTTTTGGTCTGAATGATACCTACCTGTCTTCGGGTAACACAAAAGGGGTTCGGGTGCGGCTAAGTAAGGTGCTGTTCCGTAATCAGAAAAACAAGTTGAATGCCGCTGTATCAATTTATCACAAGAGCACCAAGAACTATTTTGCCAACCAACTAGTCAATGTCTCGAGTTATAAGACAACTCTGGCAGAGATGGATCTGACGCATACTTGGCTACAGAGCTGGGGCCAACTAACAACTGTCTATAGTTATTATCAGGGAACAAACTGGTTTGGTGCTAGGGGTGATGGCTACGTCAGCGCGGAAATTGACGCAACGACACAGGCAAAACTTCAATTTAAAAAGCACAGTATTGATATCAACCTTCTCTATAATATTTCGCAAAAGCGTGGTTACCAGTTTACGTCAAACTTTCATCTGCAACGTACCAATGATTTGTTATACGATGGTGACAAACTCACGGTAGGCAGCGACTACACAGTTCGGGGCTACCTAGATCGTAACCTGTACGGGAATAATGCTTGGTATAGCAAAAATGATGTGACAAAAAAATGGGTGGTTGATTTTCATCCATCGTTATTACAAAGCGTCTCCACCTCTGTTGGGTTGGACTATGGTCAGGTTGCCTGTGAATCGGACAATCAAAACAGTTGCGGGAAAATTTATGGTGTAGCAGCTGGTTTAAGCAGTTACGCCCAAAATCTTATTGCCAGCTTTGTCTGGAGCAGACCACTAAAAAAGATCAATAGCAAATTTAAAGTGGCTAGCCTCTTTAAATTTGACGTGACATGGCAGTTTTAAATGGAGAGTTTAATCATGGGGTTCAAACAGTTTAATTTCAAGAATATTCTAATCAGTTATTTGTGTATTTACATGGTTTTTTCACCTTTGCTTGTTTATGCAGCGCCGTTGGTGGCGGATGGTACAACGCAGACAGTGGTTGATAAGGCAAGAAACAATGTTCCAGTTGTCCAGATTGCGAATCCAAATGCTACAGGTCTCTCCCACAACAGGTTTACGCACTACAATGTGAACAAACAAGGGCTGATTCTAAACAATGCTAAAACTACCTCTGTAAAGACACAGCTCGGCGGCTTCATCTTTGGTAACAAGCAACTGACCAACAATGCCAAAGTCATCCTCAATGAGGTCACGAGTAGCAATCGCTCATCACTTCGTGGCTACACAGAAGTTGCAGGCCCCCGAACTGATTTAGTCATTGCCAATCCGAATGGTTTAACGATTAATGGTGCTGGTTTTATCAATACAGGCAATGTGACCTTAACAACAGGTAAACCTGTGATTGCAGGCGGAGCATTGCAGTCTCTGAATATCACTGGTGGAGATATTGCAATTCAGGGCACAGGCTTAAATACTGCGGGTCAAACCAGCACATCTATTTATACGCAGTATTTAAATCTCAATGCCAAGCTTCATGCTCAAAATTTGGATCTAAAACTGGGCAGTAATAATGTTAATTATGCTACCAAAAATGCTGTCTTCAATGGTGCTGGCAACGCACGCACTGTACTTTTGGATGCATCGGCTTTGGGTGGCATGTATGCCAACCGTATCTCTTTGGTAGGTACAGATAAGGGCTTGGGAGTAAACCTGCCGCCTGAAGTACTGGCTTCCACTGGCAGTATCACGATCACCAATGATGGCAATATTTCATTGCAGAAGGTCAGTGCTAAGCAACAGGTAAGTGTGCAGAGTGCGAACAATGTTACGGTCGGAAACAATGTTTACGGCGGTACAAACACGACGCTCAATGCGGGTAAAGCGATTGCGATCAATGGTGGTATCACAGCAGCCAGAAACAGCGTGAGTTTGAAAGCGATTCAGCTGGCTAATAAGGGCCAGGTCATTGCGGGGTTAAACGGCAATGGTACTAAGAACACAACAGGCAGTGTTGCGCTCACAGCAAATACGGTGTCCAACAGTGGACAACTTCAGAGTACGGGTAACCTGAGTGTTTCGGCGGCTAGTATTAACAACAGCGGCAATGTCACAGCGACAAATCAGCTTGCTATCACTACGGGTCAGTTGACCAGCACCGGCGGTGAGTTGTCTGGTACAAACGTGAATATCAATGCGGCGAACCTGAACAGTGCAGCAACCAATGTACTGGCGGTGAATAATTTAAATCTGAATGTGGCAGGCAATGTTACGAATGCAGGAAGGATGCAGGCAGGCAAAGCGTTAAACCTAACAGCTACGACACTAGACAATAAGAACACTGTTCAGGCTGCAGATGTCACCTTAGCCACCACAGATATCACCAACAGTGGTAACATCGCCAGTAATAACAACCTGCTTATTAACAATACGAACCAATTCTTAAGCAGTGGAGGCACCATTCAGGCTGCGAACCTGCTTGATCTGAAGTCAGCGAGTTTTGATAATCGTGGTGGCATGACTGCCGGAAATATGCTGTTGAAGAGTGCGGCGGGTGCAAACAGTGGTGTTATCCAATCGGCGAAAGACCTGACAGCTACCATTGATGCTTTTACAAACAGCGGTAACGTTATAGCAGGTAATCTGGCAAGCATGAATGCCATAAATAGTGTGACCAATAGCGGCACAATTCACGCGAATAACAGCAATACCATCACGACAGGTACACTGAGCAACAGTAAAAATATTACGGCGACAAATCAGCTTGCTATCACTACGGGTCAGTTGACCAGCACCGGCGGTGAGTTGTCTGGTACAAACGTGAATATCAATGCGGCGAACCTGAACAGTGCAGCCACCAATGTGCTGGCAGCCAATGACCTGAGCTTGAATGTGACCGGTGCGGTAGCTAACACGGGTGTAAGCAGTCGTATGCAGGCGGGCAGGAATCTACTGTTGCTGAATGCGGTTAGCCTGGACAATCAGGGTTTGATGGCTGCCGGCAACAGTCAGAACATCGGAACCAGCCAGAGCATTAATAACAGCGGCACGTTGCATGCGAACAAGACTCTCTCCCTGAACTCGGTCAATGTGACCAACACAAAACAGATTTCAAGTGATGGCACGCTTAATCTCACGGTTGCCAATAAGCTGAACAACAGCAATGCCAAGATTGCAGCTCTGGGAAATACAAATATTCAGGCGGCAGCGCTGGATAACACCAATGGCACGTTGCTCAGCAATGCCAATCATACCGTGAATGTGAGCGGTGCACTGACGAATGCGGGTGGTGTGATCAAAAGCAATCAGAACAGTAGCATTCAGAGCACGGCACTGGATAACAGCAATGGCCGGGTTGATGCAGTAGGCAGTCTGACGCTGAACGCTAAAACGATTAACCTGACCAACTCCACGCTTTATGCAGGCAATGATGCGACGGTAACCATGGATGCTTTGGATAACATTGCAACGTCCTCAATTGGTGCAGGCAGGCATTTAACGATCAATGCTGCCAATGCGATCACCAACCGTTCTGATCTTCTTGCCAATGGTAATCTGACATTGAATACTAATGGTGCGTTGCTGAATCAGAAAGCCATCTCCTCCGGTGGTGCATTGCTGGTCAATGCCAACACGCTGGACAATGCTGCTGCTGCCACGATCAGTGGTGGTGCAGGCATCAATAAATTGATCGTTGCTGGCAATATCAACAACCAGTCGCGGATCAGTGCTGTAGGCAGCCTTGAAGCCAGTGGCACAAATATTGTGAACAACGGCTTCTTTAATGCAGGTCAGGACCTGACATTAAGCTCAACAAACCTGACCAATAACACAACGCTGTTTGCTGGCAGGAATATGAATCTCTATACCACGGGTGTATTGCGCAACAACCCCAATGCCAATATTTTCACCATGAATAATCTGGTGATGGCAGCCAATGCGGCCAATGGAAAAACAGCCAGTATCATCAATGACAGAGGAAATATTGAAGCGTATCAGGGAAATATGAACCTTTACGCGACCAGTCTGCTAAACAAGACCAATCTACCAGTTGTTCAAGGTCGTTATGTGGCATTCGTGCCAGGGAAACCTGGGACTCCTATGCAATATGTACCACGCCACAGGGTGCCTGCTACCGCTAATTCGCCATCTCGGGTAATCAGAGCCCATTGGATACCTGGGACACCAGCAGTGCCAGCGATTCCAGCCCATATTGTAGGTGGTCAGCGGGTTTCTACAAATTCAGTAACCACTGGTTGCGGCTTCAATTGCCAAAATGTAACTACAACCACGGTTGATGCGACAAAATTAATCAGTAGCTCTCCCCCTGCAACGATCAGTGCAGGCAATAATATTATTGCCAACGCTACCAACATTAAGAATCAATACTCTCTCATTTCCGCAGGCGGAAATATCAGCCTCGCTTCACAGGTGGTGGATAATCAGCCTGTAGATATTCTTCAAGTGAAGACTATCAGCACGGCGGCATACAGAAATCAACGCTTCTGTAAGCGCAAGGTTTGGAGGTGGTGTAGGAGCTGGGGTAACCGCATGGCATATGTCGGCACCTCGGTCAGTGCAATTCCCAGCATAAGTAATACCGTTTCATCAACGATTCAGGCAGGTGGTAATATTACGGGTAACGTTGCTAACTTTACCAATGGTAATATTAGAAAAAACCAGGTCATTACCGCGTCGACGGTGCAGACAGGAAATACAACAACTACGGCGAATGCAAACACTGCCACAAATGCAGCCATCAATAACGGAGGCACTGCTACTGGATTTGCAGCCAAGACGAAAATTGTACAGGGCAGCACAACCAAACAGATTAAAAACACGGCAAAAACGGTCAAAGTGCCGGGGGCAACAGTGCCGACACCGTTGATCAACGCTGGTCAGCAGGCCATCCAGTTGCCTCAGGGCAACAATAGTCTGTTTGTGGTTTCTCAGAAGCCCCAGAGCCAGTATCTGATCGAGACTAACCCTGCCTTTGCCATATATGCCAACTTCATCAGTAGTAATTATATGATGCAGCGTCTCAACTTCTCACCAGACAGAACTCTCAAACGCGTGGGTGATGCCTTTTATGAGAACAAACTGATTCGGGATAGTATTTTTGCGCAGACAGGCAGACGTTTCCTAAACAGTGGACTGAAGAGTGATAACGCCCAGTACCAGTACCTGATGGATAATGCGTTGAAGGCACAAAAAGGTTTGCAACTTATTCCAGGGCTGACCCTGACAAATGCACAGATTGCCATGTTAAACAAAGATATTGTCTGGCTTGAAGAGCAGGTGGTTGCTGGGCAGAAGGTGCTAGTGCCTGTGGTCTATATCGCCAACGCTCACGATTATAAGGTTGAAGGCGGCAAGGTTATTGCTGGTGGTGATATCAACCTGTTGGTTAAAAAATTGGAAAACAGCGATCTTCTTGAGGCTGGTAACAATCTGAATGTTGATGCGAGTGAAGTCATAAGTAATCAGGGCGGTAGCATTCAAGCAGGCGAAAACATTAGCCTGCTTGCTAAAAATGATATTGAAAATATTTCAGCCAGTATCAAAGCGAAAAATATTATTCTGGCCTCTACTGACGGCAGCATTATTAACAAACGTTATACCGAGATTCAGGATTACTCATCTGGTGGTCAGCATGATATGAAAACCGTCGCTGGTAAGGCGGGTAACATTACAGCCACGAATAGCCTCATTCTAAATGCGGGCAAGACCATCGCTATTACAGGCTCGAAGTTGAAAGCCAAAACGATGAGCCTGAATGCAAAACAGATCGACATCAGCACGACGGTAAAAAAATCTGACTTCTTTGCGGGCAATGCTAGTAACTATACCAAAGAGCAATCGGTTAAACACCTTTCTTCCGAGCTTGAAGGTGATAATGTATCAATTCACTCATCAGGTAAAACCACTATTGAAGGCAGCAATATTAGTGCAAAAGATAAGCTGAATATACAAGCACGGAAGATTGATATTCTTGCGGTGAATGACAGCAGTTATTCGGAGCAGAAATCATCAAGTAAGGGGATTTTCAGTAAAAGTACAACAACAACTAAAAAGGCGAGGTCAACCAATGTCGCTTCTAATGTGAGCGGCGGCAATATTACCCTCTCCACGATTAATGACCTGGAAAGCACTGCCGCAAGTGGAGATGCTGTTCAGGGGAATATCAATATTTTGGGTTCGAACGTGCATGCTAAGAACAAGCTTGCACTGGAGAGTGCGGGCGATATCAATGTTCAGGCCGGTTTTGATGGTACACTGGATGAATCCCACACGAAAAAATCAGGCTGGTTCAGTGGCGGAAAAATCTTTTCCAAGTCCGAGGATTTGGAAGGCAAGCTGACCAAGACCGCCGTACTTTCAAGCTTAAGTGGTGGTGATGTTTCACTCAAGGCGAACAAAGATATTGCTCTGGTAGGCGTGAAAGTCGTGGCCAAGAATAATCTAGAAGGCACGGCTGAGAATATTACAGTTGAAAATGTGAGCAATGAGGAAAAGACCTACTCCAAACATGAAAAAATGAGCGTTGGCTTTTCTAATGTGGGTAAGATGCTTACCCGCCCAGATAAGATGATTACGCTTAAAAATGGCAAAGCTTCTGTCACACTTGCCAAGGCGGAGATTAGCAAGGCAGAGAAGGTCACCACCAAAACAGAAGTGGTTTCTTCCAGCCTGAATGCAGACAATATTAACCTTACCGCCAGCTCAGATGGCGATAGTGTCGAGAAGAATCAACATCACTCAAAGGAACAAGGCAGTGATGATCTTGCGAACTCGACTGCTAGCAAAGGGAATATTACAATCAAAGGCAGTAACCTAACTGCCAAAAATGATGTGAATCTTACGGCGGATGGCGATGTTAGCGTGATCGAAGCTAAGAATACTGAAAAAACCGCATCTAAAGAAATGAAGGGTACGGCAGAATTAAAGGTCACGGTGAAAAATGAGTATGTGCAGATTGCTTATGCGGTAAAAGCTGCAAAAGAGGCAAAGGATAACCTGCAAAAGAGCAAAAGCGATTATGATCAATATAAGCGTGATTTAGGTAAGCAACGCGGTAAGCTAATCAAGCTCAAAGCCGACTTAGCAAACGGTAGAATAGGCATTGAGCAGGCTGATGTGGATGAGATGGCAAGCCTGATAGATGATTTGAAAGCTGATGATGCCTTTTATAAGGCGAATATCGCACTCGCTGCCGCCGATTTGGCGACTAAAACCCTTGCTGTAGTAACGCAAATGTCTACAGCAGTTGCTACTGGTGGGACTGGTTTTAGTGGTTCTTTAGAGCTTGATATTGATGTCCTAGAGAAGAAGTTTAATGCCTATAAAGAGCAGAGTGTTGGCAGCAATATCACGGCCAAAAATATCAACATCAATGCGGATAACACAGCCACAGTGCGTGGTAGCAATCTAAATGCGTCAAACCAAATAGACATCAACGCCAAAGACACCAATATTCTTGCTTCACAGGATGTGAATAACAGCAGCGATAGTAAAAAGCATGGGCATTTGAATATTAGCTATGGTACAGCTGGTGGCAGTGTCTCTGCCAGTGCAGATAGTGCCCAAAGCTCAAGCCGTGGCATTACAAATCAAAATAGCCGACTTGTTGCTAGCAATATTCATATCAACACAGGAGAACGCACCACGATTTCAGGTGCCAATGTATCAGCCAGTGATAGTCTGAATATCAACAGCAAAAACCTTGATATTTCTTCGGTGCAGGATAGCAATAATAGCCGCTCTCATTCTCAAGGTTTGAGTATCTCTGGTGGTACAGGAGGTATCAGTGGGGCTGGTGTGAATAGTGGCATGAGTCATTCACGTCAGAAGCAAACAGTGTTAACCACATTAAATGGAAACAGTGTCAATATTGATACGCAGGATAGCACCACACTCAGAGGCGCAAGCGTTGCAGCAGTTGATAGCCAAGGCAACGACAATGGCAACCTCACCCTGAAAACCGATACCTTGGAAGTTTCTTCGCTGAACAATCGCAAGGATTCCAAGTCAATGTCGATGGGGCTTAACGTAGGCCTTTCAGGTGATTCAGTCTCCAGCGTGGGCATTGATTTCACCAATGATCGAAGCAACAGCAAAACCAAGACACTGGGCACAATCGGTGAAGGCACGATTGACGTGGCGAATGTGGATAAGTCCAACACCCGCATGCTTAACCGCGACATCAAAAACAATGAAATCGACATTTACAATGTGGAGGGTCATAGAGGCTTAAAAGGCACGGTGGATACACGGGTATTTACCAAGAAAGGTCGAACGAAAATCGCCGAAGAGATCATGAGGTCAGGCATGATTGCTGACACGATCAAGCAGATCGCTACGGATAAAACGGTAGGTATTGCCGACTTCTTCAGAGAGACGGACAAGCAAAACAAGACCTATGAGGCGGTCAAGAAGAAGATTGCCGAAGACCCTGCTCTTGCAGCCGCACTGCAAAACAAAAAGTTAAATGCGAAAGAAAAAGAAGCGATGCTCAACAGTCTCACAGATGCAGTGCTGGTTGAGCTGGGTTATAAAGATTTGCCACATGAGAATGTAATTGTAGCCGAAGGCAGTGATTCTCGTGCAGGCCACTATCAGAATGGCAAGGCCTATATCAACGATGGAGCTGTCAAGCGTGATAGTCAGGGCAACCCTATTCTTAATGATAATGGAAAACCCGCTTTTTATCTGGATAGCACTGGCAAACTGGTCACCGTAGCAAGTCATGAGGTTTCGCATGCAATGGATAAAAAAGATGGCAAGACTAATGCCAACGGTGAACGTGAAAAGTATGCCCAAAACTATGGTGAGAATGTTGCCGACTTCACCGATATGGCACTGAATGTCAACGGCTATGACGGTGGCATGGCGACCAGCAACAGCCATACTGGTAACGATTCCAATTATGTGGTGGCGAATACCAATGCATATAACAATTTGGATAAGTCGAAGGGGGATGATTCACTCGTTAAGGTGGCCGTGACTACGGTCAAACTCGCCAAGAAGATTTCTAAGATGAAAGGCAAGCTTACAAAGGAGAAGTTTAAGAAACTCCTCAAGGATGAAGGATTGGAGATCATGGACGATGTCCAGACTCTTGCAGATGGTGAATTGAGTGTGGATGATGCGCTTGCACTTATTGACCTTGCGACTGGCTTAAATACTAACAACAAAGCAACGAGAGTGGCGAAGGTTGATGGGTTGGATGTGAAAGCAAGTGCACTGGATACGCCGGAGATAAAGTCGAATGCCGCAAGTGGAACAGTTAAATTTAAGCGGTGGAAATCTGGTGATGCAATTGACAAGCCTTTGCCTGACGGATCAACGCCATCGTGGGACGTTGCGAGATCACGCCACTGGAAAAACAGAGCATCATCTAGTGGTGAATTCTCACCTGAAAATTTAGCCAGGATGAGGCAAGGTAAGGCACCACTAGATTTTAATTCTCGAACAGGAAAATTTGAATCCCGTGAGCTTCACCACGTAACTCCTCAACGTGCAGGGGGAAGCAATTCTCCATTAAACTTACGGGAGTTAACTCCCGATCAACATGGTGCTGTCGATCCATTTAGGCATACTGTGCCAACAACAGGAGGAATTCGATGACAAATGATCCCTTTCATCAAATGATTTCAGTTGAATTAAAGCTAGAAAAGCAATATTCATCTGGCGAGGTTAACCGAATTATGAAAGAAGCGGGTGCGACTTTATACTATGATGTATACGGTTTTGAAAGACCTGAAAAAGGGCCTGTTTGGCAATCGGAAAGCTACATCTACGTAACATTATTTTTTAATAGCAAGGAAGTTGATGCTCAGGAATGTGCGAATAAAATTAAACTCCAGTATCCTATGGCTACAATAGGCTCTGAATACATATCTAAATTTGCAAATACGGTTGCATTGCTATCTTCACATTTTGATGTTCCGATCACGCTAGATGGGAAGCACACTGATAAAAACGGATTAATCTATTATTGTGAAAATGTGGTTACTGAGCTTATGAATGAATGGGGAGAAGAACCCGGAAGTGAAGCACTTAGAATGTTAATAGAGACTGGTGCATAATGGCACGGTATTTTTGGTGAGAACAGCCGTTCACAATCGAGTGGGTTCAGTCTTTCTCAATCGATGGAGTCAGATACTTTCTTGAGAACTCCTGTCAAGAAGAGCATTTCATGCGGGGTCAAAACCTAGTTTCTGTAAGCGTTTTCCGCCCTTAGCATCGAATGGCTCATGGTAAGTTAAGACAGCCCAAATGATGTGAATTAACTTGTTCATACAGTGGCCAATCGCC